>ENA-OQKR01000801-OQKR01000801.1-human-gut-metagenome-genome-assembly--contig:-NODE-801-length-11594-cov-2.660330_pt1 | contig 11594 bp, 11 predicted proteins | sample MGYA00242803_ERZ504806 | MGnify/ENA primary metagenome ERZ504806 (study PRJEB26092, sample SAMD00036399) | human gut metagenome | host: Homo sapiens | study: EMG produced TPA metagenomics assembly of...
GCAGGATGGCAGCATGCACTGACGATTCCAAGAGAATTATCCGTAAGAGACGGAAAACTGATTCAGGAACCAATTCGAAGAATTAAAACAACTTTCGAAGTGAGGACAAAGTCAGTTTTGTACATTTTTGTTATGGACAAACGATCATCATGCAAAATGCAATCTATGAAGCTGTTGTAGATTTTTAAACGATGCAGAGAAATGGTAAATGACACTGCGCGTAAGGGAATCACTCTTTCCTATAAAGACAATATCCTGACCTTAAATCTTGGGGTCTATGGAAGTGGAAGATCAACAGAAAAGTCAGATTAGAAAAATTAGAGCATCTTCAGATTTTTGCGGATACTTCATCCTTAGAAATCTTTGTGAATCATGGAGAAGAAGTTTTTACAACAAGAATCTACAATCATTATGGAAGACTACTGATTAATGGAGAATGTTCTGGTATAATGACTGTATATCCATTAAAATCATTCGAAATTGAAGGAGGAAGACATGAAGAATAAATTATGTGGGATCGGAGAAGCACTGATCGATTTTATTCCAGAAGTTAAGGGACAGAGACTAAAAGATGTACCTTCATTTAAAAGAGTTGCGGGAGGAGCACCTGCCAATGTAGTCGGGGCAGTTACGAAGCTTGGTATTCCATCCAAATTTTTAACAAAGCTTGGAGATGATCCATTTGGAGATTATATCGTGGAAGTATTAGATGAAGCAGGAATCGACACTTCTAATATCGCAAGAGACAAAGAAGGGGAAACAGCCTTAGCATTCGTATCCCTTGCCTCTGACGGAAATCGTGATTTCAAATTTTATAGAAAAAACAGTGCAGATTTACGCTACAGTGTAGAAGATATCCCGGCAGATATCTTAAACGATTGTGGAATGATTCATTTTTGCAGTGTAGACCTTGTGGAATCTCCAATGAAGGAAGCTCACAAGAAACTGATCGATATGGCGATCGCGCAGAATGTGAAAGTATCTTTTGATCCAAACTTAAGATTTTCATTATGGGACGATCTTGATCAATTAAAAGAGACAGTCAATGATTTCTTAAAATACGCAGATATCATCAAGATTTCTGACGAAGAACTGGAATTTATCACAGGACATACAGATATCAAAGATGCTCTGGACGGTTTATTTGCTGATCGTGCAAAATACGTTATCTACACAAAAGGAGCTGACGGAGCAGAAGTGTATACGAGAAATGGAATGGTAGAAGCTTCTGGATATAAGATCGATGTCCGAGATACGACAGGTGCTGGAGATTCGTTTATCGGAGCATTCCTATACTGTCTGTTAAATGATGAAGTAGAAGATTTGGAGTCCGTAAGTGATGACACATTAAGAAACTACCTTGATTTTGCCAATGCTTATGCAGCGAACACAACAACAAAAGAAGGTGCATTAGCAGCCATGGCAGATCGAGCTGAGATGGATGAATGGATGAAGACATTAAAGAAATAAATCAAATAAATCCTTATAGACCATAGAAGAAAGAAGAGTTGAATGTAGTATTTGGCTCTTCTTTTTTGTAGTAGAAGAAATCTCCGAGACTCCTAAATCAGAAAAGGAGATCGTAGAACGTAATTAAAACACAGTATACATGAAAAAATATTTGTTAAATCCTTGACAACATATTTTTTTAGTCATATAATTAGCGTACAAAGTATTGGTACACGAAAAATAAAACATACGAAGAATATAACAGGCAAATTATTTTGACCAGACAGGAGGATAAAAAGAATGGTTGAATTTAAATTAACGAAAGAACAACTGCTTGCAAAGGAATTGTTCAGAAGTTTCGCTGAGAATGAGATCAAACCAATTTCCAGAGATATGGATGAAGCAGAGAAATTTGATATGGATCTGTTAGATAAGATGAAGAAATACGGTCTGATGGGAATTCCATATTCTAAAGAATACGGTGGAGAGGGAGCAGATGTATTAACATATGCTTTAGCAATGGAAGAGGTATCCAAAGTTGATGCCAGTGCAGGAATCACAATTTCCGTACATACTTCTCTTTGCTGTTCTTGTATTAACGACTATGCATCAGAAGAACAGAAACAGAAATTCTTACGTCCATTAGTTGACGGAAGTAAGATTGGATGTTTTGGACTGACAGAACCAGGAGCTGGAACAGATGCCAGCGGAGTTAAAACAACTGCAAAATTAGACGGTGATCATTATGTATTAAATGGTCAGAAAGTATTTACAACAAACTCTGGATTTGCAGATACATTCATTATTTTTGCTTACACAGATAAGAGTGCAGGAACAAGAGGTATGTCTGCATTTATCGTAGATAGAGACAGCGAAGGATTAACAGTCAGCAAAGATATTCCTCGTATGGGAATCAGAGCAGCATCCAACGCAGAAGTAGCATTAGTTGATGTGAAAGTTCCAAAAGAAAACCTGATCGGAAGAGAAGGAATGGGATATAAGATCGCTATGGGAGCTTTAGCAGGAGGACGTATCGGAATCGGTGCTCAGTCTGTTGGTATTGCACAGGGTGCATTAAATGAAGCGATCAAATACGTAAAAGAAAGAAAACAGTTTGGAAAACCAATCGCAAAATTCCAGAATACACAGTTCTTGATCGCAGCATTACAGACAAAGATTGATGCAGCAAGATTAATGGTATGGAGAGCAGCGAAAGCAAAAGATGATCATGAAAATTTTGCACCACTTGCAGCACAGTGTAAATTATTTGCTTCTGATGTAGCTTGTTGAAGTTACAAGAGGAGCAGTTCAGATGCTTGGTGGATATGGATACTCAAGAGAATATCCAGTAGAGAGAATGTATCGTGATGCAAAGATCACAGAGATTTATGAAGGTACATCCGAAGCTATGAAGATGATCGTTGGCGGTGGATTATTAAGATAAGAAAGAAGGAGACAAGAGAATGAAGATTGTTGTTTGTGCAAAACAAGTACCAGATACAACGGAAGTAAAATTAGATCCAAAGACAAATACACTGATCCGTGATGGTGTTCCAAGTATTATTAACCCAGATGATAAAGCAGGAATTGAAGCAGCACTTCAGTTAAAAGAAAAATGCCCAGGAAGTACAGTAACTGTTGTTTCTATGGGACCACCTCAGGCAGATGTTGCATTAAGAGAAGCATTAGCAATGGGATGCGATGATGCATTATTGATCTCAGATCGTGCATTTGGAGGAGCAGATACATGGGCTACTTCTTCTACAATTGCAGCAGCATTAAAGAAATTAGACTATGATGTGATCATCACAGGTCGTCAGGCGATCGATGGAGATACAGCGCAGGTTGGACCGCAGATCGCAGAACACCTTGGAATCCCTCAGGTAAGTTATGTAGAGAAGATGGATGTAGAAGGGGAAGATACTTTAGTTGTCCAGAGACAGTTTGAAGATCGTCACCAGATCATCGAGGTGAAGACACCTTGTCTTTTAACAGCATTAGCTGAACTTGCTGATCCAAGATATATGTCTGTTCACGGTGTATTTGATGCATATCGTGAAAAAGAAGTTAAAGTATGGGGATTAGAAGATATCAAAGATACAGTCAATGAAGGAAATATCGGATTAAAAGGTTCTCCTACCAGAGTTAAGAAATCCTTTACAAAACAGGCAAAAGGTGCAGGAACGATCTTAAATGATCTCTCCGATGACGAAGCAGTTGCCGCAATCGTAGAAAAATTACAGGAAAAACACATCATTTAAGGTAAGGAGGACAATCAAAATGTGTAAAGATGTTTATGTATTTGCTGAGCAGAGAGATGGAAATCTTCAGAAAGTCGGTATCGAACTGATCGGAGAAGCAAGAAAGCTTGCAGATGATCTTGGACAGAATGTAGTTGCAGTTTTACTTGGAAATCAGATTAAAGACAAAGCAAGTGAACTGATCGCTCATGGAGCAGATAAAGTTGTAGTAGTAGATGATGAAATGCTGGCAGAATATGTGACAGAACCATATGCAAAAGCAATGATGGAGATCATTCAGTCCCATAATCCAGAGATTGTTCTCTATGGAGCAACATCGATCGGACGAGATCTTGCACCAAGAGTTTCTGCAAGAATCCACACAGGATTAACAGCAGACTGTACAAAACTTGATATTGATGAAGAAACAAAATTATTAATGATGACACGACCAGCATTTGGTGGAAATATCATGGCTACGATCGTCTGCGAAGATTTCAGACCACAGATGGCAACAGTAAGACCTGGTGTTATGAAAGCATTAGAAGCTGATGAAAGCAGACAGGGTGAGGTTGAAGTTGTTGAAGTAAACTTTACAGATGCAGATATGAATGTTAAGATCCGTGAAGTTGTAAAAACAACGCACAAATCTGTAGATATCACAGAAGCTAAGATCCTGGTAGCAGGAGGACGTGGTGTAGGAAATGCAGAAGGATTTAAAGATCTTGAAGCATTAGCAGACACATTAGATGGTGAAGTAGCAGCATCAAGAGCAGCTGTAGATTCAGGATGGATCAGCAATGACCGTCAGGTTGGACAGACAGGTAAGACGGTTCGTCCAGAGTTATACTTAGCATGTGGAATCTCTGGAGCGATTCAGCACGCAGCAGGTATGGAGAATTCAGAATTCATCGTAGCGATCAACCGAGATGAAGATGCAGCGATCTTTGATATCGCAGACCTTGGTATCGTAGGTGATATTAAGAAGATTCTTCCAAAATTAAATGACGCGATTAAAGCGATCAAAGAAAAATAAAGTATAAATGAAGTTATAAATGAAAACTCCTAAAACATAAAACTCAAAAAAATTAAAAATCCTAAGAACAGAGAAATGGACGGTCTTTACGCCGCCCATTTCTTTGTCTTATGGAAAGTAAAAACACTTGACGAAAAATTGTTAGAATGTTACAATGTGAAATATAATTAGCGTGCGAAATATTTACAAAATAAACAAAAAGGAGAAACGAAATGAGATTTGTTGTGATTTTAAAACAAATTCCAGATGATTCGATCAAAGATGAATATCAGGATGTGGATCAGTTAAATGACAGTGATAAGAACGTAATAAAAGAAGCACTGGATTTAAGAGACCGCTATGGTGGAACTGTAGATGTGATCGGATTTGGACCATTATCTGCAGAAGATGTTATGAAAGAGACGCTTACTTATGGAATTGATGATGCCTTCCTGATCAGTGATTCCCAATTCGCAGATATGGATGTATCACAGGTAGCCAAGATCGTCGCAGCGGTGATCAAAAAGCTTGGTCCATATGATCTGGTCTTATGCGGACGGCAGGCAATTGATGGAGACAGTGCCCATATGGCTTCTATGACCTCTTGTGCATTGGAGATCCCATTGATCGCGTATTCTGACGAGATCACAGAGATGAAAGATGGAAGTGTTTTCGCAACATGTATGGGTGATCAGATGGCATATAAGGTAGAAGCAAAAACTCCAGCAATGATACTTTCTATCAGAGAGAAGAACAAGAACCGTTTTCCATCCGTACCAGATATCATGAAAACATATGATGGAACATATAAGACAAAGATATTGACGAATGAAGACCTGAATTTTTCTGTGACCAAGAGAAAAGTAACGCAACTTAGAAAATATGAAGTCAAAAGCAGCAAACAGCAAAAACTTGTTATGATCGGTGGAAAAGATGAAGAAGAAAAGGCGGCACAGATTCTTCAGTTGTTAAAGCAAAAGAGCGTGATCTAGGAGGTGTTTGGATGAATTTAGGGAAAAAAGAAGGAATCGTTGTTGTTGGAGAGATTCAAAAGAGAGAGATCATGCCGCTGACGTTGGAATTGATCGGGGCAGCAGGAAAACTTTCGAAGGAAAGAGATCTTTCATTGTCAGTTATTCTATCAGGATGTGGGATCAAAGAAGAGGCAAAGAAGCTTTACAATTACGGAGTTGATGAAATCCTCTGTATCGAAGATGAAAAATTAATAGAAGGACATATGCAGCTGCATCATGATGCGGTAATAGAAGTTTTAAAAGAAAAGGATCCGAAAGTGATTCTGATCGGAGGAACAGCATCAGGAAGAGTCCTTGCAGGAAAGACAGCTTATGCATTTGATACAGAATTAGTCTGTGATGCATCGAAACTTACATACGATGAGAAACAGGAACAACTTATCATCACAAGACCGGCATTCGATGGAAAAAATATGTCAGACTTTTTGATCGATCCATCCTTGACATCGGTGATCACGATTCGTACAGGAGTGATGGGAAAAGCAGAATACAAGGAAGACAAACAAGGTGAGATGTTATATGTGCATCCAGAATGTCTGAAGGAAGAACGACAAGATCTGATCTATCATGGAGCGGCAGGAAAAAGTGGAAAAGAAGTTCATCTGGATACAGCAAGGATCATAGTTTCCGGTGGTCGTGGAATGAAAGGAGAAGAAGGATTTGCGCTTCTAGAGAGACTTGCAGAGAAGATCGGAGGGGAAGTTGCATGTACAAGACCATGTGTAGATGCCGGATGGATGCTTCCAACACAGCAGGTAGGACAGTCAGGAATCTCCGTAAAACCGAAACTGTATCTTGCATTTGGGATTGCCGGGGCAATTCAGCATATGACAGGAATTGATGCAGATTGCATCATTTCAGTCAATAATAATCCGAGGGCTGCGATCTTTGCATACAGTGATTATGGTGTGGTTTCGGATGCAAAGAAATTACTGGAGAGTATGTTAAAACAGATGGAAGAAGGAAAAGAATTCTTATAAAAATGGATAAAAAAGTATGCTGTGTATCTGGTTTTGATATACAGCATACTTTTTTTAATATAAAGGTAAGTCTTAGAAAATACTGGTTAACGCAATGAATACAAGACAGTCGATCAGAGGAATGAAGATCTGTGTGACTGCGATATCCCAGTATGCTTCTTTATGTGTTAATTTACAGATACCTAATAAAGTGATCTGAGCTCCTGATGAGAAGGGTATCTAAAGTTCCAGCGCGATCGTGGAAATTCTATGGATATCAGGAAGGCTGGCACCAAGTTTTTAAATAAGTATCTTTTAATGCTTTAAAAGCGACTCCCATACCACCAGAAGCAGATCCGCAGGCACCAGCACAAACAGCAACGGTTACCATAACGAAGATTAAAGGAGGCATGGATAGATGTTTTAATCCTGCAACAAGATCAGTAAATCCCTGTGTTTTTTGCAACAACACCACCAAATCCTACAACGATAGCTGTGTTAAGGATAGAAACTCCAGAATCAGCGGCACCTTTATTAAAGATATTGATCCATTCCGTCATGCCGTCGATTCGTTTAAACATTAAGATCGTGGCAAGTGCAACACCTGCAAATACAGAAGTTTCAACAGGGAAAGGATGCCATGGATTATTAAATAATACTAAGATCACGATGATCGGAAGGACTGCGATGGCAACATGTGGAAGATCCGGGTTTTCTTCTTCAGAAGGCAGTTCATCCTCAGATAATTGATATTTTAAAGTACTGTCAAAAAATCCATACCCTTTTTTAGTAAAAGAACGGGCACGAAATTCTAACCAGAAGAAAATCATCAAAAACATTGCGATCGCAGTTAACAAAGATGGAACAAACGCAGCCGTAGATGGTGTTCCAAGACTATCCATAGCGATAACATTCTGTACAGAAGGAGAACCAGGTCCACTCATAGACCAAGTCCAGCATCCTGCAGAGATGGCAGCAGGGATCAGGCGGCGGGTAAGATTTGCTTCTTTGAACAGATTAAGTGCGATAGGGTAAATAACAAAGAATACAACGAATCCGCTGACACCACCAAAGGTTAATAAACCAGTGATGATCATAATGATCGGTGCTACAAATTTTCCGTGACATAAACTGGCGATCGCACGTGCGATCGATTCTGCTGCACCAGTATACTGGTAAACAGCTCCGAACAAAGCTCCTACAAAGAATACCAAAAAGTAACTTGTGACATATTCTGCTGCGGCAGGCATGAATAAGTTTTTTAAACTGTCAAGAATCGGCATGCCGGAGCAGATGATCACAAAGGAAGTTACAAGAGGAGCGAGGATCAAAGCACTCATCTGTTTAAAAGCTAATAAACCAAATAAGATGATAGCAATGACCAATACTAAAATATGTATATTCATATAAATCTCCTTTTGGGGGACAATAAACTAGTTATTCAAGACCCATGATCTCATCTTTAAAAATCCGTTCATCCATGAGTTTCGGTTCGCCATCCATTTTTGGTACGAATCCCATATGGTCAAGAATCTGAGTCTGGATGTCAATTCCAGGTGCAACTTCAGTCAGATAAACGCCATCTTCTCGAAGTTCAAAGACAGCACGTTCTGTGATATACATAACTGGCTGGCCAACTTTATTGGCATATTTACCAGAGAAAGTGATCTGTTCTACGGTATCAATGAATTTATCAGATTTTCCTTCCTGGTCAATGATCAGTTTTCCGTCTTTTGTAGAACATTTTAAACCACCGGCAGTAAATGTTCCGCAGTAGTATACACGTTTAGCGTTCTGAGTAATATTAACGAAACCACCGCATCCTGCAATACGTGGTCCAAACTTGCTGACATTGATATTTCCATCTTTATCTGCCTGAGCAAGACCTAAGAATGCATCATCGACTCCACCACCATCATAGAAGTCAAACTGTGCAGGCTGGTCTAAGATCGCCTGAGCATTTACAGCCCCGCCAAATTGAGGTCCACCTTGAGGTACACCACCGACAGGACCAGCTTCTACTGTTAAAGTAAAGTGATCTCCGATACCTTCTTCATTTGCAACCATAGAGATATATTCAGGAATACCAATTCCAAGGTTTACAACGGTGTCAGGACGTAATTCCATCGCAGCTCGACGTCCAATGATCTTCTTAGGGGAAAGAGAAGGAGCTTCAAGGCTTCCAAGAGGAACACGAAATTCTCCAGTCATAGAACCATCATATTCACATCCGACACACTGTGTATGGTTTTCTTTGTTCTCTGTGACAACAACCGCATCTACGTAGATTCCAGGGACCTTTACAAGTTTTGGATCAACGTCTGTGACAACTTTCTCTACCTGTACGATAACTTTACCACCACAGTTTTTTGCAGCCTGTGCGATCGCAGTAGCTTCAGCAGTACAACATTCATGTTCCATTGTAATGTTTCCATATTCATCCGCATAAGTAGCACGGATCAGTGCGACATCGACATGGATCGCCTTATATAAGAGGCGTTCTTCTCCGCAGATATTAACAACTTCTACAAGATCTTCGGTTGTGATATCATTTAATTTTCCACCTTCTACACGTGGATCTGCAAATGTATAAAGACCAACATGTGTTAAAGTACCAAGTTTCTTGGCAGCAATATCACGATAAAGCTGTGATAAAGTACCCTGAGGAAGGTTATAGGCTTTGATCTTATTTTGCATGATTAGCTCACCCAGTTTAGGAGCCATATTATAGTGACCAGCAATAACCGTTGATGTCATACCCTCATGTGCAAAATGATCAGCACCACTTCCATCACGATTTCCCTGTCCAGCAGCATAAAAGTAAGTCAGATTTTTTGGGGAACCGGTTTCTAAAAATCGTTTTTCTAACGCAGAAGTTAATTCTTCTGGCTAGATCACATGCTACAAAACCGTTGGTAGAGACGGTCATACCGTCTTCTACCAAGTTTGCAGCCTCAGCAGCAGTTAAAATTTTTACTTTAGCCATGGCTTTTTCCTCCCAAAATCACTCTAGAAATCTGTAAGATTTGCTTTACGTTTCTCTAAGAAAGCTGTCATACCTTCTTTTTTGTCATCAGTTGAGAATGCAAGACCAAATAAGTCTGCTTCTAATGTTAATCCGCTTGAAAGGTCTGTTTCTGTACCAGTGTTGATTGCTTCTTTTGCAAGAGAAATAGCATAGCTTCCTTTGCTCATGATCTTCTCAGCCATTGCCTTACAGGTATCAAGTAATTCAGCCTGAGGAACTACTTTGTTAGCAAGTCCGATTCTGTAAGCTTCATTAGCATCGATCATATCACATGTAAAGATCAATTCTTTTGCACGTCCTTTACCAACCAGACGAGCAAGACGCTGTGTTCCACCGAAACCAGGAAGGATACCAAGTCCTGTTTCAGGCTGTCCGAATTTTGCGTTATCAGATGCGATACGGATATCACAAGCCATAGAGATCTCACACCCACCACCTAATGCGAAACCATTGACAGCAGCGATCGTAACCTGAGGCATTGTTTCAAGTTTTAAGAAAGCTTCTTTTGCAAGCATTCCCATTTTTCTACCTTCTGCAGGTGTTGCATTTACCATTTCAGAGATATCAGCTCCAGCAACGAAAGCTTTTGCTCCAGAACCTGTTAAGATCACAACTTTGATATCTTTTCTCTCAGAAATTTCAGAGAAGCAAGCATCAAGTTCTGCTAAAGTTTCACTGTTTAGGGCGTTTAAAGATTTTGGACGGTTAATAGTAACAACGGCGATTTCGTTTTCCACTTCCATTAATAAATTGTTCATAACATATCCTCCTACATAGATTAAAAATAAATAATAAAATAATAAACAATGTATGCAATTTTTGGCAACACGAATATTTAGCATACAAATAACTTGTGCCTACATTATGCGCCCTTGTTATTAATTTGTCAATAAAAATTAGTGAAAATATATAAAAAAATAAAAGAATAAAAAAATGTATTGACAAAATGAACAAATAAAAATATAATTAGCACACAAAGTATTTGCACGCAAGTAATAAGACAAACAAACAATTACAAAGGCGTTCAGATAAAGTGATAATAAAAGAGAATAAGCCTAAGTAAGAAGAAAGGAAGATGTACGATGAATTTTGAATTAACACAACAGCAGGCAGCCATTCAGGAAACAGCAAGAAAATTTGCACAGGAAGAATTACTTCCAGGAGTATTAGAAAGAGATGCAAACAGTGAATTCCCAGTCGAACAGTTTCATAAGATGGGAGAACTTGGATTAGTCGGTCTTCCATATCCCAAAGAAGTTGGAGGACAGGGTGCAGATTATCTTTCCTATGTATTAGCAGTTGAAGAAATTTCCAAAGTTGATGCATCTATGGGAATTGGATATTCTGTTGTAACTTCTCTTTATGGTGGAAGTATCATGAACTCTGCAGCACCAGTAGAGAAGAAGAGAGAATTCTTAGAGGAAGTATTATCAGGAAAATGCTTCGGTTCCTTTGGACTGACAGAACCTAACGCAGGGTCTGATGCTGGTGGATGTGTCACAGTAGCAGAAAAAGATGGTGATGATTACATCTTAAACGGATTAAAATGCTTTAATACAAATGGACCATTAGCAGATTACACAGCGGTTTATGCACTGACAGAACCAGAAAAGAAAGCCAAAGGATTATCTTGCTTTGTAGTTAAGAAAGGAACACCTGGATTCAGTGTTGGAAAGATTGAAGATAAGATGGGAATCCGTTCTGCACAGGTATCAGAGATGATCCTTGAGAATGTAAGAGTAAAACAAGAATGTTCTCGGATTAGGATAAGCCACGTTGTCAATACCAGTATTGATGGCACTGCCAGAGCTGTCGGTAGTACCGTCAACCATCGGGCGTTCGGGGTCCATCCCCGAATAACCGGTAATG
>ENA-OQKR01000803-OQKR01000803.1-human-gut-metagenome-genome-assembly--contig:-NODE-803-length-11561-cov-3.479360_pt1 | contig 11561 bp, 12 predicted proteins | sample MGYA00242803_ERZ504806 | MGnify/ENA primary metagenome ERZ504806 (study PRJEB26092, sample SAMD00036399) | human gut metagenome | host: Homo sapiens | study: EMG produced TPA metagenomics assembly of...
GCTCTCCTGCGTGGCAGAGAAGCTGTAGGCGTCCTTCATGATGAACTCGCGGCCGCGCATCAGGCCAAAGCGGGGACGGAACTCATCGCGGAACTTGTCCTGAATGTGGTACAGATTGACAGGCAGCTGCTTGTAGGAACGCAGCTCATTGCGCACCAGGGCCGTGACGGTCTCCTCGTGGGTGGGGCCCAGCACGAACTCGCGACCATGACGGTCGTCAAAGCGCACAAGCTCCTTGCCATAGGCATCGATACGGCCGGACTCACGCCACAGCTCGGCGTCGACCATAATGGGCATCATGAGCTCCTGAGCGCCCGCAGCGTCCATCTCGTCGCGCACGATGTTCTCGATCTTGCGAATCGAGCGCCAAGCAAGCGGCAGGTAGGAATACAGGCCGGCGGCCTCCTTGCGGATCATGCCGGCACGGAGCAGCAGGCGGTGACTGGCGAGCTCGGCGTCCGCCGGATCCTCTTTAAGCGTCGGCGCATAGAGCTTAGACATATACATTGCTCGGGTCATTTATTACTCCTCAATAAGCTTGTCGACCTCGGCCATCAGCGCGTCGACAATTTGATCCTCAGCTACTTTACCAATGATCTGGCCATGCGAAAAGAGCAGGCCCTGACCACGTCCGCAGGCAACACCCAGGTCGGCGTCAGATGCCTCTCCGGGGCCGTTGACCGCACATCCCATCACGGCGATCGAAAGCGGCGCGGAATAGTTCTTAAGCCGCTCGGTGACCTCCTCGGCGATGGGAATAAGGTTAACCTGGCAGCGGGCGCACGTGGGGCACGAGACAATCTCGGGACCACGGCGACGCAGGCCCAGCGACTGTAGAATTCCCCAGGCGACCGGCGGCTCCTCAACCGGATCGGCCGTGAGCGACACACGCATGGTGTCGCCGATGCCTTCGGAAAGCAAGATACCCAAGCCTACAGAGCTCTTGATGGTGCCCTGCAGCTTGGTACCCGCCTCGGTTACGCCCAGGTGAAGCGGAACGTGGGGAATCTCACGCGACAGGGCTCGATAGGTATCGAGCGTCGTTTGCACGCTATGGGCCTTAGCCGAAAGCACAATGTTCGTAAAGCCGCGGTCTTCAAAATGCTTGACGAAACGCTCGCTCGACATCACGAGCTTTTCGGGCTGCGTGAGGTCGTCGCGCTCGGCGATATCCTGCTCAAGCGAACCGGCATTGACGCCGATACGAATCGCACAGCCCGCGGCACCCGCAGCATCGATCACCGCGTCAACCTTGGCCCAATCGCCAATATTGCCGGGATTGATGCGCAGCTTGGCAGCACCGGCCTCAACGGCACCAATGGCGAGTTTATGGTTAAAGTGGATATCGGCGACAATCGGCACCGGAGACTCGGCGCAGATGGCGCGGAAACCCTCAAGTGCGGCCTCGGTGGGCACACTCACGCGCACGATATCGCAGCCAGCCTGCGCCAACGCGCACACCTGCGCAAGCGTTGCCTGGGCATCAGCAGTATCGGTGCAGGTCATAGATTGGACCACCACAGGCGCGCCGCCACCGATCTGCACGCCGCCCACATGCACGGGGCGCGTCAGCTCGCAAGGCAAAGGATGGGATAAAGACAAACCAAACACTCCCCTACAGAATAAATCGAAGGATGTCGGAACGAAGCATATAGACAAACAGCAGCGCAAAGAGCGCGATGCCCACATAGCTCACAATCGTCTGGACCTTGAGCGGAAGCTCGCGGCCCGCAATCTTTTGAATGATCTCGATGACCAGCTTGCCGCCATCGAGTGGTGGGATGGGCAGCAGGTTCATAAAGCCAAGCGAGAACGAAATGAGGGCGGCAAACGAAAGGAACGTGGCAGGGCCGGCAGCAGCAGCCTGTGAGGACATAACGCTAATACCCACGATCGAAGAAGACTGATCGAGAATCTCCATCGTATGCTGCGGCTGGAGTAGGCGCATAACGCCATCCGCCGTCTGTACAACATAGGAGAATGACAGACGCGCCGAGGTGATCGGGTCTAAACGGACCACCTGCATAGAGGCATACACACCCAGGCGCTCGTCCTCTTTGAGCGCAACCGTGGTCGAATGCTGCTTGCCGTCACGCTCGTACTCGATGGCGATATCGTCCTTACCGGCAGCCTTGCCGATGGCATCGTAAACGTCCATCCAGGTAGAGCACGATACTCCGTCAACCGAAAGGATCGCGTCGCCGCCCTCGATACCCGCCTTGGCGGCAATAGACCCCCCGTCAACCTGACCGATCACGTTGGTATCCATCGGCACGGTGACACCCGCAATGGAATAGATACTCATAAGGAGCAAAAAGCCCGTCAAGATATTGACAATAATGCCCGCGAGCAGCATAAAGGCGCGCTTGAGAAAGCTCTGGCCAAGATAGGTGTGCGAACGCTCTTGTGCAAGGAACTCGGCCTCGCCGCACGGCAGCTCCCACGCATCGCCCTCGGCAGTTGAATGTTCGCGATCGAAACGGCGGCCGTCAAAGGTGGTGTAACCCGCCGCATCTCGCGGCAGCGTCTGATACTTGGTGGGATAGTAGCTCGGCGAGGGCTTCTCCCCTTCCTCATACCAGGGTGCGATGGAGCCCCAGCCAAGCAACAGGGCGCATGCCTCAAGCACATCCTCCTCGGAAAGCTCGAGCTCGACAGCAAGGTCGGCCACGGTCACGCGACCATGACGATAGATAGCCGCGAGCACGCGATCGGCACACGAGACGTCGGTCGGATCCATACCGCAGATGGCAGCGTAGCCACCCAGCAGCAGCGGGGTCACGCCAAACTTGGTTCCAATGCGACGCGACGTGTAATGAATGTCAAAGCGGCACGGCAGGCCCAAAAAGAACTCGGTCACACGGACGCCGCAGGCACGCGCCGCCAAAAAGTGGCCGCCCTCGTGCAAAAACACGAGGACGGAAAGCATCAGCAGGCCCCAAAAGACCGATGAGAGAACGCTCAGAACAGTATCCATAAAACGAAAAAGCAATCCTTATGGGTTAGGAACGGGTTGCGGCGAGCACCTGCGCAGCCTTTTCACGCGCCCACGCATCGATGTCGCGAAGCTGCTCAAACGAATCGACAACCTGCGTATCGTGGGCATCCATGCAGGATTCCACAATGCGATCGATATCGGTAAAGCTGCAGCCATCGTGCAGGAAGGCATCGACAGCAACTTCGTTGGCGGCATTGAGCACGCACGGCATGGTGCCACCCGTCTTGCCGGCACGCTCGGCCAGTGCCAGACAGCGGAAGGTATCCATGTCGGCAGCATCAAACGTGAGCTGCCCCAGCTCGCGAAAATCGATACGAGGCGCCGGGGTATCCCAACGCTCGGGATACGAGAACGCGAACTGGATGGGAATACGCATGTCGGAAGCACCGAGATGCGCCATCACGGAGCCGTCGGCGAACTCGACCATAGAGTGAATCTTGGACTGACGCTGCACGACCACGTTAATGAAATCGAGGTCGCAATTAAACAGATGCATGGCCTCAATGCGCTCCAGGCCCTTGTTCATGAGGGTGGCGGAGTCAATGGTGATCTTTGCACCCATGGCCCACGTGGGATGTGCGAGGGCATCGGCGCGCGTCACGCGATCGAGCTCGTCGCGCGTGCGGCCAAAGAACGGACCGCCCGAGCAGGTGAGCCAAATACAATGAGCCTCGCGTGGGTTCTCCCCCAGATAGCACTGGTAGATGGCGGAGTGCTCAGAATCGACTGGAATAAGCTGGCCCGGTTGCGCCAACGGCATAAGCAAGTCGCACCGACGACGAGGGACTCCTTGTTGGCAAGGGCAAGGCGCTTATTTGAGGTCAAGGCCGCATGGCTCGCCTCGAGACCGGCGGCGCCCACAATAGCGACGAGCACGCAGTCGACATCGTCGCGACGCGCGAGCTCGCAAACCGCTTGCGCGCCAACGCCAAGCTTCGTTCCCTCGGGCAGCTCCTGCAGCACGGCGTCATCGCCATGAGCGACATCGGCCACGGCAACCGCCGGAACCGAGAACTCGCGGGCAGCGGCAACGAGCTCGGAGGTACTGGAGTTAACGGACAGCGCCGTCACCTGCAGGAGATCGGCATGCTGGCGGCACACATCGAGCGCCTGAGTGCCGATAGAGCCCGTACAGCCCAGGATGGCAACACGGAGACGTCCATCGGGGCCATACGTCGTCTGGAAGGACATTACAGCACGCCTCCGATCATCAGCATCAGCTGCGCGGTGATGCAGCCGAAGATAAGCGAATCGCTTCGATCGAGCATGCCGCCGTGGCCCGGGATAAGGTTACCGGAATCCTTGACGCCCACACCGCGCTTGATGCGCGACTCGATAAGGTCGCCGATAACGCCCAGAATGGACACGACCACGCCGCACAGCAGCGCATAGGGCAGGCTGAGCTTGTAGAGGTGCGTCGCCCACAGGATGAGCCAAATCAAAACCGAGCCCAGGATGCCGCCGACAAACCCCTCCCAGCTCTTTTTGGGAGAGATCTTGGGAACCATCTTATGCTTGCCGATACGGCTGCCCACGATGTAGGCAAACGAATCGGAGACCCAAAGGGACGCGCAAACGCCCACCGAAAGCAGGGCGCCGGCAAAACCGGGCACGGCATCGCGCAGCAGCACGATAGCCGACAGCATAAAGCCAGTGTAAATGGGACCCATGAGCGTCACGGCCACATCAGAGATTCGGGTACGCGGCGACCAGACATACCAAATGCCCACAGCGAGCATCAGAGCAAAAAGCAGGGCATTCAGCAACATCGAATCGCCCAACGCCGACAGCGGAAAGAGTACGGCGGCAGCGATACCCATGCGCTCGTTAGCCATCTTGCCATCGAGCCTTGTCATACGGAAAAACTCATAGCAGCACAGACCGCTCATGACAGAAACAAAGATGGCCGTGGGCACGATACCCAAAACCAGGCACAGGATAAAGACAACGGCGTAGACGATACCGGCGGCGGCACGGGTAATAAAGCCCGCCAGCCACGTACCGGTTCCGCTCTTCGCCGCAGGCGCTCCCGCAGTGGCAGCTTTGCGCGCAGGCGCTTTGGGAGCAGTTGCCTTGGGACGATCGGACACGATTAAGCCTCCTCGGTCTTGCTCAGTCCACCAAACCTACGGTCACGGCCCTGATAGGCCAAAATGGCGTCGACAAGGCCCCAACGATCAAAGTCGGGCCAATAGGTATCGGTGACGTAGAATTCGGAATAAGCCACCTGCCACAGCAGATAGTTCGAAAGGCGCAGCTCACCAGAAGTGCGAATCACAAGCTCAGGATCGGGAAGGCCAGCGGTATAGAGGTGGGAAGCCACCATGTCGTCATCAATTGCGGCAGGATCGATCTTACCGGCGGCAGCGTCGAATGCGATCTGACGGACAGCGCGGGTAATCTCGGCACGCGCGCCGTAGTTGACGGCAAGCGCCAGCGTCATACCGGTGTGATCGGCGCACTCGGCAAGACCGCGTTCAAAAACGTCGCGGGTCTTCTTGGGCAGCGCGGAAATGTCACCCAAAAAGACAACACGCACGTTTTCGCGCTTCAGAAGCGGCAGCTCGTCGATGAACGTCTTAGCAAACAGATGCATCAAGACGTTGACCTCATGCTGCGGGCGGTTCCAATTTTCGGTAGAAAACGCATAGGCCGAAAGCACGTCGACGCCCAGGCGCACGCAGGCGGTAATGATCTCGCGAAGGGAGACAATACCCGCCTTGTGGCCCTCGGTGCGTGCAAGACCGCGCGACGTAGCCCAACGACCGTTGCCGTCCATGATGCACGAGATATGGTGCGGAATGTTATTGAGGTCAAGGTCGGAAAAACCGACGCCCGCAGGGGCGTCGGCAAAGTACTCGACCAGTTTATGCTCGTCGTATTGCACCTTAGATCTCCATGACCTCGGCTTCTTTTTCCTTCAGAAGCTCCTCGACCTTGGCGACATACTCATCGGTGTGCTTCTGGACCTTGGCCTGCTCGCGACGGACATCGTCCTCGGTGAGCTCCTCATCGCGCTCGAGCTTGTTGTTGAAGTCGCGACGGATGTTACGGATAGACACCTTGGCCTGCTCTGCGTACTCGCGGCACTCCTTGACGAGCTCGCGACGGCGCTCCTCGGTGGGAGCCGGGAACGGCAGACGAACGACGGTGCCATCGGAGTTGGGGGTAATACCCAAATCGGAAGCGCCGATGGCCTTGACGATAGCGTTGATGAGCGCCTTGTCCCACGGCTCGATGAGCAGCATGTGGGCCTCGGGGGTCTTTACGGCGGCCACCTGCGTGACCGGCGTGGGAACACCGTAATAATCGACGGTGATGTCGGACAGAATGTTAGCGTTGGCTCGGCCGGTACGGACCTTGGAGAAGTTATGCTTGAGGGACTCGAGCGACTTGTCCATGTGGGCGGTGATGTTCTCTGCCATGCTTAATCCTCCTGATAGACGAGCGTGCCGACGGGCTCACCCGAAAGCGCGCGCTTGACGGTGTCCTCGCCATCGATGTTGAGGACCAAAATCGGCATACGGTTATCCTGGCACAATGCCGTAGCCGTGGAATCCATAACCTGCAGACCGCGGACGAGTACCTCGTGATAGGTAATCTTGTCAAAACGGACGGCATCGGCGCACTTGACGGGATCCTTGTCGTAAATGCCATCAACCTTGGTGGCTTTAATCAGAATCTCGGCGCCGATCTCGCACGCACGAAGAGCAGCGGCGGTGTCGGTCGTAAAGTACGGATTGCCCGAGCCGGCGGCAAAAATAACGACGTTGCCCTTGGAAAGGTGGTTGATGGCGCGACGGCGAATATAGGGCTCGCAGATCTCGTTCATCTGGATAGCGCTCATCACGCGGCAGGGAACATCGTTATGCTCGAAGGCATCCTGCAGGGCGAGCGCGTTCATCACGGTTGCCAGCATGCCCATGTAGTCGGCCTGAGCACGCTCCATGCCACCGGCAGCGCCTGCCATGCCGCGGAAAATATTGCCGCCGCCGACAACGACGCCGACCTCATGGCCAACGGCGAGCAGCTCCTTGACCTGCTTAGCAAGATGGTCGGTAACCTTGGGGTCGATGCCATATTGGCCGTCGCCCATCAGCGCTTCGCCGGAAAGCTTAAGAAGCACGCGTTTATATCGGATGTCGGACAAAGCGATCCTCCTTTAGATTGAACTCTCAACATTCTATCAAAGGCTCTAAGAAGAGCCATGAAAAAGCAGGCTGTGAGTAAAACCCACAGCCTGCTCATTACCAGCTACAAGAGCTTATTTACTCGCCACGGACCAGACGGTCAAAGGCAACGACGGTAATGGTGTCGCCGAGCTCCTTGGAGACCTGCTCAGCGTACTTCTTGATGGTGAGGGAGCTGTCCTTAATGAACTCCTGCTCGGTGAGCACGGACTGCTTGTAGAACTTCTCCAGACGGCCGACAGCCATCTTCTCCTGGATAGCCTCGGGCTTGCCGGACTCGGCAGCCTGGGCCATGTAAATCTGCTTCTCGTGCTCGACGGTCTCGGCCGGAACCTGATCGCGGGTAGCGCAGATCGGGGCGACGGCGGCAACCTGAAGGGCAACGTCGTGAGCGAAGGTCTTGAAGGACTCAGCCTGAGCGGTCTCGGCCTTCTCGAAGGCGAACTCGACGAGGACGCCGATCTTACCACCCATGTGGATGTAAGAAGCGAGCGCGCCGTTCTCAGCCTTGCGGGCAGCGAAGCGGGAGATCTTCATGTTCTCGCCCATGATGTGAATCATCTCGGTGAGCTCGGAGGAAACGGTCTCCTCGCCCATCGGCTTCTCGAGCAGAGCGTCGACATCGGCCGGCTCGGTGGTGGCGACAACCTCAGCGACCTTGGAAGCAAAGCCGGTGAACTTGGCGTTGGAGCCAACGAAGTCGGTCTCGCAGGAGAGCTCGAGCAGAGCGCCGGTCTTGCCATCCTCGGAGACGAACGCGGCGACAGCGCCCTCGTTGGTCTCACGGCCAGCCTTCTTGGCAGCCTTGGCAAGGCCGTTCTTACGCAGAACGTCGACAGCGGCGTCCATGTCGCCGTCAGCCTCGACGAGAGCCTTCTTGCACTCCATCATCGGGGAGTCGGTCATCTCGCGGAGCTGCTTGACCATAGCGGCGGTAATCTGGGCCATTGTGGTTCCTTTCAAAGAGATGAAAAAGAATTAACTAAGACTGATTTACTCGGCCTTGGGCTCAGCGGCCATCTCGGCCTCGGAGACCTGCTCCTTGCCGGAGCCAGCGAGGCAGGCGTCAGCCATGAGCTCGCACATAAGGGTGACAGCGGAGATAGCGTCATCGTTGCAGGGGATGCCGTACTCGACCTCGTCGGGATCGGAGTTGGTGTCGATCAGAGCGACGACGGGGATGTTCAGGCGCTGGGCCTCCTTGATGGCGTTCTCCTCGCGCTTGGTGTCGATGACGAAGAGAGCCTGGGGCAGACCCTTCATGTCGCGGGCGCCACCGAGGTTGGTCTGGAGCTTGGTGAGCTCCTTGCCGAGCACAGCCTGCTCCTTCTTGGGCAGAACAGCCATGCGGCCGTCCTCGACCATAGCCTCGAGCTCCTCCATGCGGTTAATGCGGGAGCGGATGGTGACGAAGTTGGTCAGCATGCCGCCGAGCCAACGCTGGTTGATGTAAGGCATGTTGGCGCGCTCAGCAGCGTTCTTGACGGCCTCCTGAGCCTGCTTCTTGGTGCCGACAAACAGCACGTTGCCACCCTTGGCGACGTTCTTGACGAAGGTGTAGGCCTGGTCGGCGTCGAGGATGGTCTGCTTGAGGTCGAGGATGTAGATGCCGTTGCGCTCACCGAAGATGAACGGCTTCATCTTGGGGTTCCAGCGACGGGTCTGGTGACCGAAGTGGCAGCCGGCCTCGAGCAGGGTGCGGATATTAATCTTGGTAGCCATGTTAAACCTCCTGTGGTTTGCCTCCGCGCGGGGTCATCCTCCAAAACCAACCCGGACATGTGCTACCAAAGCCCGGGCACCACGGTATGAAGTAGCCGCGCGTGCGTGATAAAAACATGTTGCCGTGAAGCAACCCGATGAATGATAGCAGGAATGCATCTTCCTGCCAACCCGCAATCAAAACCACACACCTGAGTGCGGCGCGGGACGTCCCAGCCACTATTCGCCGCGGGGATGGGCTTGAGCCACGGCACGTTTGAGCCGATCGGGTGTGAGATGCGTGTAGATCTGCGTCGTGGACAGGCTCGCATGACCCAGCAGCTCTTGAACCGAGCGCAGGTCCGCACCGCCCTCGAGCAAGTCGGTCGCAAAGGTATGGCGCATCGCATGCGGGGCAATGTCGGCAGGGATACCGGCGAGCGTCGCCAGCATATGGAACCGTCGTCTGAGCATAGCGGCACTCATGCGATTGCCGCGAGCAGAATAAACAGCGGATGCAGGCCGGCTGCGGCTTCGCGGCGCTTTGCCTGAGCGAGCAACTCCGGCCGCCCCTCCTCAATATAGAGACGCGTCGCCTCGAGCGCGCGACGATACAGAGGGACGATACGTTCTTTGCTCCCCTTGCCCCACAGGCGCAGCGTGCGTTCGGACCACACAATGGACTCCACATTGAGTGCTGCGAGCTCAGAGATACGGGCGCCCGAGGCATAGAGCAGCTCGAGCATCGCCGCATCGCGCAGTCCCGCGGGTGTTGAGGTATCAGGCGTCTTGAGCAGCGCCTCCACCTGTTGGGTCGTCAGCACACCGGGTAGATCGCGCGGGAGCTTGGGCGAGGAAATTGCCGAGACCACATCGCCCTCCACGACCCCCTCGGCAGCCATCCACCGATAGAGCGAGCGAATGGCAGACAGGTGTGCCGCAAGCGTTCGGGGAGCCACCTGCTCACGCGAAAGTTCGGCAAGATAGCGACGAATGGTGCGCACGTCGGCAGCGAAAGCATCTATATCCTCACGCTCGCACCAGGCAGCAAAACGCTCCAGCCTCGAGCCATAGGCCGTCACCGTGTTGGGAGAAAGTCCCTCGACACGTGAGATATAGGCGATAAACGAGTCGACGGTGTCGTACAGGTCAAAGGCTATGACCGGTCGCCTCCAAACAAATCGGGGCGAGTGGCCAGATAGGCATCAAGGGCCTCGAGCGCACGGTCCGCATAGGCCTGGTAGCGGTCGCGCTTGCTGCGGCGCTTACCATCCTCGAGTGGCGGCACCAGGCCAAAGTTGACATGCATAGGCTGATAGCCCACGGTGGCAGGATCGGTCGCATAGCCCACGAGCGCACCCAGGGCGCCCACACGCGGCAGCTCGACGCCCGCGGCCCCGATAGCCTCGGCATAGGTGTTGAGCGCCGCGAGCAGACCCGTCGCCACGGCTTCCATGTACCCCTCGGTGCCGGTGATCTGACCGGCCAGGCGCACGCCGGTGCCGGGCACGGCAAAGGTGCCATCGAGCACGTGCGGGGCGTCGACAAAGGTATTACGGTGCATGACACCGTAGCGGAAGAACTCAGCGTTCTCCAGGCCCGGCACCATATGGAAGACGCGCTTCTGCTCGCCAAAGGTCAAGTTGGTCTGGAAGCCCACCAGGTTATAGGCGGTCTTCTCCTTATTCTCGGCACGCAGCTGAATCGCCGCCCAGGGACGACGACCGGTTCGCGGATCGGTGAGGCCGACAGGCTTCATGGCGCCAAAGCGAATGGCGTCCTTGCCGGTGCGCGCAACTTCCTCGGCAGGCTGGCAGGCCTGGAACAGATCGCCGCCCTCAAAGTCCTTGAGCACCACGCGGTCGGCCGTGGTAAGCGCCTCGATAAAGGCCTCGTACTCCTCCTTATTGAGCGGAGCGTTGAGATAGTCGCCGCTCCCCTGCTCCTCGTAGCGCGACTGCGAAAACAGCACGTCCATATCGAGCGTGGAGGCATCGACGATCGGCGCCGCGGCATCGAAGAACGCAAGGGCGTCGCCACCGACGAGCTTCATGACCTCTTCGCTCAGCGCCGGCGAGCACAAGGGGCCGGCGGCAATGACCACGTGACCTTCGGGAATCTGCGTGACCTCGCCGTGAATGATCTCGATATTGGGACGGGCGGCAACCTCGGCCTCGACAAACTCGGAAAACTTGACGCGGTCGACCGCCAAGGCGCCACCGGCGGGAACAGCCGCGCGATGGGCGCAATCGAGCAGGACTGAACCCATGCGCTCAAGCTCGGCCTTCAGCAATCCAGCCGCGGAATCCGGACGGGTCGACTTAAACGAATTGGAACAGACGAGCTCTGCCAGGTGATCGGTATGGTGGGCCGGGGAGCTAACCTGGGGGCGCATCTCGCACAGCCTTACGGCGAACCCGCGATCTGCCAGCTGAATCGCGCACTCCGAACCCGCCAGACCGCCACCGATAACCGTCACCTGATCAAACAGCATCTGCAAACACCTTTCTAATTGACATGTTTTCCATTGTGACCGAAGGGTGTCTGAGCGTGAAGGGCAAACTTGGAGGGCGCATACCTTCCATCCATCATGCGCTCGATAAGACCCTCGAGCTCAAGCGAACCCCAGGAGTTTGAGTACGCCGACGGGCATCGAGCGAGACGAGCGCCGC
>ENA-OQKR01000804-OQKR01000804.1-human-gut-metagenome-genome-assembly--contig:-NODE-804-length-11548-cov-2.804833_pt1 | contig 11548 bp, 11 predicted proteins | sample MGYA00242803_ERZ504806 | MGnify/ENA primary metagenome ERZ504806 (study PRJEB26092, sample SAMD00036399) | human gut metagenome | host: Homo sapiens | study: EMG produced TPA metagenomics assembly of...
CTTCGATCAGATCTTTTGTGAAGTGGTTCAGGACTTCGCAGCCGTCTTCGGTGATCAGGACCAGGTCTTCGATTCTTACGCCGACGCCGCCTGGGACATAGATGCCCGGTTCTACGGAGAAGCACATGCCTGGTTTCAGGACTTCTTCGTTGGTGAAGGAGACATCGCCAAACTCGTGGACTTCCAGTCCGATGTTGTGTCCGGTACGGTGGGTGAAGTACTGACCGTAGCCCTGTTCTTCGATGTAGTCTCTGGCTGCACGGTCTACGTCGCAGAATCTTGCGCCCGGTTTTGCTGCTTCGATACCGCGGCGGTTGGCTTCTTTGACGATCTCATAGATTTTCTTTGCCTCTTCGCTGGCTTTTCCGATAAAGACGGTTCTTGTCATATCGGCACAGTATCCGTTGACCAGGCATCCCACATCCAGAACGACGGCATCGCCATAACTTCCCTTTGAATCGTCGGTTTCATGATGCGGATCTGCTGCATGGGCGCCGTATGCGATGATCGGCTCGAAGGAATGTCCCTGGGCACCGTTTTTCAGATAGATTTTCAGGAGTTCTTCTCCCAGTTCCGCTTCTGTCATTCCTTTGCTTACCAGTGGAATCAGTTCTTCGATACTGGTGTCGTTGCAACGGGAGGCCACGCGCATCTTTTCCTGTTCTTCTGCTGTTTTGATCTGGCGGATATGGTCGATAATTGTGGATGCATTGACATAAGCATCTCCCACCTGCAGTTCCATCAGGCGAAGCAGGAACCGCGCCGGCCACGTTTTGTCGATACCGATAGTTCCGCCTTTTCTCATATGGGAAGCCAGAACTTCCACACAGTCATCGGTATCATCAAAGTATACGACTTTGATTCCCAGTTTTTCTTCATCCTGCGGAAACAGCTTTCCGATCACCAGTACCGGCTCTTTTTCCACATCCAGTCGGAGAACCATCATACGTTCTCCACATGCATAATACTGTCCCGTCAGATAATACACAGCCATCGGATCCGTCACAAGAAACTGTTCCAGATTCATCTGGCGCATGCCTTCGATTACTTTTTCTATTCTCGTCATGTCCATCTTTCCTCGTCCTTTCTTTTTGCACCCGATATTTTCTTATGAATTTCCAAGGTGCACCCGCGTTTCTCACGGTCTCTGCCCTGCATTATACACCTGTTTTCTTCTATATACCATAGAAAACCAGGAAACCTTACATTTATCTGTAATCCTTCGATACTTCCAGATAATCCCGCTTCCCACTGATATAATCCGCATAGGCAAGTTCCGGATCTTTTCCGTGAAATACCGTACACAATCCACACATATCACAATCCGCAATGCATCGGAAGGTATTTTTTATATATTGTCTTCGCTCTTCTTCCGTAGAATGTTCTATCTCCGGCGGTCTCATATACTCACCACCTATCTCACAAGTCCCATATTTTTTCTGTACTCTTCGTTAATCTCACGCAATTCTTTTTCTCCGTTAATATACGGTTCATAAAAAGTATCCACGGATCCGCCACCCAGGTTGTCGCAACCATTACAGAAATCACATGCTCCGCCGCACTGATTCAGCCCTTCCTGCACAATACGGATTCTTTCTTCTTTCGTTGTATCTTTAATCAACAGACTTTTTATTTCCATTACACTTTCTCCATTTCTCCTAAAAGTTTCCCATTTTACTCGTTGCATTCATTTTTGTGATACTTTTAAGACTACAGAGAAGAGTTTTGCAAATGCATCTCATCCTTTCTGTAGTCTTATTCTTAATATTTGTTGTTTTCCAAAGACAGCAGTCTAAACTCCATGTAATAACCTGTTCCCTGCCAATGAAACATTCCCCAAAACTCTCTACTCATGCAGCATCCATTCTTCTATCCCCTCAGTTCCAAATGTGCAATCATAGTTTTTCTCGATCTCCCTGTAATTTTTCACTTTTAACAGATATGCCAGCGGAGCACCTTCTTCATGATCCGTATGACAGTATCCAATTCCCTCTCCGCAATAAATAATGCATCCCTCATCTTCTCCCCGTGATCTCTCGATTGCTTTTTTCAGGGGTAACATTCCGGTATACGACAATCCCATGTAATATACATTTGTAAAATTCCCAAATTTTTTAAGTTCCTTCTCCAAGTATTTTTCTGTATAGTATGGTATCGGATGCATTATTTCTTTTTTTACATATTTTAAATCATGTAAAGACTTCAATGCTTCTTCTCTTTTGTTCGTTGATAATTCCCATAGAAGTCTTTCTTTTTTATGTTTTTGAAAAAATAAATTTATGATCATCCCTTCGTTCCACATTTTTATCCCTCGTAAAATAAGTCCTCTGACACCCCGCAGGTTCATTTTTCAGTATGTATAATTACATTATATAGAATAGCATATCTGTCAGTCAACGAATGAATCTGTAATACGGAGCGAATATATTCTTTGCCTTTTATCTGAAACATGTTACAATGGAAATCAGAGAAACACCTTCTAAAAAATCTCAGGAGATTATTGATTATGAAACCTTTTTTAGGAATTAACCTTTCTTCCGATGAGGGCAATGAACTGCTCAACGGTAATGAATTTCTGGTTGCAAAACCATCTGCTATATTAACAGATGCCTTAGATTCCGTGTCCGGAAAAACGCAAAAAATCGTAAAGAAATCCCAGCTTCCCCTTCCGCTCCGTGTCGTTATGTACGCTTGTGAACTGATCGCCCTAATAATCATTGGCGGTCTCCTGCGGGCTGATGTTTCCCCGGCAGAAAGCTATCACAATGCTCCCTGGCTGTATTGGCTTTTCGCTGTCTGTGTGATCATTGGGGTTCTGCTTTTCATTTTGGGAAAACGAAAAGAGCGACAGGTTTTGGAAGATACAGAGACGAAACGCACACTTTCTGACTCTGACGCGATTGAGAAGGAAATATTGGCAGAACTTTCCGTCCCGGACAATGCGCGGGAGGTTGATGTGCTTTTCTTTCTGTTATAAAGAAGAAAATGAAACAATAAAAATGGCACAGAAGGGAGTTCCTCTCACCAACATGTCCTTCCATATCTTCACAGACAGCGAGAATCTGTATCTTAGTCGATCTGGATGGAAAATATGCTTTCCCCTTGTCATCCATCCAGGTAATTCAGACAATCAGAAAACCCGTTACAGTTATGGATTGGAACAAGGACGAACCTTTTAACAAGGGTATTTATAAACAGTATAAACTGACCAGCGATAATATCGGTTCTATTCACTGTAAGTCTTATCATATTATGGAACTATCATACCGTGGAGAGATTTATGGAATTTATATCCCCAGTTACGAATTACCGATCTTCGAGGAGCTGACCGGACTGAAGGCGAAATAAAGTTCTGGATTTCATTCTTTTATAACAAACAAGACTACACATAGGATTTTTGCAGATGCATATTTTCCTACCTGTAGTCTTATTTTTTGATCAAAGATCTTATTTCACAAACTTTTTTTCATAATCTCTTCGAATCATTTCTTTCTATTGGGTTTTCTTTTCCCATCGTTAATATTTTTTTGTCTCTGCAAAACTGCTACTATTCCAAGTAACACAATTATAGTTTCTATTCCCCCTGCTGTCACAAACCAAAACTCAGATAAAAATTCTCCTACCGCTAAAATAGATCCTATATAAGTTATAATTTCCGTAAGTAATCCATTACCGCTCGAATCTCTTTGAAAATCATTTATTACTAGATGTACAAATAAACCACATGATAAGCATCCCATCACACATATCGTTCTAAATGCCGCTTTCTCGTCCTTCATCACTATCCCTAGAATAACATAGTTCAATGTCTGAATTACTCCCAAATATAAAATCATCCATACACGTATTTTATAAATCAATGTATTTTTCTTATATATTCTCATTCAACTTTTTCCTTCCAATATGGCTATTCCGCTTACACAAACCAATAAAAAAAGAAGAGAAAGGAGATGTAAACATATATTATCTGTATTTTTTCCATATCTTCTTTACTGTCTTCCATTTTTTCTTTATCCATTTTCCAAATTTAGGATAACCGATATTAGTTTTAAACGAAGACCAAAATGTTTCTCCAACTTTTTTAACAACTGTTTTTCTCACAGTAGTCTTTTTGGCTGTATATCGCATTATTTTCTTAGCGGACTTTAACCTTTTTAATTGTCGGTTTGATTCTTTCCAAATCCCACTTAGTTTTTTTCCATTAATTCCGCCATCTCCCTTTATATCTCCTACCGCACCAATTGCCACATTAATAGCCAATGTTTTTTTATTTACTTTTGTCCCTGTAACTTCACATTCTGCTAAATATGTTACTGTGTTAATTGCTGCATTCGCTACTGTCAATCCGCCCGCTGAAATTCCAGTTGCTGTTAATAATCCTGAAAAGGCTGCCCCCATTAAACCTGGAATTTCTTCCTTTTTTACCAACAGCGCTTCTTTTAATGAATTGCCCTCGCCTAACTTCAAGACAACATTAGCCGCATATTGAGATGCTGCTCCCACTACAGCCCCCTATTGCTAAGTGCCAAAAATTCTCCACTCAAATCAGTTCTGGTAATCGGATTGTTATCACAGTAGGCATACAGATTTTTATTACTTGATACGGTTAAGTTCATACCTGGTACATTGATATCATCCGCATTAATAAACCGTCCAACCTCCGGGTCGTAATATCTGCTTGCCAGATAATACAGCCCTGTCTCTTCATCCCAGTAATATCCACGGTAGCGGAGCGGGTTTTTCTTTCCCAGATCCTGGTCACCTTCGATTGTGGTTACCTTTCCCCAGCTGTCATATGCATAGCTTACCACAGTGTTCCACCCGGTGTCTACCAGTGCGATCACATCTCCCGTCGGGTTCAGGATGTAGTAGTAATCTTTTCCGTCACAGTTCATCGAAAACAGGGTTCCATCCGCATCATAGCTGAAGGTCATCTCATACAGCGGTTTCTCCTGGTCTTCCCGCAGGTGCTGTTCCCCGATGATCTGTCCGTCCTGTACCTGGTACAGGACCGTTGTCCCATCCGACAGGTACTTCCGGTTACGCATCCCTTCTTTGTCGTAGCGGTACCGGATCGTTGTCTGGTCTTTTACGATCTCCGTCAGTTCACTGCTGTTCTTCCAACCCATCTCCATCCCACGGTATACGGTCGGATTCCCCATGGCGTCATACGCAATAGTTTCCCCGTTATACGATGTCAGCTGGTCCTTCCAGTTTCCTTCATAACGGTAGATCTTTGTTTCTGACGGGGTGGCGGACGCTAAGGTCTCCATAGCGGCTTCCGGCTGGTATTCGTATCGGTTTTTCTGTAACAGGTTGCCATTTTTGTCATACGCATAGGTGATCGTCTGCCTGTCTGCCTCCCGGTCTTCCCGGATCAGCTGGTTACGGGTATCGTAGGTGTACTGGATCTTTCCTTTTCCGTCTGTGGTCTGCGTAATGTTCCCATTCGCATCATACTGGTAATGGATCTCGTAATTGTTCTGCAAACCTTGCCAGGAAAACCGTTCCAACTGGTCGGACTGGCTGCCGTCTGCCCCTTCCCGGTAACCATACTGGATCCTCTGTTCAAAGATCTTTCCCAGTGCCTTTGAGACAACCCTGCCTAAGCCATCATAAAATACTGCTTCCGTACACTCCCCGCTCGTCACACCGATCGCACGGTTGTCCCGGTCGTACCCGTATTCCAGTGCCGTTGCACGGTATCGGTTTCCCTGATCCACTTTCTCCACGTTGTCATTCAGGTCATAGGTAAACCGATAGTCCTCGTCCCGGTCGTTCCGGTAATAGACAAGTCTTCCTGACAGGTCATAAAAATATCGGGTCTCGATGGTTTCTTCTCCCAGGTCTTCCCGGATATCCCGTACCACCGCAAGGTTTCCTTCCCGGTCATACGCATACTCATACAGCCGGTATTCCTCCCCGGACGGGTCTGTCAGACGGATCCCGGTCACCCGGTCCATATCATCGTATGTATACTGGTAGACATAGCCGTTTCCATACGTTTCCGCCAGCAGGTTCCCGTTTTTTTCCTCGTAGGTCTGTGATACCAGACAGCTGTCCCCGACATAGGTTGCTTTTGCATTTCCAAACCCGTCATTTTCGAACCGGTATACCGTTCCGCTTTCCGGGTCATTGATCTGGATCTGTCTGAGTTCATCATTTTCGTAGCTATATTGGATCTGACCGGTACCGTCTGTCACACCGGTCAGCTGGTCTGCCGCATCGTAAGCATAACTTGTTGCGTTGCCACTGGGATCCGTTACTTCTGCGAGCAGTCCGGTCTCCTCCTCATACTTTTCATCTTTTGTTTTTGTATATATTGCCGGTGATTTTCCTAACATGTCTGCCCACTTTTCCCTTCAAACACTGCACTCCCAAAAATGCAATATAAAAACCCTGACAAGTTCCTCCCTGTCAGGGTTCTATAATATCTCCTGTTTTCAGTTTTTTCCGGATTATCCCGTCTGCTACGAAAATTTCTTTCTCCCCAGCATACAAACCACCAGTGCCAAAAACGTCATCACGACCCAGCTTCCGATCGTCACGTTCCAGCCTTTCTGTTCTACCAGAACACCGATCGTAAAGGTAGATACTGCCGTTCCCACGTATGCCATGCCGTTCATGAAACCGGACACTGTGGATACCTTTCCGATCGTCTCATAGCGAAGCGGGAAGAAGTTGACAAATATCGTGTTGACACCCATCATAGATGCTGTTGTCATCGCAAACAGTACAATCGTCAGGATCATTGAAGTATCTTTTCCGATCCAGATGCCCGTCAGAGCCAGCACCGCGATCAGAAACAGCCAGACGGCTGCGACTGCCTCCTGTTTTTTGCATTTCTGATACAGATACTGCGCCAGATAGGCTCCTGTCAGGTTGACGATCGGAAGTACGGTGGTCACCAGAATGGAAAATGCCGGAGAAGTGAGGAAAGTCTCCGTAATATATGTCGGAACCCATGTCGTCACTCCGTCCTTTAACATGCCGTGGATGAGCACCGGGAATAATACCATCAGGATGCCGGAACCACGCCATGCCTGCTGTCCTGCATTTACCGTATTTGCAGCTGTAGACTCATCGTTATCCACATCTGCCGTTTCTTCCTCCGGATCTTTTCCACATTTTTCGATCTTTCCAAACCCGAGGATCCAGATAACTGCCATCACACACAGACAGATCGCTGCCGCGCCGAACACGGCTCTCCATCCGATCAGCCACATCACCACTGCCGCCAGCAGATACGAAGCCAGCGTTCCTACCACCTGCGAGGATACGATATTGACGCAGAACTTCATCTTCTGTTCCCGGCTTACCATCTCTGCGAAGATCCGGATCACCGGCGGCCAGATCATTGCCTGTGCGTAGCCGTTGATTCCCCAGACCACTGACATCGCTCCGAAACCGCTGACAAATCCCATACACAGATTTGCCCCTGCTGCGATCGCAAGACCAGTAAAGATCATCTTTCCCGGGTGAAACCTGTCACCTAACATCCCGTTACAGAACTGTCCGATCCCATAGGCGAAAAAATATACCATACTGATAAATCCCGCCCGGCTCTTCGTCAGAACCGCCTCCTGAATCATCGCCGTCATCGCTGACGAATAATTCAGCCGTCCGATATAGGAGGTAAAATAAGCAAACCAGCACAGTAAAAACAGCAGCTGCGCGACCTTCGGACTTTCAATTCTTCTCATTCGTTTCATAGTTTCTTTTCCCTTTCCCTCTCTCATGAAAGTTTTCTCTTCCATGTTCCCCACTATATCCCTTTCTGCCTTTCTCGAAAATAGAAATAACACCGTTTTTCAGTAGATAATTCTACAAAAAACGATGTTATTTTTTCCAGTGTTTTTTCTATTTTCTGCTCTCTTCCCGGTACTGTAACGGTGTCATTCCCAGGTACTTTTTAAATACCCGGAAGAAATACTGGCTGTCCTCGTATCCCACTTTTTTCGAGATATCCACCACACTCAGTTCCGAGTGATACAGCAGTTCCCTCGCCTGGTTGATCCGCAGCTCCGTAATATAATTTACCGCCGACCGGCTCATCTCTTTCTTAAACATCGACGAAAAATAATTCGGACTCATCCCATAATGTTCCGCCAGGTCATTGACCGTCAGGTTCTCCCCGAAATGCTCCTGAATATAACCGACCGCCATCTGGATCTTGCTTCTGGCATTGGCATCGGTGACGCTTTCCGTGGATACACACTCCATCACCATCTCCACGATCTTCTGCCGGATCTCCTGGATCGACTGGATCTGATCGGGAAGATTGTAACTTTGCAGCAATTTTTCGATCTCCGCCGCATTTCTTCCTCTTCGGTCATAGTGATGCAGCAAAATATTCAGAATCCGGATCCACATGATCCGCAGATAGGCGCTGCCGTATTTTTTCACCAGTTCCTCTGAAAAAATCTCCTGCACCAGATTCTTCACCTTAAAGATCTCATTGTGCTCCATATACTGTTCCAGCAGATGCAGCTGTGATACCGGAAATTCCTGTTCGTCCAGGATCCTGATATCCTCATAAAAATAAATATTTGCTTTTCCATAGATGATCTGCTGCTTTAGCGCCTGTCTCGCCTCTGCCGCTTCCTTTCCCTGCACCTGACTGCAACACCGGCTGACACCGACGGTCAGATAAATTCCCATCTTCTTTTCCAGCACGGAGCGCATCCGAAGAAAGATCCGTTCCACTTCCATCCGCAGCTTTTTCTATCATTTAGCGTAAAGATCCCATACAGCTGCCTGCCATCCGACAGACTGTTGACCAGAAGTTTTTCACACTGTGCATCGATCTCCTCAAAAATATTGCGGATCGTAAAACGTACCAGTTCATGATCCACCGGACGAAACCTCTGATGTTCAAAGCTTTCCTTGTTGATGTGCAGCACTGCCAGATAAAATACCTGTTCCGTTCCCCACATGTTCTCATCACATCCACAGATTACACAGAGCTGTTCTCTTGTGATCACACTGGTTTCCCGGCTGGAAAAGAGTGCATTCAGTGCTTTCTCCTGCTGATACACTATGTTTTTTCCCCGATTCCATCCGTTTTTTTCATCTGTACTTCCTGTCGAATACTTGCCGTCTGCTCCATCTCTTTATACGCCTTATCAAACGCATCCTTCAGATCATCATTTGATACCGGTTTCAGAAGATACGCCTTTACACCCAGCCGGATCGCTGTCTCCGCATAACTGAATTCTGCATAACCGCTGAGCACAATGAACTTGATCTGGTTATTTTTCTCCTGCATCTTTTGAATCAGTTCCAGACCATCCATATCCGGCATTCGGATATCTGTGATTACCAGATCGATCGGATGCTCTTCCTGGATCCCCAATGCCATCAGACCGTTGTCCGCCTCAAAAATTTCATCCACATCAATTCCCAGATACTCGATTCGCGCCCATAATCCCTGGCGAATCAGCTGTTCATCATCCACGATCAATACATTATGTCTCATTTTTTTCTCCTTCTCTTATGATCGGCAGTTGTATGGTAAAACGACTTCCCTGATACGGAGTACTCTCAATAATGATTCCGTACTCTTCTCCACATGCCAGTTTGATTCTCTGGTTCACATTGCGGATTCCTATATTTTTCTTTCCTTCCACCGGTTTTGCAGTATTGATAAACCGTATGATCTCTGCTACTTTTTCCGGTTCCATGCCTTCTCCGTCATCCTCGATCCGGATATACAGCCGGTCTTTCTTTTCAAATGCAGAGATTTCCAGCGTTCCGACACTGGTCAGATTCCCCAGCCCGTGAGAAATCGCATTTTCCACGATCGGCTGCAGGATAAACCTTGGAATATATACATGCATCGCATCTACATCAATATTATAAAATACCTGTAATCTGCCCCCATGGCGAATCTCCTGGATAAACATATAATTTTTAATATGTGCAATCTCCTGTTCCAGCGGAACCAGCTCTCCATAATCTTTTCCCAGACTGTACCGGAAGATTTCCCCCAGCTTTCCACAGATATCGCACACGATAAATACCTGCTTCACCGCCGCGATGGAACTGATCGTTTCTAGTGTATTGTACAGAAAATGCGGATTGATCTGCAACTGCAGGTTTTTCAACTGTGCCTCTTTATTTTCCAGCTTCTGCACATAATTCGTCTTGATCAGCTGATCCAGCTTTCCAAGCATCCGATTAAACTGCTTGTCAAGCACAGCGATCTCATCGTCACCGCCGATTTCTTCACTCACAGACAGATCCCCGGTTTCCGCACGGCGGAATTTTTTTACCAGAAGTTCCACACGGGAAGAAAAGTCCTTGCTGTACCAGTAGATCAATCCGGTAACGGTCACGCTCAGAAGAAGCAGCAACGGAAGAATCGCTTCTATGATCTCCACCCGCTTCTGCCACGAATCCCGATTATCAAATAAAAACAGAAGATTCACTCCGTAATCTTCCAACGTCTGACCATCTACCGTATAAGTAGAAATCTGTCCGCTGGAATTTCCACCATCCTTTTCCGTAACTGTGTCTTCCCAGTACTTTTTTAAGATCTCGCTTCCATTATTCTTCACCGTCTGATACAGAATCTTCGCATCTTTTCCCTCGTTTTTATAAACGATGACATCATAGGTGGCACTCTCGTCCTTCTCCGTTACCGCCGGTACAAATAAACGCTTCATCGCCACATCCAGTTTTATGATTCCCAGCTGCGAGCGGCTCAGATGTTCCGTATCCAGTTCTTCGATATCCTTCACCAGTGACAGAATCGGTTCCGAATCGTTCAGGGCAAAATCGAAAACCAGTCATCTTCCATCGCCCTATCCTGTAAATACCATACTTCCCTGCTCGCCTGTTGCATCATCGATGCCCGGCTGCCATATACTTTACAATTTTGCACTCTGGAATAGACCATACAGTTTCTCACTTCGCTCTGCATCTCCAGCAAAAGAGAGTTATCTACCTCCTGGCTGACCACTTCTCCTCTGTCATACGGATTCATTGTCTCATCCGTCAGTGTTTTCAGAATCACCGTATTATTGGCGATCACTTCCAGACTGTTTCGGTACTGCTGAAGTTTTTCCTCGATATTTTTCATATACTGCGAAGTAATCTGCTCATGATAATCCTTTGTCTCCGCTTGTGCCGTACTGTCCAGCTTATAAAACAAAAATATACTGATAATCAAGATCGGAACCAGACTGGCAAGCAGCGAAAATACTACCAGCTGTACAAAAATCGATCTTGAATGTATTCCTTTTCCTTTCATCCTGTGCTCCTGTCTCTCAATCTGAATTGCCATATACATCTTAACGTAGAAAAATCCACTGTTGCAATAGAAAAAACTATCGCTCACAGTGGATTTTTCTACGATTTACTGATTCCGGATCCATGATTATTATGTAACACAATCAAAATTGGTCCAGTGGACCAATTATTGATATGCAATGCAACGAAAAACACCGGAACCCTGATTTCTCAAGTGTTCCGGTGCCCCTGCCAAGGAGTCGAAGCGACGGGATTCGAACCCACGACCTCTGCGTCCCGAACGCAGCGCTCTACC
>ENA-OQKR01000807-OQKR01000807.1-human-gut-metagenome-genome-assembly--contig:-NODE-807-length-11506-cov-3.902979_pt1 | contig 11506 bp, 8 predicted proteins | sample MGYA00242803_ERZ504806 | MGnify/ENA primary metagenome ERZ504806 (study PRJEB26092, sample SAMD00036399) | human gut metagenome | host: Homo sapiens | study: EMG produced TPA metagenomics assembly of...
GGGGCGCGCGGCGAATCCGTGGTCGCCGTGGATATCACGCGCGCGCCGGAAGCCGGCGTTCCCGGTGTTGGCGGGATTGCTGGTGTTTCCGGTGCTGCCGGCGGCGTGCTCGGCACCCAGGATTCCGGCACCGTGGACGGCGCGCTGGGCAAGAACGGCATCAGCGGAGGTGCTGCCGCCGGAATACGGCAGCCGGGAAACGCCAAGGGCAATGGCGGCGTAGCCGCAGCCAAAATCTCCGGGCCGCTCGGTGTACCGGATTCGGCAGGGCAAGGTGCGGACGATGCCTTCGATGATTCGGTCGGCGCGCCCGTACAGCCCTTGGCCCCGAAGCCCACGCTGCTGCAACAGGCCGTGACCCGGTTCGACTGGGTGGACCTGCGCGGATTCGCCCCTCACGCCAACGCGCGCGAGGCTGGGCAAGCCACCAGTGCCATCACCTTAAGCATCTGGCACAGCCGCCAGCGGTTCTGCCCCACCTGTGGCGCGGCGGTCCGGCCGGCGCTCGCCGGATGGGCGCAGCCGATGCACCAACGAGGCGGACGGCAACCGTGTGCTGTTCCCACGCGTGGAGCCGGCGGTCATCACCGCCATCGTGGACGGGCACGACCGTCTGCTGCTGCAACACAACGCGGCATGGAAGGATTCGAGGCTGTATTCGGTGTCCGCCGGATTGTGGAGCGGGGAGAACCTTGAACACGCCTGCCGCCGCGAGGCCATGGAAGAGACCGGCATCAAGCTCGGCGAGGTACGGTACCTGGGCTCGCAGCCGTGGCCGTTCCCGGCTTCGCTGATGATGGCGTTCAAGGCACATGCGATCACCACCGACGTGCATGTGGACGGCGAGGAGACCATGACCGCGCGATGGGTCACACGCGACGAATACACGGCCGAGCTCATCGCCGGCCGTATGGCGGCGCCGGGCCGCGCCACCATCGCCCGCTACATGATTGAGGAATGGCTCGGTCGCGAGCTGTGACGGACCGCGAAGATAGGTTAAGCTTATGACTATGAGTGATGACAACGAAAACGAACAGCCGCTGAACCTCGACATTCCCGACCACCTCGAATACTCCGAGGAGCATGCTTGGGTGGACCGTTCGGTCGACCCCGCAATCATCGGCATCACCGAATACGCCGCCGACCAGCTTGGCGAACTTGTGTTCGTGGATCTGCCTGAGCCTGGCGCCCGTGTGGAGGCCGGCGACGAGATCGTGGAGCTTGAATCCTCCAAGGCCGTCCAGCCGCTGATCAGCCCCGTGGCGGGTACGGTCAAGTATGTGAACCGTGACGTGGCGGACGACCCGTCCGTGGTCAACGGCGATCCGTACGGCGAAGGCTGGCTGCTGAAGGTCGAGCTTGACGACGATGAGCCGGAGCTGCTGAGCGCCGACGAATACGCGAAGGTCGTGCGGTAGTTCCACCCATAGCTCCCCTCCCTGAGGGGAGCCAGTATGTGGCATCAAACCTATATGCATCGTGCCTCTTATGGAGGGGAGCCAAGAAAATGAGGCGTATGGCCTATATTGGTGTCTATGAGAAGCCCACGCGAGGATTTTGAGGCGGCAGGCAAGCGACTGCCTTGGGATGCTGCTGCTCGCAATGCAGCGCTGTCCGCCACCGCGCCAGTCTCTGACGTCAAGGCATCCGCCAATGGCGCCGATAATGCCAGCAATGCCAGCAATGCTGAACATTCCGATGACATGCCCACCGTGCCGATTCCCGCACGCAAGGCTGCCACGACGTTCGACACCCCCTCCAAGCGTGAGCGCATCGAGGTCAAGCCGCCGATCACCCGATTCATACGTCGTGCCGTCACCCGCGTGTTCGGCGTATGGTCACGCATCTCCACTCAGGTGGTGCGCCAATGGGGCTGGTATCCGCGAGTGGAACCCTATGTGGGTTATGGCACCGGCGATTACTCGCGTCTGATCTGCCGCACGGTATACGCCCCCAAGCACGCGCAATCCGGCGAACTGATCCGCGGCATCCGCGGCATGCTTGCCGTATCCGCGCCGCGCACCCACGTGCAGGCCAGCATTGATGACACGCCGCTCAACACCGTGCAGATCGGCGTCTCCGAGGTCTATGACAAGGTGGACCGCACGCGCGATCTCGGCAGCGAATACGCCATCTCCGATTCCGCCGGATACCTCGACCTCGTGGCCGAGCATCGTCTGGTGCCCGGCATCCATCGCGTCTCCTACAGCGTGGCCAACCGCAAACCCGTGAGCGCCAACCTGTACACCATCCCCGCCAGTGCCAAAGTCGGCATCATCTCCGATGTGGACGACACCATCATGATCACACAGGCCCCGGTGCCATGGAAGGCCGCGTACAACCTGCTGTTCCTCGACCCCAAGAAGAAAGCCTCCGTGCCGGGCATGAGCGTGCTGTTCACCCGCATCGCCGACTTGTTCCCCGGCGCACCGTTCTTCTATCTTTCGACATCGCCCTGGAATGTGGAGAGTTCGATTCGCAACTTCATCACTGACCATGGTTTTCCCGAAGGCCCGCTGCTGCTGCGCGACCTCGACCCGAGGCCCAAGACCTTCGTACCCACCGGCCCCCAGCACAAACTTGAGTTTGCCGAACAACTTATGGCCGACTTCCCAGACATGAAGTTCATTCTGGTGGGCGATGACGGGCAGAAAGACCCGACCACGTACGCCACCATCGCCCGCAGATATCCCGGACGTGTACTGGCGATCGTCATTCGTGAGTTGAGCCCGCGCGAATCAACCGGATTGGCGTCGGTGACGGGACTCACCTCGACCCAGCCGACTCCGGTAACCGATGTACCAGTATTCACCGGCACCACCGGCTCAAACATTCTGAAGACCATGCTGCCGTATCTGAAGACGGTGTTGCGATAAGCGCGGCGTGATGAACGCCGAATGCGTCCCGGTGTGGTGCCTCGCCTATAATCGCGTGGTATGACTGACGAGAGCACAAACGCCGCGGCCGCGATGCCGCCTTACGCCAAGCGCGAGCCGAAGCGCCGCGAATTCCACGGTGACGTTTTCGACGACGATTACGAGTGGATGCGAGACAAAGACTCCGATGATGTGCGCAGCTACGTAGCTGCCGAAAACCAGTACTGCGAGCGTCGCATGGCGCATCTGGCGGATTTCCGGCATACGTTGTTTGAAGAGCTGAAATCGCATGTGGAAGAGACCGATATGTCTGTTCCTACGCGCATCAACGATTACTGGTACTTCACCCGCACGCAGCAGGGCAAACAGTATGGCGTGCAATGCCGCATCCCCGTGCGCGATGCCGATGACTGGGACCCGCCGGTCGTGGATCCGCAAGGCGCGCCCGGCTCCATGCCCGGTGAACAGGTCGTTTTTGATGCGAACAAGGAATCCGAGGGGCATGACTTCTTCCGGCTCGGCGGCTTGGATCTGAGCAAGGACGGCCGTTGGATGCTGTACGGCGTGGATGTTGCGGGAGACGAACGATATGATTTCCGCATTCGCGACCTTGCCGGGCTGGAGACCGGGGAGCCGGTCAGCGAACTGCCCGAACAGTTCACCGGCATTGGCAGCGCATGCTTCACGCCGGACGGCCAATGGGTGTTCTGGGTGGAATTGGACGATTCCTGGCGGCCGCTCGCCGTGTGGCGGCATCGTGTTGGCACGGCGGTCGAATCGGATGTGTGCGTGTACCGAGAAACCGATGAACGGTTCTGGGTGGGCGTCGGCATCAGTTTTGATGAGCGCAATATCGTGATCGGCACCGGTTCCAAAACCACCACCGAAGTGCTGATGCTGCCGGTGGCCACGCCTGAAGGCGAATTCCAAGCCTTCATTCCACGTCAGAACGATATTGAATATGATGTGAGCTTTGCCTGTTTTGAAGGCGCGGGGGAGAACGGTGCGGATGTGCCGCTCGCCGTGGTCTACCACAACGCCGCCAATCCGAATTTCGAAATCGACGTCATTGACATGCGTGTCCATGAGCCGCCGTACCGACTCGGCGAAGGCGTGTGCATCGCCGCCGGATCGCCGTACGGCTGCGAACATGGTGAGCCGGATAAGCCGATTACCGAGGCATACTTCAACGCCGCCAATCCGGCGATATTGCAGGGTGCCCACGGTCTGGGCATCGAAGGCATCGCGTTGCATCGCAACTTTGTGTCCCTGAGCTACCGTGCCGACGGCCAGCCGCACGTGGCATACATGACCAAGAGCGCGGCCGCCGCCGACTTCCTGGCCGGACGGCCGTGGCGGTTTACGGAACTGCTGCCGCCTGCCCTGGAGGACGACTGGGACATGGTCGCCGCCGATCGCGAAAACTTCACCGGCGATCATGGCGAAATCTTGTGGACCGAAGATGAGGCCCCCACGGATCACACGTCATCTTCCGATGGTGCCAGCGACGACCACCTGCCCGGTGAGACCCGGCGCTTGTACACCATCGGCGTCGGCGGCAACCCCTCGTATGAGGCGCCGCGCATGCGCTACTCGTTCGCCAGCTACACCCGCCCGGGCGAGCTGCACGAAATCGATCCCGCCACCGGCGAAGATGCGCTGCTGAAACGAGCCACCGTGCTGGGCGACTTCAATCCACGCGATTACATGGAACGCCGTGTGTGGATTACCGCGCGCGACGGCGAACGCATTCCTGTTTCCCTCGTCTGGCACCGCGATTGCCCGGCGCAGGATTCGCCGATGTTCATTACCGGATATGGTGCATACGAGATTTCCTCCGATCCGGGGTTCTCGGTCTCTCGTCTGAGCATGTTGGATCGCGGTGTGCTGTACGCCGTGCCGCATATTCGTGGCGGCGGCGAAATGGGACGCGCCTGGTATGAACAGGGGCGCAGACTGAACAAGAAGCATTCCTTTGAGGACTTCGTGGACGCCACGCGCGCGCTGCAGAAGGCGCATTTGGCTGATGCTTGGCGCACCGTGGCCAACGGCGGATCCGCTGGCGGCCTGCTGATGGGCGCGATTGCCAATATGGCGCCCGAATGCTACGCCGGTGTTGAGGCGGATGTGCCGTTCGTGGACGCGTTGACCTCCATTCTTGACCCGGACTTGCCGTTGACCGTCACCGAATGGGACGAATGGGGAGACCCGTTGCATGACCCTGAGGTGTATCAGTACATGAAGTCGTACACGCCATACGAGAATGTGCCGGTCGCCGTGCTCGAGGGCGGCAACGACGAGGCTGCCGGTGACGGCAGTGCTGATGGGGCTGCCACCGGCGCGGTCGCCGCCGCGCAATTCCCGAGAATCTTCATTACCACCTCGATGAACGACACCCGCGTGCTGTACGTCGAGCCGCTCAAATGGCTGGCCCGTTTGCAGTCCGCCGGCGTGGACGCGGTGGCCAAGATTGAGGTCGAGGCCGGTCACGGCGGTCTATCCGGGCGTTACAAGCAATGGGAAGAGGTTTCCTATGAGAACGCTTGGTGCATGGATGTGATGGGGCTCGCTCATTAGGCCATGTCCACTAGCTGAGCGGGTTCGGGCCGGCAGGTGATAGCGCGAGTAGGCTCCTTGAACTATGGCAAAGACATATAAAATCGCCGTTATTCCCGGCGACGGTATTGGCAAGGAAGTCACTCCGTGGGCTCAGAAGGCTTTGGAAAAGGCCGCTGAAGGCGTAGCTGACTTCGAGTACGAGAACTTCGACTTGGGTGCCGAGCGCTATCTGCGCGATGGTGCGATCCTGCCCGAGGACGAAGAGGAGCGCATCAAGGCCAACGACGCGATTCTGCTCGGTGCCGTGGGCGATCCGCGCATCAAGGCCGGCATTCTGGAACGCGGCCTGCTGCTCGTCGCTCAGCGAAAACGGCAGGGCCTGCTTGAGCGCGGCCAGGTGATCGCCCGCGGTGTGGGCATAGGGCACCACATCGACCAGGCCGCCGTCGTTGCGCAGGCGCAGCGCCAGCTGCAGGTAGAGGCACTCCTCGTAGGCAAGCCGTGCGCGCGCGATATCGCGCTCAGCCATGCTCGAGGGAAAGTGGATCGAGCGCAAAGCACGGGCATTGCTCATGAGCTTCCGCTTTGCGCGCAGCGGTGCCGGAATGGGATCAAAGGGATTGCCGACAACCTCGAGCGCGCCGCTTACAATGCGGCGCATCCACGCCTGGCTCACGCCATCGCTCACGTAATGGACCGGCAGGATCGTGCCCGCGGCACGCCCGTCCTCGAGCTTTTCAAAATGCGGCGAGGCCATCTGCTTAAAACCGTAGGCAAACTCGACCTTACCCATCACGGCCAGGCGGTCGCCCCGCTTAAGCTGCTGGGCAATCCAGGGCTGGCGGAAAAAGGCGACCTGCAGCACGCCCGTCTCGTCAACAAGCGAGACCTCGGTCACCTGCATGCGCGGGCGCGGCTGCTTTTGGACGATACGGTCAACCGTGGCGATGATGGTGCACACGGTACCGATGGCCGCCATCTCGATGGACCACGAGCGGGTAAAGTCGAGGTATCGATGGGGGATATGGAGAAGGAGGTCCCCCACCGTCCGAATTCCCAGACGGCGAAGGGCCTCCTCACGTTTACCCGAAACATATTTGAGTCGCGCGATATCCTCGTCGAGCGCATTGCTCTGGGCAAAGCGCTCCGAGACGCGCGGCACGGAGCACAGCTCGGACATGACCAGATGCCTACTCGATCGAGAAGATCACGGGGTAGAGCGGCTGCTCGCCACGATGAGCGTCGACCTCCAAATCGGGCTGAGCCTCCTCAATGGCGTCGACGATCTCCTGGAAGGCTTCATCGGACAGCTCCTCGCCGGCCAGAATCGTCAGCGCGTCACCCTCCTCTTCCTCCTGCATGCGGTTGATGCAATCGAGCGTGACCTGCTTCACATCGGAGCCGACCACGTCAATGGAACCGGCAATGATACCCATGACGTCACCGGAGTGAATCGGCGAGCCGTCGGAGGCGCTGGAATCGCGCACGGCACGGGTGACCTCGCCATCGCGGACCTCGCTGATGGCGTCGACCATGGCGGCAACGGCGTCCTCGAGCTCAGAATCGGGCAGGACCGCGAACAGCGCGGAGAAGGCCTGCGGGACGGTCTTAGTGGGAACGACGGCAACCTTCTTGTCGGTGCAGGCAGAAGCGGCAGCCTCGGCGGCCATGCGGATGTTACCGTTATTGGGCAGGATGATGACCGAGGTCGCGTTGACCTGGTCAACGGCGCCCAGCAGATCTGCAGTCGAGGGGTTCATGGTCTGACCACCCGACACGATCACGTCGACGCCGAGGGAATTGAGGATGTCGGCCTCGCCGGAACCGGCGGCAACGGCGACAAACCCCAGCGCCTTGGCGGGCTCGGCGGCCTTCTCCTGGTCCTCGTGGATCTTGGCGGTACGGTCGTGGGCCTCCATCTCCATGTTGTGGATAAAGACCTCGTAGATTTGGCCAAGCTGCAGCATGTGCTCGAGCACCAGGTTGGGGGTGTTGGAGTGCACGTGAATCTTGTAATCGGGGTAAGCACCCACGAGCAGCTCGCAGTCGCCCATGGAGCCCAGGAACTTAAGGCACTCGTCCTCATCAAACGGGGCATCGGCCTTAAAGAGGAACTCGTTGCAGTAACGGAACTCCGAGCCCTCCCAGTCGTCGTTGGCCTCAATCTCAACGCGGTCGAGGGCCGCGTCGCGGGCAGAGCCAGCGGAGTCAAACGTGGCGGAGAAATCCTCGACAACGGTGCTGCGACCAAGCGCGGCGGCAACAAAGTTCTCAAGGAAGATGGCAAATCCAAAGGCGCCGGAGTCGACCACGCCGTTCTCTTTCAGAACGGGCAGCAGGTCGGGCGTACGGGCGACGGACTGATAGGCCTCGACGACGATGGCGTCGAGCGCGTCCTCGGCCGAGAACTTCTTCTTCTCGCACTCGTCTGCCTTGGTCGAAACATCGCGCAGCACCGTGAGGATCGTACCCTCGATGGGCTTGCGGACGGCCTGGAAGGCAACCTTGACGGCTCGGCGGAACGCATAGGCGATGTTGGCGGACGTGATGGGCTCATCGGCAGAGACAAGGCCCTCGGCCACACCACGCAGAATCTGCGAGGTGATGACGCCGGAGTTGCCACGGGCACCCATCAGGGAGCCGTGGGTGATGGCGCCGGCAATGGCCTCCATGTCGGCATCGGCGGGAAGGGCGGAGAGCTCCTTGGTCACCGAGGCGAGCGTGAGCGACATGTTGGTGCCGGTGTCGCCGTCGGGCACAGGGAAGACGTTGAGCTTGTTGATCTCCTCGGCCTTGTCGGAAACGGCAGCCGCAGCGATCGGAAAACAGGTGCGAATGGTCTTTGCAATCATGGGTATTTGAATCTCCGTTTTCGGATGCTAGTTCAGACGGCTCTTGAGCGCGTCGATATGGATGCCGATCTTAAGGCTGGCGGGATCGATCTGGGCGATCTCCTGCAGGGTGAAGGCAACGGAGCTCGAAAGATTGTGGCAGACGGACTTCATGTTGACGCCGTTCTCGAGCACGACGTGAAGATCGACCGTAAGGCCGTTCTCGTCGGCGGAGACAAGCACGCCCTTGCGGAGGCGCTGGCCGGCAAGCAGGCGCACGCTCTCGGCGCCCTGGAGCTGCTCAGCCATTCCGACAACGCCGTAGCACGTCATCGCGGCATAACCGGCAATATCGGCAATAACGTCGTTCGAGACGCTCAGGCTGCCGTTAATGGTCTCAGACACAAGAATCTCCTTATCTGGTGCTCGCGGCACCATGTCGTGGGAGCAATCATTTGAATATTCTACAACGACCGCGCCATGTTGAGGTGGTGGGTCGCGGGATTACATCCTCGACACGAAATGTTGATATGGCAACGTTCGAGTCAAGTGGTCGCGGCATGAAAAAACCCGCCGCATAAGCGACGGGTTCTACAACCTGGCTCCCCGGGTAGGACTCGAACCTACAACAGCGCGGTTAACAGCCGCGTGCTCTACCATTGAGCTACCGAGGAATTAAAAAGCCCAGCGGAATGGGCTGAGAAATTCTGGCTCCCCGGGTAGGACTCGAACCTACAACAGCGCGGTTAACAGCCGCGTGCTCTACCATTGAGCTACCGAGGAATAGGTGCGTGCTCTCAAGCAACGAAATTTATTATACGGACGAATCAGCGCAGGGCAAGAACTTTTTTAAGAATTTTTCTCCGCCTAGTCATTGGGGACGTTCTTAAACGACTAGTCATTCAAGAACGTCCCCAACGACTACTCATTTAAGTCTGTCCCCAATAACCACCCCCAAACTGTCGCACAACTGACAGCCATAGCAACGCCGCAGATAGAGGACGGACAGCGAAAACCCGCCAGAGCGAGCAAGGTGCCTTGAAACGAGGCGGCATTGACCTTCTGGTCATGCCGCCGAAGTTGAAAGGCAGATTGCCGCTCTGGCGGGTTTGCAGCGTCGGCCAGTTACGGCGTTCGGTAGAACGCCGTAACCCTAAGACTCGATATAGTCCTTGAGCTTGCTGCTGCGGCTCGGGTGGCGGAGCTTGGCCAAGGTCTTGGACTCGATCTGGCGGATACGCTCGCGCGTGACGCCAAACTCGCGGCCGACTTCCTCGAGCGTGCGGGGATGCCCGTCGACAAGGCCAAAGCGCAGCTCGATAACCTTGCGCTCACGATCGGCAAGCGAGTCGAGCACCTGGGTGAGCTGCTCCTGCAGCATGGAGAAGCTGGCAGCATCGGGCGGAACGATAGCCTGGGAGTCCTCGATGAAGTCGCCCAGCTGGGAATCCTCTTCCTCGCCGATGGGGGTCTCGAGCGACACGGGCTCCTGCGAGATCTTCTGGATCTCGCGGACGCGGTCGGCGCTCATGTCCATCTCGGCACCAATCTCCTCGGGGGTCGGGTCGCGACCCAGATCCTGAAGGAGCTGGCGCTGCACGCGGACGAGCTTGTTGATAGTCTCGACCATATGAACGGGAATACGGATGGTACGGGCCTGGTCGGCGATAGCGCGCGTAATGGCCTGACGGATCCACCACGTGGCGTACGTGGAGAACTTGAAGCCCTTCTGGTAGTCGAACTTCTCGACGGCGCGAATCAGACCGAGGTTGCCCTCCTGGATCAGGTCAAGGAACAGCATGCCGCGGCCGACATATCGCTTGGCGATGGAGACAACCAGGCGCAGGTTTGCGCTGATGAGCGCCTGCTTGGCTTCGAGGCCAACGTTCTCAATGCGCGTAAGACGACGCATCTCGGCACGCGTGAGCTCGAGCTCACCGGCATCGGCAGCCTCGAGCTTCTCGGTGGCCTCAAGACCGGCCTCGATCTTCATGGCCAGATCGACCTCTTCGGAGGCGGTCAGCAGGTCGACCTTGCCGATCTCCTTGAGGTACATACGAACCGGATCGCCGGTCAGCATCACCGTGGAGGCATCGATGCCACGCACGCGGGAGCGTGAACGGGACGTGCGCACGGTGCGCTTCTTCTTGCTCTTGGAAGAACCCATCTCGGCATCGGCCTGACAGGCCATCTTGAGCTCGTGATCGTCAAGCGAGCCGGAATCGTGCTCGTCGTCGTCATCGAAATCGTCGGTATCGGTATCGTTATCGTCATCGTCGACGTCCATGGGGGCGTCGTCGTTACCGCTCGCGGAGATAATCTGGATGCCGCTGTTGCGCAGCGCGGAATACACCGCGGTGAGCTGCTCGTCAGAAACATCGATATCCTTCAGGGCGACCTGAATCTCGTCCTCGGTTACCGAAGTCCTGTTTGAGCCGTTGCCCATGAGCTTTGCAACGTAGGATTCCAGCCCAGTACCCGTGCTCTCAGTCTTTTTTGGCACAGATTCTCCCTTCATAGTCCACAGGATTCAATACTTTAGCACACACATCGACGTCTATACCCAAAAAGAGGACAGGATATAGGCGAGAATACGCTGGTTGACCACAACATCTAGGCCTATTCGGCGTCTGCGGCCTCCAGACCGATCAAACGGAACGGGTCCGCCACGCCGCCGATCGACTTTTGCAGTTCGCGTTGACGCTGCGAATCCTGCGCGGCCTGCACGGTCAGCGCGCGACGGGCCTCATCGTCGAGCGAACGGTCCTGGCGCAGCTTGGCCTGTGCGGCACGCATGCGGCGCTTGATGGTGTAGAGCTCGAGCGTATCGAGCATAAACACGATGTTCGTCTCGGTGGGGTGCTTGCTCGTCGCCGAGATGCGCCCGGCACTCACAAGCGTTGCCGCCTCGGGACACACCGAACGCGCCGCATCCATGCAGGCTGCAGGATCGGTTCCCGGCGGCGTTGCCAGAACGGCCCATGCGATGGACTCGTGACGTGGGTCAACCCACTCGATAGAGCAGATGCGGTCGGCATACGTGCGGAACAGGTCGGGGTAGCTCGTGAGCATGGTCAGCAGCTCACGCTCCCCTGCCAAGGACTTACGCTCAAGATCAGTAAGAACCATCGGCGCCGCCGCAGCCGGAGCACCCGAACCATCAGTCGCAGGTACAGCACCCATACCATCAGGCGCGTCGATCGGCGGCAGGTCGTCGACGACCTCCACGGGCGCGCGCCG
>ENA-OQKR01000808-OQKR01000808.1-human-gut-metagenome-genome-assembly--contig:-NODE-808-length-11503-cov-3.697082_pt1 | contig 11503 bp, 10 predicted proteins | sample MGYA00242803_ERZ504806 | MGnify/ENA primary metagenome ERZ504806 (study PRJEB26092, sample SAMD00036399) | human gut metagenome | host: Homo sapiens | study: EMG produced TPA metagenomics assembly of...
CCGACACGCTCTTCGGTGTCTCCTTCTTTGTCCTGGCTCCCGAGTACGCGCGTCTGCACGAGCTCGTCGAGGGTACGGAGTACGAGGAGGCCGTGACCAAGATCGTCGAGGACTCCAAGCATATCTCCGCCGTCGAACGTGCCCAGGGCACCCTCGAGAAGCGCGGTGCCTTTACCGGCCGCTACGTGGTGAACCCGGTCAACGGCGAGAAGGTCCCCGTGTGGGTTGCCGACTACGTTGTTGCCGACTACGGCACCGGCGCCGTCATGGCCGTTCCCTGCGGCGACCAGCGCGACTTTGAGTTCGCACGCAAGTATGATTTGCCGATCGTGCCGATCATCCTGGACGATGACGACCGCGCAGCCGTCGAGGCTAACGGTGAGACCATCGATACCTTCCATGCCGAGACCGTCGACTGGGATTGCGCCCATGCTGCCGAGGGCACGCTGGTCCAGTCCGGCAAGTACACCGGTATGCGCGGCGGCAAGCACTCCGAGGGCGAGGCTGCGATCGTGGCCGACCTCGAGGCCATGGGCTGCGGTCGTCGTAAGGTCGAGTTCCGTCTGCGCGACTGGCTCATTTCCCGCCAGCGCTATTGGGGCAACCCCATCCCGGCCATCCACTGCGAGCACTGCGGCATCGTGCCCGTGCCCGAGGACCAGCTGCCGGTGACGCTGCCCGAGAACCTTGACCTGGGCGCCGGCGAGACCCTTGCCGAGTGCAAGGAGTTCTACGAGACCACCTGCCCGGTCTGCGGCCGCCCGGCCAAGCGCGAGACCGATACCATGGACACCTTTACCTGCTCCAGTTGGTATTACCTGCGCTATACCGACCCGCACAACACCGAGCTGCCTTTTTCCCGCGAGGCCGCCGACCGTTGGATGCCCGTCGATAACTACATCGGCGGCATCGAGCACGCCATTCTGCACCTGCTCTACAGCCGCTTCTTTACCAAGGCACTGCGCGACCTGGGCCTGCTGAGTGTGGACGAGCCCTTCACCAACCTGCTGTGCCAGGGCATGGTCAAGGACGAGAACGGCGACACCATGTCCAAGTCCAAGGGCAATGTCGTGCCCCCGAGCTCGGTCATCGAGCCCTACGGCGCCGACACCATGCGTCTGGCGATCCTGTTTATCGCCCCGCCCGAGAAGGACTTCGACTGGGATCCCAAGGCCGTCGAGGGCGCCAACCGCTTCATCAAGCGCGCCTGGCGTATCGTTTGGCAGCTCGTCCAGTCCGGCGACGCCAACGTGGCCTTCGACAAGTCCGCGCTCGACGAGGTCGCGATGAAGCTCTATCGCGAGCGTCACCGCACCATCGCCAAGTGCACCGAGGACTTCGATCGTGGCCAGTTCAACACCGCCATCTCGGCCGTCATGGAACTCGTCAATGCCGCGAGTGCCTACCTCAATGCTACTGAGGGCGCTTCCCGTGACAAGGCGATGTGCTACGGCGTGGCTAAGGATATCGTGAGCGTTCTTGCCCCCATCTGCCCGTTCTGGGCCGACGAGCTGTGGCACAAGGCTCTCGGCTGCGAGGGCAACGCCTACACCGCCGCCTGGCCCGAGTTCGACCTGGCCGAGTCCATCGAGGACACGGTGCAGATCGTCGTACAGGTGCTCGGCAAGGTCCGTGGCCGCATCGACGTGGCCCGCGATGCCTCTAATGAGGATATGCAGGCTGCCGCCGAGGCCGCCGTCGCCAAGTGGCTCGAGGGCAAGACGGTCGTCAAGGCCATCTGCGTGCCCGGCAAGCTGGTTAACTTGGTGGTCAAGTAAGCGCTGCGCGCTTAGCTGACACATAAAAGACGAGGGGCGATCCGGTTGGGTCGTCCCTCGTTTTGTGTTGTCTGCCCTGCTTAGTCAGTGCGTCGCACCGTCTTCTACGGGATGTGTACCAGGTCCCTAAAGTAAACGTTGCCCGTTGCCTCTTCGAACATCCAAATGTTGAGGTAGATGTCGTTGAGGTCGTTGTTCACATCAAAGTCCGGGTCGTCGAAGGTGCCTACAAAGGTGAGCATGGCGCGCGTTTCCTCGCCCGCTGCGACCTGCTGGCGCATGCGCACATCGCGGACCACGCCGTTGACGTAGGCATAAGAGTCCACATCGCCAAACATCATGTCGACATCGGTGTTGTTTGTCACCGCAAAGATCAACACGGCGTCGCCGTAGCCATCCGTGTCCTTGCCCACGCAGGTAACATGGACGTTCTCGTCTGCCTCAAGGTCGATGGGGAACTGTTCTTGGGAATCGGGACCCAGGCCCTGGGGATCGACGATGTCTTCGTTAATTTTGTCGAAGCTCTCCGATGGCGTCGTTTTCTCGATGGCTTTGGTGCTGCCAGGGTTCGGTTCGCATGTTCCGGTTTTGCCATTCGTGTTGCCGCAGCCTAAGAGGGCCAACGAGCACGTTGCGATGGCGAGCGCAGTTATGCAAGGGGTGCCTAGACGTTTCATGTGTGCCTCCTTGCCGTAGAGGATTTGGAAAGGTTCGTCGTTGTGCGACTTGCTGGCTGGCTTGTTGCAGAATGCCCCTTAGCGTAAGTCTGATCGAAAGGGGCTCGGGGAGGAATGCCCTTGGGGTCCGAACGGGCCTGTGGAATGGGACGCATGGCCCGTTTTGGGGCTGTTGAGGGTGCGCCGCTTGGGGTTCTTCGACCAATTGTCCTATTCTTGTGGAGAAGCTGTGCGCACGCTGACCTGCAGATTCGTACTGTGCTTGCGCGTTTCCGCAGCTATTGGTATAGTTTGCTTGCAAATGAAGTTGTAATTGAAAGAAGTGGGGTTTCGGCCCCGCTCTTTTTTGTATGGATGGAGGTGCCGCAATGGTCAAGACCAAGACCGAGCAGGCGATCATCGACGCGCTCGAGGCCGTCGCTCCCCAGTACGATGTCGACATCGTCGACGTCGAGCTCGTGGGTGCCACCAAGGCCCCCTGCGTGCGCGTGCGTATCGAGGGTGCCGAGGGTCAGAGCCTGTCGCTCAACGACGTCACGGCCAACACCAAGTGGGTCGGCGATGTGATTGAGGAGCTCGACCCCATCTCTTCGAGCTACACGCTCGAGGTGTCGAGCCCGGGCATGGCGCGACCGCTGCGCCGTCCGCGCGACTTTGCCCGCTTTGTGGGCGAGGACTGCGAGCTCACCTCCACCGCCACCGAGGGCCGTCGCAAGTACACCGGCAAGATTGCCGCCGCGACCGAGACGAACGTGACCCTCGAGCTCGAGGACGGCGAGTCCGTTACCCTCGATTTCTCTGATGTTAAAAAGTGCAAGTTGAAGCCCACCTACGACTTCAAGCCCGCGAAGGAAGGAAAGTAAGATGGCAGCATCCGACATGATGTCCGCCCTGATGGAGCTTTGCCAGGAGAAGCACATCGACCAGCTCTACCTGATCGACCGCCTGGAGCAGTCGCTCGCCAAGAGCTACGCCGAGATCCTGCATCTTGAGTGGGGCGCCAAGGTGACCATCGACCGCACCACCGGCAAGATCTATGTCTACCGCCTGGAGCCGATCGACGATTCCATGGACGAGGAGGGCAACTTCACCGAGTTCGAGGAGATCGACGTCACCCCCAAGAACACGAGCCGCATCGCCGCCCAGCACGCCAAGGCCGAGATCAACGCCATCGTGCGCAACTCCGCCCGCGAGCAGATCTACGAGGAGTTCTCCGGCCGCATCGGTGACCTCATCAGCGGTACCGTGCTGCAGTCCACGCCCGACTTCACGATCGTCAAGATCCGTGAGGGCGTCGAGGCCGAGCTGCCGCACTTTGACCAGCGCCGTTACGAGAACGAGCGCAACGAGCGTCCGATGGGCGAGCGCTACCTGCACAACCAGCACATCAAGGCCGTGATCATCGACGTACGCGACCCCAACTCCAACCTGCAACCGGTTCGCGGCGAGCACAGCCGTCCGCCGATTGTCATCTCCCGCACCCACCCCGAGCTCATGCGTCGTCTGTTTGAGCAGGAGGTGCCCGAGATCTATGAGGGCACCGTCCAGATCAAGTCGATCGCCCGCGAGCCCGGCCAGCGTTCCAAGGTAGCCGTCCACTCGCTCGACGACCGTCTGGATCCCGTGGGCGCCTGCGTCGGCCCCAAGGGCAGCCGTGTTCGCGCTGTCGTGGGCGAGCTCCGTGGCGAGCGCGTCGACGTCATCCTGTGGGATGCCGATCCTGCCGTCTACGTCGCCAACGCCCTGTCGCCTGCCAAGGTCACCCGCGTCCTCATCGACGAGGAGAAGGCCTACGCCGGCGTCATCGTGCCCGACGACCAGCTGTCCCTCGCCATCGGCAAGGAGGGCCAGAACGCCGCCTCGCCGCGCGCCTGACCGGCTGGCACATCGACATCAAGTCCGAGACGCTTGCCGCCGACATCCTCAAGAACGTTCCCGTTCACGAGGAGCCCGCCGCCGACCTGATCGGTGACGAGGAGGACGAGGACGTCCGCCGCTGCGAGTACGTGTCCGAGGACGGCGTCCAGTGCCGCAACCAGGCTCGTCCCGGCTCCCGTTTCTGCGGTGTCCACGACACCGACGCCTTCGATGATGCGGAGGACCTGATCTAGCGCGCGGTCGCGCCGGGCGGGTCCCGCGCGTCTCCCACGCTCGTTCAGTCTCTAGGCACCCAAGGTGCCAGAAAGGGTAGGTGAAGTCATATGGCAAAAGTCCGTGTGTCCACCCTGGCCAAAGAGTTCGGCATGACCTCCAAGGAACTGATGGGTCATCTCGCCGATATGAAGATTCCCGCTAAGTCCGCGTCCTCCACTTTGGAGGACGCCTATGTCGCCATGGTCCGCAAGCAGCTCGCCTCGGTGATCGAGGCCCGCGCTCAGGAAGTCGAGGCCGCCAAGCAGGCCGAGGAGCAGGCAGCTGCCGCCGAGGAGGCCGCTCGCGCCGCCGAGGCCGAGCGCGAGCGCATCGCCGCCGAGAAGGCACGCGAGGAGGAACGCCGCCAGTTTGCCGCAGCCCAGGCTGCCGAGGAGGCTGCCCGCGCCGAGGCCGAGGCCAAGAAGAAGGCCGAGCAGGAGCGCCTTGCTCGCGAGAAGGAGGAGGCTGCCCGCGAGGCCCAGCGCCGCGCCGTTCCCGCTTCCGACTCCGGTTCGCGCTTCCGTTCGCTGCTCGACCAGATCGCCGCACAGGAGACCGTGCTCAAGGAGAAGAAGGACGCCGAGGACAAGGCCAAGGCCGAGCGCGCCGCCGAGCGCGGTAACCGTCGTGGCGGCAACAATGACCGCCGCGGTGGCCGCCGTAACGATCGTAACGCCTCCGACAACAACTCCGAGCGCAACGCCTCCGAGAGCCGTCCGCACAGCCATCGCACCAACGCCAGCAACAACGTCGCTGCCGGCATGGACTTCCCCAACCCCGATAAGCAGGGCAAGGGCAAGAAGCGCAAGGGCGGTCACAACAACGAAGAGGACCACTACAGCCGCATGGCTCGTGAGGCCGAGGAGTACAGCCGCGAGAAGGTGCTCGAGGAGGCTCGTGCAGCCGTCGAGGAGGCCTCTCGTGAGTCCACCGGTCGCCGCAAGAAGCGCAAGGAGAAGCGTGAGCGCGAGGCTGCCAAGGCTCAGGAGGAGCGCAAGATCGAGGAGGCATTGGCCCAGGGCGTGAACCCCGAGGAGCTCGACGCCATCAAGGTTTCCCAGGGCGTTACCGTCCAGGAGCTCGCCGAGGCGCTCGACGTTCCGGCCAACGACATCATCAAGCGCCTGTTCCTGCTGGGTACGCCGCTCACCATGACGCAGTCCATGTCCGACGACCTCGTCGAGCTCGTTGCCGACGACTTGGGTCGTCAGATCAAGATCATCACCCCCGAGGAGGAGAACACCTTCTCGTTCTACGACGATCCCGCCGACCTTAAGCCGCGCGCACCGGTCGTCACCGTCATGGGCCACGTCGACCACGGCAAGACGTCGCTGCTCGACGCCATCCGTCACACCGGCGTTGCTGCCGGCGAGGCGGGCGGCATTACGCAGGCCATCGGTGCTTCGCAGGTCATGATCAACGACCGCAAGATCACCTTCATCGATACCCCCGGTCACGCCACCTTTACGGCTATGCGTGCCCGTGGCGCCAAGGTGACCGACATCGTCATTCTGATCGTGGCTGCCGACGACGGTGTCATGCCCCAGACGGTCGAGTCGATCAACCACGCCAAGGCCGCCGGCGTACCCATCGTTGTCGCCGTCAACAAGATCGATAAGCCCGGCGCCAACCCCGACCGTGTGCGTCAGGAGCTCACCGAGTACGGCGTCATCCCCGAGGAGTGGGGCGGACAGAACATGTTCGTCAACATCTCGGCCAAGCAGAAGATCGGTATCGACGATCTGCTCGAGACCGTGCTGCTCCAGGCAGATGTGCTCGAGCTCAAGGCCAACCCGGACACCTTTGCCTCCGGCAACGTCCTCGAGGCCAAGCTCGACAAGGGCCGCGGCTCGGTCGCTACTGTGCTCGTGACCCGCGGTACCCTGCACGTGGGCGATACGCTTGTCGCCGGCCTCACCTACGGCCGCGTCCGCGCCATGCTCGACCCCAAGGGCCGCGCCGTCACCGAGGCCGGTCCCTCCGACGCCGTTGAGATCCTGGGCCTGCAGTCCGTGCCCGCCGCCGGTGACGAGTTCCGTGTGTTCGAGGACGAGCGCGAGGCTCGCGCCCTTGCCGACGAGCGTTCGCTCAAGGCCCGTATCGAGGAGCAGAGCCGCGTCAAGCACGTCACGCTCGAGAACCTCTTTGAGACCATTGCCGACGCCGAGGTCAAGGAGCTCAACCTGATCATCAAGGCCGACGTCCAGGGCTCTATCGAGGCTCTTCAGGACTCGCTCGACAAGATGGATCAGTCCGAGGTCCGCATCAACACGATCCACTCCGCCGTTGGCGCCATCAACGAGACCGACGTCGTCCTGGCCGACGCTTCCAACGCCATCATCATCGGCTTTGGTGTCCGTCCCGACGGCAAGGCCCGCTCCGCTGCCGAGCGCGAGGGCGTCGAGATCCGTTGCTACGACGTCATCTACAAGTGCCTTGAGGAGCTCGACGCTGCCCGTATCGGCATGCTCAAGCCCACCGAGGTCGAGGTCTCCACGGGTACCGCGACTGTCCTGGACACCTTCAAGGTGCCCAAAGTCGGTATCGCCGCCGGTGTCCGCGTCGAAGAGGGCGAGATCGCCGCGACCGATTCCGTGCGTCTGGTGCGCGACGGTATTGTGGTCTTCAACGGCAAGATCGCCTCGATGCGCCACTACAAGGATGAGGCCAAGAGCCTCAAGAGCGGTTCCGAGGGCGGCATTGGCCTGGAGAACTTCCAGGACATCAAGCCCGGCGACCAGATCGAGGGTTACCGTATCGACCAGGTTGCCCGTACCGAGTAGGGGGTAGCGCTATGAAGCAAACGCAGGCAACCCGCCGTCTGGGCGAGCAGCTTCGCGAGAAGCTCGGTTATATCCTGCTCTTTGAGGTTTCCGATCCGCGTCTCGACCTGGTTACTTTGACCGCGGTCGAGGTCGCGGTGGACCGTTCGTTCGCGCGCGTGTACGTGTCGTGCGATGCGAGCCGCTACGACGAGGTCATGGAGGCGCTCGCAAGCGCCAAGGGCCGTATTCGCAGCCTGTTGGCTCGCTCGCTCGATTGGCGCGTCACGCCCGAGCTCGATTTTCGCATCGATCGCTCGACCGACGAGGCCGAGCGCATCACGCGTGCGCTGGAAAACGTTCCCGCCACGCTTGCGATCGAAAAGGACGAGGACGGCTATCCGATAGCGGATGCCGCCCAGGAGGCAGCTTTAGATGACTAATTCCGCCGACCTCGCCTCGTGCGAGTCTGCAGATATTCAGCGACGCATCCTCGAGCTCATCGAGGGTGCGTCCTCCATTGCGATTTCGGGACACACTTCTCCCGATGGCGATGCCTTGGGCTCCGTTTTGGGTCTGGGCCTTTCGCTCATGAAGTTTTTCCCCAACAAGGACATTGCGCTGCTGCTGGCAGATGATGACCCAGTTCCGCGCATTTACCGCTTTATGGAAGGCTCCGATCGCCTGACGCCGGCATCTGCGTACACCGGCAATCCGGACCTGTTCATCTCGGTGGACGTGCCGGTCGTCGAGCGTCTCAATAATTCCGCCGAGGTGCTTCGTCGCTCCAAGCATGTGGTGTGCTTCGATCACCATCCGGCGCGCGAGGAGTTTGCCGAGCTCAGCCTGAGGCGCGTCGAAGCTGCAGCCTGCGCCATGATCATCGACCGCTTCTTGGACAATTGCGGCATTGTCGCACGTGATGGCGTTGCGACCTGCCTGCTGTGTGGCTTGGTTACCGATACCGGCCGTTTTCAGTACCAAAACGCCGATGCAGCCGCGTTCCATGCAGCCTCGCGTCTGGTTGCCCACGGTGCCGATCCGGCGCGTGTGGCACTCGAGGTTTACCAGAGCATGCGCGTTGAGTTTTTGCACCTCAAGTCCATCGTTATGGGCCGCATTAAGACGGTGGCCCACGGGCGCGTCGCGTATAGCTACGCGTACCAGAGTGACCTTGAGGCCTGCGGTGTCACCTCGGATGAGTGCGACGGTCTGGTTGACGTGGTGCGCTCGGTGATGGGCGTCGAAGTCTGCCTGTTCCTGAAGGGCATTGAGGGCGATACCAAGGTGCGCGGCAACCTGCGCTCCAAGGGCGACCTCAACGTGTCCGAGATCGCTGCTGCCTTTGGCGGAGGCGGACATCCCGCTGCCGCCGGTTTCTCCAACAACGGAACGATTCTCGAGACGCTCACCGTGGCACTTCCCATGCTGGCCGAGCTGGTAGGGGAGGATCCCGCTTCGGTGACCGTCGAGCTTAACTTTTTGGATGGTACATGGCTCGTCGTACGCCTTCTCAACTGAATATGCTGCTCGCCGTCGATAAGCCGGTGGGCTGCACGTCCCACGATGTGGTCTCGCAATGTCGGCGCGCCCTCCATGAGCGTCGCGTCGGCCATGCCGGCACGCTCGACCCCATGGCATCGGGTGTCATGGTGGTGGGCGTGGGTCAGGCCACCCGTCTGCTGGGTATGCTCACACTCGATACCAAAAGCTACGTCGCCGACATTTCGTTTGGCGCCGAGACCAATACCGATGATGCGGAGGGCGAGGCCGTCCGCACCGTGGCTGTTGCCAACGAGCTCCGCGATCCTGCCTATGCCCGTGAGCGCTTGGCCGCCATGCTGGGTCCGCAGATGCAGGTGCCGCCGGCGTTTTCGGCCATCTCGGTCAATGGCGTTCGCGCCTACAAGTCTGCTCGTGAGGGCAATGCGGTGGACCTACCTCCGCGCCCTGTCGAGGTCTATGCCGCCGACCTGATCGCTGTGGGAGGCGAAGGTGATACGTGTGTGTGGACCGTGGCGTTCTCAGTGAGCAAGGGTACCTATATCCGTGCGCTCGCTCGCGACTTGGGCCGCGCCTGCGAGAGCGCCGCGCACATTTCCGCGCTGCGCCGCACGGCCTCCGGTGTTGTTTCCATTGGCGCTTGTCATGCGGTCGAGGAGCTTTCTCCCGAGTCCGCGGCTGGCTTTGCCCTGGATCCCATTGCGGCCCTGGGCGCCACGCGTGTTGACTTGCCGGGCAATCTTGCCGACGATCTGCTCTGCGGCCGACGCATTCCCGTTGAGCGTGCGCTTGCCGATTTCGATGCCTCGAAGGCGCCTTTTGCGTTGGTGCTCGATGGGGGACTCAAGGCGCTCGCCCGCATTGAGAGTGGCCGCTTTGTCATGGAGCACGTGTTTCCGCAGGCAATCGGCGGTGTTCGATGATGTTGTCCGCTCGCGAGCTCGCGCGTGTCTTTTTCGCGGTCGAGTCGGACGAGGCTCACATCGTTACTGCCGATGCGTTTGATAAGTGTGAGCACCTGGGTGCTGCCTCGATCGCCATTGGCGTGTTCGATGGCGTGCACCGTGGACACCAGGAGCTCATTGCGGCGCTTGTCCGTGACGCCCGTGCCCATGGCTGTAAGGCGGTCGTAGTTACCTTCGATCCCGACCCGGACGTCGTGGTGAGCCCTTCGCCCGCTCAAAAATTGATGACGACGGCCGACCGTCTGCATGCCCTGGCTCAAACCGGGGTCGATGCGGTGGTGGCCGTTCCCTTTACGCCTGAGGTTGCGGCGCTTGACCATGTTGATTTTCTCTCGCTGGTGTCGCGTCTGGTTGACATTCGATCGATTCGCGTTGGCAGCGACTTTAGGCTGGGTCGTGGCGGTGCTTCTGGTGTTGCCGAGATGCGCGCCTGGGGTGCCGAGCGCGGCGTTGACGTATACGGGCACGACTTGCTTTGCGAGGGCGGTGAGGCCATTTGCGCCACCCGCATTCGTCATGAGCTGGGACAGGGCCATGTGGAGCTTGCTGCTGAGTTACTCGGCCGCCCGCATATGGTGCGCGGCGGTGTTATTCGCGGCCGTCACGAGGGTTCTGGCATGGGCTTTCCCACGGCAAACCTACATGTTCCCGACGGCATTCTGGTGCCTGCCGATGGCGTGTATGAGGGCCTGGTGCTGGTTAACGACATCGTGTGGCCCGCTGCCGTTAACGTCGGACTGCCGCCGACGTATGCCGACGATGCGGCATCTGCGCATCTCGAGGCCAATTTAATTGGTTATACGGGCGACCTGTACGGCGCTTCCGTTTCGCTGGCGTTTACGCGCTGGCTGCGTCCGTCGCGCGTGTTCGATTCGCTGGATGAGTTGATCGCGACCGTCGAGGGTAATATCGAAGATATTCGTCATAACTTGGGTGAGCAGGGGGTGAGCATCCGTGATTAGTGATGAGGAAAAAGACCAGGTACGCGCTGCGTCCGACCTAGTTGCCATCGTGCAGGAAACGGTTGAGCTCAAGCCCCGCGGCCATGAGTTTTGGGGGTGCTGCCCCTTCCATGGCGAAAAGACTCCGTCCTTCCACATTATTCCCGCCACGCAGGTGTGGCATTGCTTTGGCTGCGGCGAGGGTGGCGACGTCTTCACCTATATCATGAAGCGTGAGAACCTGAGCTTTCCCGAGTCAATCCGTTATTTGGCCGATCGCGCGGGTATTGAGCTGCACGACACCGGAGACCGCCGCGAGCGCGGTACCAAGCGTGCCCGCATCTACGATCTGTGCGCCGAGACCGCCCAGTTCTATCACACCATGCTTATGCGCGGTAAGGACGGCCGTCCGCGCGAGACTTTGCCAGCCGCGGCATCGGGTGGCGACGTCTGCCGCCGCTACTGCCTGGGCTTTGCGCCTGGCCGCAACGCGCTGGTGTCGCACCTGTCCCAGGCGGGTTTTACCCGCAGGAGATGATCGATGCCAACGTTGCCGTGAGCCGCGGGCGCGGGCAGCTTGCCGACCGCTTCTACGACCGCGTGATGTTTCCCATCTTTGACGAACAGGGTCACAACATTGCCTTTGGCGGTCGCATCATGGGTGACGGTCAACCCAAGTACCTCAATACCGCCGAGACGAGTGTGTTTCATAAAAAGCGAAACCTCTATGGCTTTAACTGGGCC
>ENA-OQKR01000810-OQKR01000810.1-human-gut-metagenome-genome-assembly--contig:-NODE-810-length-11435-cov-3.867793_pt1 | contig 11435 bp, 11 predicted proteins | sample MGYA00242803_ERZ504806 | MGnify/ENA primary metagenome ERZ504806 (study PRJEB26092, sample SAMD00036399) | human gut metagenome | host: Homo sapiens | study: EMG produced TPA metagenomics assembly of...
GTCGGGCACATCCCTTCGATACGCAGAATCGGAGATATTACCACCCCGATTGCAACCATCATAGCCAGCATTACCATTCGAAATGTGTTCAGTCTTTGTTTTTCCATCTTTGTTTTCCTCTCTGATTTCCGGGAAAACTTTACTTTTTGTCTGTGGGCATAAAAAAGCGCAGTTTCCCTGTTTTTTCGGTCGAAGTTCCCTTACTTCCTCTCACTCCGAAACACGGATTCCCATCGCTTTTTTCTGCATGCCGGATCTCAGGGCGCTCCCCCTCAGATTCACCTGCACTTCTTATAAAATTTTATCTTACAGATTCTTTCTTTGCAAAATCCGTAAAATCATACGTTCATAAGCTGCCTGCATCACAGATATCTTCTTTTAAAGAAACAAAAGTCTTGTTATCACAGCAGTCGCCAAGATCTCGTACAAGCACAGACTTTGGCTCGTTGCTCGCGTAATCGAAATTGGTCCACCGGACCAATTATTGATATGCCATGCAAAAAAATCTGCCCGCATACCTGCGGACAGATTCTAACTTTCTCTTTCTCATCCCTCCGTTGGCATTACCCAAATCAGGTGCGGTCGAAGATCTATCTTCCTCTCAGCCTGTCACACAAGCTCCCGTTTCTTTATACTTGTACATGATAGCACTTATGTATAGAGTTGTCAAACAGAAGTAATTTTCTTTCTGCTTCGTTCCCGTCTCTTCAGCCATCCGAAGAAAATCACGCAGATGATCACGGAAAGCAAAGATCCCGTCGCTGTTGCCAGTCCCATAGGAAACAGCGTATCCGGGAAAAACCTCGAAGTAAGATATACCCCCGGAATACGGACACACAGAATGGCAATCAGATTATGAATAAATGAAATTTCCGACCTTCCGTAAGCGCAAAAATATCCACTGAAGCTAAAATGCACACTGGCAAAGATGCAATCCCAGATATAGCCACGAATATACTGTGCACCCAGAATAACGACCATCGTATCTGTTGTGAACAGTCCCACTACAGGTTCCGCAATAAACTGAATCAAAACTGCCACACATACTCCAAATCCCACTGCGATTCCCATGGCACAGTGAAGGATCTGATCTGCCCGGTCGTATTTTCCCGCTCCCATATTCTGTGCTCCAAGCGCTGAGACCGTAGACAACATAGAAGATGGTACCAGAAAAAGGAAACTGATTATTTTTTCCACGATTCCTACAGCCGCCGCTGCACTTAGTCCTCTCCGGTTGGCAATGATCGTGATTATGATAAATGCAATCTGGATAAAACCATCCTGTGCCGCAATAGGAATACCAATCTTCAGCACCTGACCCATCGTCTGTTTCTCCGGTGAAAAATCTGCTTTTTTCATCGTAATGCCTGTCTGCTTCTTCAAGATTACCCACAAAGAGATGATAACACTGATGGTCTGGGAAAGAGTCGTTCCCAAAGCCGCACCGGCCGGTCCCATATGCATGGCTCCCATAAACAGATAATCCAGTCCGATGTTGATCACACAGGCAAGCGCTATAAAATACATGGGGCTTTTCGAATCTCCCATTCCGCGAAAGATCGATGCGATCACATTATATGCAGTGATAAAAGGAATTCCGATAAAACAGATCGTCAGATAGCGGATCATTCCATCGACCGCTTCTGTGGGTGTTGACATCACACTTACGATCGGCCGAACCAGAAACAGCAACATACCTGCCAGGATAATGGAAACTCCCAGGAACAAAACCGTTGTATTTCCAACAGTCTTTGATACTTTTTTGGAATCGCCGGCTCCCACCGCACGACCGATCGTTACTGTCGTTCCCATAGCCAGCCCCACGATCATAACCGTCAGCATATGCATCACCTGACTGCCGATCGATACTGCTGTTGTGCTTGCCACTCCGTCAAACTGTCCTACGATAAACAGATCCGCCATTCCATATAACGTCTGTAAAAAAATACGATAACAGGTAGGGCAGAGAAAAATACAGGATATTCTTCCAGACATTTCCAGATGTAAGATTCTTTTCCATAGTTCTTTACTCCTTTGCTTCTTTCTATTTGGTAAGCGTTTTCTATGATATAACCACTTTTTATTACCTGCGTTGCATTATAAACCCTACAATAATTGTAGAGTCAACGAAAAAAACAGGTATCTGTTCTGTTTTCAACAAAATAGATACCTGCCTCTGAGATTATATTTCGATCATCCACGCTTCATATGGTTTCAATGCCCATATTTCTTTCCCGATCGCTTCTCCTTCATAGTTATGAATGAGAACTTTTCCATCTGTCAGATCCTGCGTCGCATTCATCTGTGCCGGTGTTTCTCCAAAATTACATACCACTACGACCTTTCTTCCATCCAGACTCCGTTCATAAGCAAAAACCTGTGGATGTTTTTCATCCAGAAGGCGGAAGTTTCCATAGATCAGCACATATCAAAGGTCGCCGCAATCTCATAGTAAATACTGTTATCCACCGGTTCACTGCCACCCTCTCCGATCCAGATCGGCACATTGCACCGCACCGAGGAATCCAGAAAACGGTACAGATCCCTTACCTCCGGTGAAAAATGATAAAAATGCGTATGCATGCACCAGTTATGGCACTCCGGATCATATTCATGATCAAAAATATCCATATCCATCGAAAATACCGCGCCCTCCAGCGTCAGCATATGGTTTTTATCGTATTTTCGGATCCTTGGAATCAGTTCATCATAAAATTTCCCCAGTTCCGGAATCAGATACGCGCAGTCCGGACCGGAAAGCGGCTCATTGATCAGATCATATCCACCCACGATCCACCGGTCGGCATACCGTCTGGCAAATTCTTCCCACAAAAGGATCGCACGCTCCCTGCTCTCCGGCTCCGTAAACATATGTGGCCGGTTATCCAGTCCATCATCACATGCCAGCGCTGACTGTCCGCCCGGTGCTCCATGCATGTCCAGGATCGCGTAAATCTTATATTTTTCGCACCAGTCCAGCACCTGATCCAGAATGGCAAATCCTTCTTCCACCCAGATAATCTCCGGCTCTTCCGCCAAAAACAGTCTGGAACTGATCGGCAGACGTACCGAATTATATCCCCATCTCTGCCATCAACCGGATATCTTCCTCTGTCACATAATTTTTCGCCCAGCGGATCCAGTAATCTCTGGCATACCAGCTTCCGCAAAGTTCCCGAACCGTTGTCTCCATCGTTCTTCCGCGCTCAAACCGTCTCGGCAGGGCAAAATCGTTAAAATCCGCATTTTCCACAAACAACGGCACACCACCGATCATAAATCCTTCCGGATTCATCCAGTTTCCCATGCCCCAGCCACGCAAAACAACGGTTTTTCCATCTCCGTTTACCATCCGCCTTCCGTCCGTATGAAGAAAACCTTTTACTCTGTCTCTTGAAAATTTATTCATTCTTATTCCTCTGTTTTCTAATGTTTACAGCCAACGCCGTTTCTTTCCGCTTCGGCTGTTCTCTCCTGCACCTGTCCTTTATACTAATCCAGATGAAACACCGTCTTCAGATCCACGCTCACCGGGCTGTTATCCCGGTTTGTCTCCATGATATCCGCCATATAATCCCACCATTTCCGGTTGATCGCCGTGTCCGCGCCTTTCGCCCAGAGCGCCTCATCTTCGATCTCAATATAACCAAACAATGTCAGCGTCTCCCTGTCCAGAAAAATCGTGTAATTCTTACCCCCGTGTTCGTGAATCATTTCCTTCATCTCCGGCCATAACAAGTTATGCCGTCTCTCGTACTCCGCTTCCATTCCCGGAAACAATTTCATCTTAAACCCTTTGATCATTGCTGCACCTCCATGATAAATACCCCATATATTTCCCCTGTATTCTGCCTTTTATTATATTCTTTTTCCAGATTTCCGGCAATGAGATTTCTGTTTTTTCAGAATTTTATATATTTTTTTAATATTTTTCTGACCTGTCCGATCCATGCTTCTTATATCATGCACGCAATCAAAATTGGTTCACCGGACCAACTGTTGATATGCAATACAACGAGAAAAAAGACGCGTAGAAAATCTTTTTCTTTTCCACACGTCTTACTGCATTTATATTTCTTTATTTTTTCTTTCAGGCAAATTCTGCCATAATATCCGCCACATTTTCCATTTTCTCACACCGCCATGCGTTTTCCCCGCAAAACAGCAGTGCATCATCCGTCTCACCCTTTGCTGCATGCACCAGCGCTCTGGTGATACAGTATGGTGTGTTCGCCGGATTACAGGTAGCGATACACTGATAGCATTTTTTAATTGACTCTCGCCTGCTTTCTTTTTCCTCCAAAAACCGGTTTCGTATCGCCCGTCCCGGCATTCCTACCGGGCTGTCCACGATCACAATATCTTCTTTCTTTGCATGCAGATAGGTCTGTTTATACACCTCGGAGGCATCACATTCCCAGGTTGTCACAAACCGGGTTCCCATCTGTACGCCGTCGGCTCCCAGTTCCATTGCATGAAGCATATCTTCTCTGGTAAAGATCCCTCCTGCCACAACCACAGGAATCTCCCTTTCATACTTGTCCGCATACTTTTTCACTTCCGCAAGAATTCCCCTGATCTCCTGATCATAGGTTACCGGGGTAAATTCCTCCAGCTGCTTTCTGGAAAATCCAAGATGTCCTCCGGCTTTCGGTCCTTCGATCACCACAAGATCCGGCATCCGCTGGTAATGATGATCCCAAAAGCGGCAGATCACTCTCGCCGCCTTCACCGTGGATACGATCGGTGCAATCTTCGTCTTGCTTCCCGCAACCAGTTTTGGCAGTTCCATGGGAAGTCCCGCACCGGAAATAATCAGGTCAATCCCGGCTTTCACGGCTGCTTTTACATACTCCGCATACTGCTTCGTTGCCACCATGATATTCACACCCAGAATCCCGCCCTTGGCAATCTCTCTGGCTTTTTGGATCTCTTCTCCGATCACCCGCAGATTGGTTTTGATGGGATCTTTTTCAAACTCCGGATCCCGATACCCGATCTGTGCCGTGGAAATCACTCCTACACCGCCGCAGGCTGCCACACTTCCCGCCAGCCCGGAAAGACTGATTCCGACACCCATCCCACCCTGGATCACAGGGATTCTGGCTGTAAGTTCTCCTATTTTTAACGCTTTCATTTTCTCTCCTACATCCGGCGAAATCTTTCGTACCGTTCTTCCACAATCTCTTCTCTCGTCTTCTGACTGCTTTTTCGCAAAAATCCATCCAGATCTTCCCGGATCTCTTCTGCAATCTCCGGTAGATTCTCCTCATTCGCCGGTTCCGGCTCCCGGATCACTCTTTCGATGATCCGCAGATTTTTCAGATCTTTCGCCGTGATCTTCATCACTTCCGAAGCCTCTTTTGCCCGTTTCCCGTCTTTCCACAGAATCGAGGCAAATCCCTCCGGCGACAGAATGGAATACGTTGCATTTTCCATCATCCAGACTTCATCCGTCACTGCCAGTCCCAGTGCGCCGCCGCTGCCGCCTTCTCCGATCAGAATACTGACCATCGGCGTCCGGATCCCTGACATTTCCAGCAGATTTCTGGCAATTGCCTCGCCCTGTCCGCGTTCTTCTGCCTCGATCCCACAGGCGGCTCCCGGCGTATCCACAAACGTAACCACCGGCCGTCCGAATTTTTCCGCCTGTTTCATCAGACGAAGCGCCTTCCGGTAACCTTCCGGGGAAGCCATACCGAAGTTGCGGTAAATATTTTCCTTCACATTCTTTCCCTTCTGCTGCCCGATCACCGTCACCGGCTGACCACTAAACATCGCGATTCCACCGATCACCGCTCCGTCATCCCGAAACGCCCGGTCACCGTGAAGTTCCAGGAATTCATCAAAGATCTGCTGCACATACGAAAGCGTCGTTGGACGCTCCTTACTTCTCGAAATTTCCACACGCTCCCACGCCGTCAGCTCACTTTTTCCGTCTGTCCCTGCTTTTCCACGACTGCTCTTGATTTCCGGGAAGTTTTCCACATTTTGTGTCTTCCCATAGTGGATATATTGCATGGAATCCTGATGAATCTTCAAAAGTTTCCACACAGTCTCCTTCAATTCCTGCCTTTCCACCACACCATCGATGATTCCCTTTTCCACCAGGAATTCTGCCCTCTGAAATCCCTCCGGCAGTTTCTGTCCGATGGTCTGCGCGATCACTCTCGGTCCTGCAAATCCGATCAGTGCCCCCGGTTCTGCCAGGATCACATCTCCAAGCATCGCAAAACTTGCCGTCACCCCGCCGGTAGTCGGATCGGTCAGTACAGGAAGATAAAAAAGACCTGCTTCACTGTGTTTCCGGATCGCCGCAGAGGTTTTTGCCATCTGCATCAGAGATACGATTCCCTCCTGCATCCTGGCTCCACCGGAACTGGTAAACAGTACCACCGGCAGTTTTTCTTCCGTCGCCCGTTCAAAAGCTCTCGTAATTTTTTCACCTACGACATACCCCATGCTTCCCATCAGGAAACGGGCATCGCAGACACCAAGTACTGTCTCCAGACCATTCACCATGCATTTTCCCACAGTAACTGCTTCATGAAGTTTTGTCTTCTCCTGCAGATCTGCAATCTTTTCTTCATATCCCGGATATTCCAGCGGATTTTCCGTTTCCAGATCGGTAAACCACTCCTGAAATGTTCCCGTGTCTGCAACCATGCGGATCCTGGTTCTGGTTCCGATCCGGAAATATCCCTCGCACTTCGGGCATACATATCCATGTGCTTTTACATCATCCCGGTATACTACTTCTCCGCATTTCGGACACTTAAGCCACAATCCTTCCGGTGCCGATGGCTCTTTTTTTTCCTGATTCCTGTCTTCTCTGTCCCGGAACAGAACTGCCGTCTTTTTAAACATATGTTTTAATTTCGCCATAGTTAAAACCTCCTGTCTGCCCGGACAGGTTTTCTGTCCTACAGATTAAAATGCATCGGGATAAAATCCGTTGTGATCTCTCCCGCCTGAAAATCCTCATTATCTAATATCTCATACTGAAAATCCACGTTGGTTGTCACACCATCTATGATCAGTTCTCCCAGCGTACTGCGCATCTTATCGATGGCCTCCTGTCTGGTTCTTCCATGCACAATTACTTTCGCTATCATAGAATCATAAAATGGCGGAATCTCATACCCATTATAGGCTGCCGTATCGATCCGTACACCATTTCCACCAGGCAGATGGATTGCTTCGATGACTCCCGGACACGGTCGAAAATGATGAGCAGGATCCTCTGCATTGATCCTGCATTCCATCGCATGTCCCTGCAGGTGAATATCTTCCTGTTTTACTGAGAGTGGTTCCCCTGCTGCCACCCGGATCATCTCTTTCATCAGATCCACGCCGGAAACCATTTCTGTCACCGGATGTTCCACCTGGATCCGTGTATTCATTTCCATAAAATAAAAATTTTTTTTACCTTTATCCAGTAAAAATTCAATGGTACCGGCACTTTCGTAATGTACAGCCTTTGCTGCACGCACTGCCGCATCACCCATCCGTCTGCGAAGTTCCGGTGTCAGTGCCACACTGGGAGATTCTTCGATCATCTTCTGATGATTTCTCTGGATCGAACAGTCCCGTTCTCCGAACTGCACAACATTTCCAAACTTATCTGCCATGATCTGAAACTCTATATGTCTCGGTTCCTGCACATATTTTTCGATATACATGGTGTTATCTCCGAATCCACGTACTGACTCTAACTGAGCTACCTGAAAGTTCTCCTCAAAGTCGTCCGATCCGAAGGCAATCCGCATCCCTTTTCCACCGCCTCCGGAAGATGCCTTGATCATCACCGGGTAGCCTATGTCTTCTGCCATAGCTGCTCCCCGTTTTGCGTCATAGACCGGTTCTTTTGTTCCCGGAACCACCGGAACACCGGCTTCTATCATTGTCAACCTTGCCTGCGATTTATTTCCCATCTTGTCCATCATCTCCGCAGTCGGTCCGATGAACGTAATATTACATTTTTCACACATTTCCACAAACCGGCTGTTCTCTGACAAAAAACCAAATCCAGGATGTATCGCATCCGCTTTTGTTGCGATACATGCACTCAGAATCTGCTCCATATTCAGATAACTGTCTGTCGCCGCTGCCGGTCCGATACAAACAGCCTCATCTGCCAGCTGGGTATGCAGTGCTTCCCGGTCTGCCTCCGAATAAACTGCTACCGTAGCGATTCCCATCTCTCTGCAGGCACGGATGATCCGCACTGCGATCTCTCCTCTGTTTGCAATCAATATTTTCCGAAACATGTTTGTTCTCCTATCCAATGGCTACTGTAAGTTCTGCCGTTGCTGCCACTTTTCCATCTACCGTAGCTGTTGCTCTTGCAATCGCAACCGGTCCCTTCTGTTTGATCAGTTCCGTCTCCAGCATCAAAACATCCCCCGGAACCACCTTTTTCTTAAATCGACAGTTGTTAATCCCACCAAAATAAGCAGTCTTTCCTTTGAACTTCTCACAGCTTAAGATACATACCGCACCCACCTGCGCCAGTGCCTCGATGATCAGCACTCCCGGCATCACCGGCTCCTGTGGAAAATGTCCACGGAAATAATACTCATCATATGTCACACATTTTTTTCCTGCTGCCCGTACCCCCGGTACCAGTTCTTCTATGGTATCCACCAGAAGAAACGGATGCCGGTGTGGGATAATATCCATAATTTCTTTTGTTGTTAACACTGACATAAACTCTGTTACCTCCTGCACACAAACATATGGTTTTCAGGTATTTTCAGTCATTACCCGATAACAAATAAAGGCTGTCCATACTCTGCCATCTGTCCGTTCTCAATCAGAATCTCTTTTACCACTCCGTCGTACTCACTCTCAATCTCATTCATCAGCTTCATTGCCTCGATGATTCCCAGAGTCTGTCCCTTTTTCACTGTATCACCCACGCTGACAAATGCTTCCGCATCCGGTGCCGAAGCCGCATAAAAGGTTCCCACCAGAGGAGCCTTTACTGTCTTTCCTTCCGGCTGGCATTCCTCCTGCTGCTCCTGTTTCCCATTAAAACTGCCAGAACCGGCCGATACTGTATCTGCGTTTCCTGCCACTGCAGGCATCACCTGCATCCCGGTCTGCTCCACGACCACCTGTTTTTCCTTTCCCATAGAGATCTTCAGATCGCCGTCTTTCATGGTAAAAGAAGTCAGCTCCGACCCGGAAACTGTTTTAATCAATGTCAGAAGATTTTCAAATTCCATTTCTTATTCTCCTCTTTTTTGTGATTCTCACTATACACACAATTCTTCAACCTTTTCTGTCATTTTTTCGTCTGTTCATACATGAACCGATTTTTCTATTTTTCATCACACTATTTTTTTAACAGCCACACAAATTCTCTTCCGCTGGTTCTTATATGTCCCATTTTTTCACAAGAATACTCGCATTATGTCCACCAAATCCCAGTGAATTCGAAAGTGCATACTCCAGATTTTCTTCTACACCGTCACCTGCCACATAATTCAAGTCCATTTCCTCGTCCGGTGTCGTGTACCCCGCCGTTGCATGAATAAATCCATCCTCGATTTCTTTCACACAGGTAATAAATTCCACAGCCCCGGCAGCGCCCAGCAAATGTCCTACCATAGACTTTGTAGAATTTACCTTCATCTCATACGCATGCTCTCCGAACAACTTTTTGATTGCTCTCGTCTCGAACAGATCGTTGTGATGCGTCGCAGTTCCATGTGCATTGATATACATCAGCTCCTCTTTTTTCACTCCTGCTTCTTCCAGCGCCAGTTCCATCGCTTTCGCAGCCCCGGAACCGTCCTCTGCCGGAGAAGTAATATGATACGCATCACTGGTTGCACCATATCCCACAACTTCTGCGAGAATCTTCGCACCTCTCTGTCTCGCATGTTCCAGTTCTTCCAGAACAACCACGCCGGAACCTTCTCCCATGACAAATCCGCTTCTGTTTTTGTCAAATGGCAGCGAACACTTCTCCGGATCATCTACCGTAGAAAGTGCTGTCAGTGCGGTAAAACCTGCCACACCAACCGGGCAGATACTTGCTTCCGTACCGCCTGCCAGCATCACATCCGCATCTCCACATTGGATACTGCGATATGCCTCTCCGATGGAATGGGTTCCCGTTGCACACGCGGTTACCACATTCAGACTTTTTCCTTTCAGCCCCAGTTGAATCGAAACATTCCCTGCTGCCATGTTGGAGATCATCAGTGGAACCAGAAGTGGGTTTACTCTGGAGGGTCCTTTCTCCGCAATTTTATGACATGCTGTTTCTGCTGCCTGCAGACTTCCGATTCCCGATCCGATGGAACATCCCACGCGAAACGGATCTTCTTTTTCCATATCCAGTCCCGCCTGTTCAAACGCCTCTTTTGCTGCAGCCACCGCATACTGGCAGAACAGTTCCATTCTCTTCGCCGCCTTAAAGTCCATATAGTCTTTTCCGACAAAATCCTTTACTTCCGCAGCAATATGTACTTTATAATCCGTCGTATCAAACCGGGTAATCTCACCAAATCCCAGTGTCTTTTTCTTCACATTCTCCCAGAATGCCTCCACACCAATCCCAATCGGTGTCACAGCACCCATTCCGGTCACAACTACTCGTCTCATAATCGCTCCTCTGTCCTTCTCTTTCTTCCCGTTAGCTTTGTCCGGCACATATTTTCTGCCACATTATAGCTACTACTGCCAGTCAGCAATATGTACTCCATACTGTCAGTCCAGATAATTTATCTTATTTTGCCAACGGTTCACATCTATATTATGTAAACAATCGTATGCCTTTGCAGCATCCTATCTGCTTTTACATCACCATACCGCCATCTACACAGATGACCTGCCCGGTAATATAATCCGCTTTCTCAGACGCCAGAAATGCCACCACATTCGCGATATCCTCCGGTTCTCCAAATCTCCCCAGCGGGATCTGTGCTACTGCTGCCTCTTTCACCTGCTCCGAAAGTACCTCCGTCATCTCCGTATGGACAAATCCCGGAGCCACCGCATTGACTGTAATCCCTCTGCTTGCCAGTTCTCTCGCCACCGTCTTCGTAAGCCCGATAATTCCTGCCTTCGATGCCGCATAATTTGCCTGCCCTGCATTTCCCAGCACGCCGGACACTGATGCAATGTTGATGATTTTCCCACTTTTCTGTTTCAGGAAATACCGCGACAGATGGCGGATTGTATGAAAACATCCCTTCAGGTTGGTTTCCACGACCGCATCAAACTCTTCTTCACTCATTCGCAGGATCAGATTATCTCTGGTAATTCCCGCATTATTTACCAGCACATCTACATGCCCGTAATTTTTTATCAGCTCCTTTGCCATTGCTTCTGTCTGCTGATAATCCGCCACATCACACTGATAAAGAACGCCGTCGCCACCATTTTTCCGGATTTCTTCCAGTCACATTCTTTGCCCTCGC
>ENA-OQKR01000811-OQKR01000811.1-human-gut-metagenome-genome-assembly--contig:-NODE-811-length-11416-cov-2.631765_pt1 | contig 11416 bp, 12 predicted proteins | sample MGYA00242803_ERZ504806 | MGnify/ENA primary metagenome ERZ504806 (study PRJEB26092, sample SAMD00036399) | human gut metagenome | host: Homo sapiens | study: EMG produced TPA metagenomics assembly of...
GTGACCCTCACTGCATGAACTCTATCGTGTGCTGTCGGCAATTTCTGCTGATACATTCAGCCAGCATTTCCGAACATATTTTATCATACCATGCAATCCTACGTTTTACAAGCATTTGAAATTGTTGCGACAACCGGAGTGGAACGCAGACATTCGAACCGTTCGAGCCCGGCAGGACTTGAATATCAAAAAAGAGACACCCATCGGATGCCTCTTTTCTGTATCATTGAAAGCACGAGACGTCGCTAGAACGTCCGGGGGACGTTCGCCTGCGACGACCGCAGCGGAGCGTAGACATTCGAACCGTTCGAACCCGGCAGGATCGAACATACAAAAAAAGAAGATACCCATCGGATATCTCCTCTTTTTCGCATTTCTTTGAGAGCACGAGACGTCGCAGAACGTCCGGGGGACGTTCGCCTGCGACGACCGCAGCGGAGCGTAGACATTCGAACCGTTCGAGCCCGGCAGGGCTTGAACATAGAAAAAAGAGCCATCCATCGGATGACTCTTTTTTTCTATCTCTTTGAGAGCACGAGACGGGATTCGAACCCGCGACCCTCGCCTTGGCAAGGCGATACTCCACCACTGAGCCACTCGTGCATATCCTTGTTCCTTGGAACAAAGATATCATACTATAAATCTCAGCACCTGTCAACTAAATTGTTGCAATTTTTTTATATTTTTTCTTCAACTGAGATAAATCATGCTATTTTTCCATCTTACGGACGTAAAATCGCACTCAACACATACTGATTGTTCTGAAAGTTTTTCTGACTCAGCTCGTCCAGACGGATCAGATCCACATCCAGCCACATCTCTTCTGCTGCCGTCATCATATTGGCAAACATGATACCAAAGTTTACCTCATCCCATTTTCCCAGTTTATCACTCGGATGCTTCTTTGAGAAAATATGGATCCGGCTGTCAAATACTACAAAGCGCCACGGCTGGCTGTTCATACTCGACGGTGCCATCCGTGCGGCGTCTAACAGCTGCTTCATCCACTGTCTCGGTGTCTCTTTGTATACACACAGTTCATCGAGACTCAGCCGCTTCGCCTCTACCTGTTTCCGATAACAGCTTCCCTTCGGTTTTCCGAATGCCATCACCACCATCATCCGTTTTTTATCACGGTACTGGTATTTTTTCTTGATGATCGGATTGCCGATAAAACAGCTTCCGATTCCTCTGGTATACATATATAAAGAAAGCTGCTCCATCAGATACCCGGCGTTCATCATCGCACGGTCTTTTTCCTCAGAATACAGCACCAGATAGTACGGCGCCTTGATTCCCAGGAGGCTCAGCATCTTATAATCATTCTGTCGATTGTCAAAAATCGCCAGTTCCGTCTCTACTCCACCAAACAGTCCGTTGATCTCATCAAATTGTTTCAGAATATCTTCCAAAACTTTCGGACTGATCCCTTCATTTGTATAACTCCGGACGGATTTCCGGACAAAAATTGCTTCAAATAAGTTCATGTTATCACCTTTAATTTTTTCGTAACACTATTGTAACATGTTTTTTCTGTTTTGCAACCGCTTCCGGTACTTTTTTATATCTTTTTCTTCCCTTATTTTTATGACGCAAGCGCCTCGATCTGCTGCTGCACATCCGTCTTAAACTGCTCCCAGGCGTCCTCATGTTCCACAAAATATTTCGGACAGATCTTACCTGTCACATCATAGTGACGGATCACATCCTGACCGGTCAGTCCAAACCGGTTGCACAGCCATGCCGTCAGCTGCACCATCGACTGATACGTTGCCGTGTTGAAAGCACCGGTATCATCCGGATGACAGCACTCGATAGATATCGTATCGGCATTCCGGTTATTGGAAGCATATGCAATTTCCGTGGTTGGTATACATTGCACGACTTCACCGTCCAGACCTACAATAAAATGGCTGCTGGCTTTTGTGGTATGGGCATCTTTGAGTCCCTCAAAATAATCCCGGTTTGCCATGGCGCTGCTTCCCGGATTCGCAGTGTAGTGAATGACAATGCTGTTCACCTGCTCCAGCGCTATTCCCGGACGGGAATATTCGTTGCCATCCAGAAGTTCCACATCGATTTCCGGTGCACCGGTCCAGTCAATCTGTCCCGTCTCCTGCACCGCATCCTGTCCTGTCTGTGAAAAAAATAATTTCTTACATAAAAATATCAGACCGATAATACATAAAAAAGCAATACACAGTACAATCATCGATCGCCGGATCAATTGCTGTCTCCTCTGTTGTCTCGTCATCCGTCTCCTACGGACTGTCCTGCTCCCCTGTCGGTTTCTTCCCCCGGTTCTTCTCCCACTCATACTCTTCTCCTGTATATCCAAAAAGGCAGTCCCACCCCTGAGACCGCCTCTTTTATCTATTCATCAATACTGTAGTTTGGTGCTTCTTTGGTAATATGAATATCATGCGGATGAGATTCTTTTAAAGATGCTGCGGAAATCTTTACGAATTTTCCGGTTTCTTTTAATGTCTCAATATCTTTTGCTCCGCAATACCCCATACCGGAACGAAGTCCTCCGATTAACTGGAATACTGTGTCTTCCAGATGACCTTTGTAAGCAACACGGCCTTCCACACCTTCCGGAACCAGTTTCTTCGCACCGGTCTGGAAATAACGGTCTTTACTTCCGTTTTCCATTGCTGCGATAGATCCCATACCACGGTATACTTTGTATTTTCTTCCCTGATACAGTTCGAAGCTTCCCGGGCTTTCATCACATCCGGCAAACATGCTGCCCATCATACACACGTTAGCTCCGGCTGCGATTGCTTTTGTCATATCTCCGGAATACTTGATACCGCCATCTGCGATGATCGGCACACCGTATTCTTTTGCTGCGTTGTAGCAATCCATAACTGCTGTGACCTGTGGAACACCGATTCCGGCAACCACACGGGTCGTACAGATAGATCCAGGTCCGATACCTACTTTTACCGCATCGGCTCCGGCCTCGATCAGGTCTCTGGTTGCTGCACCTGTTGCAACGTTACCTGCGATCACCTGCAGATCCGGATATTTATCTTTGATCATACGCAGTGTTTTGAAAATATTTGCGGAATGTCCGTGTGCAGAGTCGATAACAATGACATCAACTTTTGCTTTTACCAGAGCATCCACACGTTCCATCACGTTTGCTGTAATTCCAACAGCTGCACCACAAAGCAGACGACCGTTTTTGTCTTTTGCAGACTGCGGATATTTGATCTGTTTTTCAATATCTTTGATGGTGATCAGACCTTTCAGGTTGAAGTCATCATCTACGATCGGCAGTTTTTCTTTTCTTGCCTGTGCAAGGATCTTTTTGGCTTCATCCAGTGTGATACCTTCTTTTGCTGTGATCAGTCCTTCGGATGTCATACAGTCTTTGATCTTCTTGGTGAAATCCTCTTCGAATTTCAGGTCACGGTTTGTGATGATACCAACCAGTTTTCTGCCTTCTGTAATCGGCACACCGGAGATTCTGAATTTTGCCATCAGATTGTTGGCATCTTCCAGTGTGTGTTCCGGTGAAAGGAAAAATGGGTCTGTGATGACTCCGTTCTCTGAACGTTTTACCTTGTCCACCTCATCAGCCTGAGCCTCGATAGACATGTTTTTATGGATAATACCGATACCTCCCTGTCTCGCCATGGCGATCGCCATACGATGTTCGGTAACTGTGTCCATTCCCGCACTCATCATCGGGATGTTCAGTTTAACTTTTTTTGTTAAATGTGTAGATAAATCTACCATGTTGGGAGTTACTTCTGAATACTGAGGAACCAGTAACACATCGTCAAAAGTAATTCCATCACCAATAATTGTACCCATTTCTTTCTCCTTTCGTATGCTTTACTCATTGTTGACAATTAGTTTAACAAAAAACATGCACCCTGTCAATCTTAATCAAAGAACACTTTTCTCGGAGCTTTCAGTCGGAAGTCCTTGACCATATGCTCAGATGGCTCAAAAAGCACTTTCAGCATCCCTTCTTTTTCCGGCATGATCATCGCATATACCAGTTTTTCTCTCTCCGGGTTGCAGGATGAATAATCACAGACTTTTAATTTCTGATTGTTATTATAGTAATCAAATCTGTGAGACGCTGCCGGAGCGATCAGTTCTGCTTTTGTGATATCGTAAGATGCCATACGTTTTCTCTTTGCTTTGTTCAGGATACGGTCCACATCCAGTTCTCCGTTGACATACTGGTATTCCCATTCTGTCTGAAATCTCGGGAAAATAAAGATATCTGCCACGCAAATCGCGATAGAAACCGCAATAATGATCAGGTTCCAGGTGAGAAGCGACAGTACAACACCGATCGCAGTCACTGCCATCAGTGCATACCGCAGTGCCTGATCCGTTCCCGTTCTTCTTCTTTTTACCAGTTCTTCCAAATACAAATCACTCATTGTTGTCCTCCTTCGTTTTCATCAGGCGTGTTTCCATCACCCATAATATATGTAATAAATGATTTGGCTTCCTCCAGATGATCCGAATAGATCAACACTCCCAGGCAGGCATCTTCATCCACCTGCATGCCATGGGCTTTGAGTACCTCACTGTCACCAACCTTCAGTCCGTATTCTGTCAGCTGGTCTTTGTATGCCTCCTGCTGTTCATCTGTCAGCAGTTCCGACATCGGATAAAATCCACCCTGATCCACATATTCCTGAAATTTGTATTCCGGAGCGATCAGCACATCCACCTGCTGGGCGCCGATGATCGTGGAGAGTTTCATGACCATGTTATAATCCTCCTGGTCTTTGACCAGATACATGGAATTATCCACGGTATATTCATGATACTTATCCGTATCTCCGGTATACGTTTTAAAATCCTGTGCAAGCGCCTCTCCGTCCCCTGACGAACCGTTGATAATTGCTGCATAAAAGACCGTGTCAAACTGACTCCGGTAAATCAGCTGTCCGACAAATACAATCACCAGGATAATGGCAAGCGCTATCGCCATATGCAGTTTATAGTATGCCCAGATGTATTCCACTTTCTGTGGGAATGTCATCTGTTTTAATTTCTTTTTCTCAAGTTCCCTTTTTTCTTTTGGGGTCATATCACTTTCGTATCGTTTCTGTTCCATCCCGGTTCCTTTCTGTGACGCCTTACTTTTGTTTTTCCCCCATGTCCGACCCGTTTTCTGCGCGATAGCAGTCAGGTCTGCTTTTCATTTTAACACAAACAGGAGCCGCCGTCTATCGCGTCAGCTCCTGCTTTTCTTAAATCTTTATGAAATTCGTGTTCTGTAACTGGAAATTACATCATTCCCATTCCCGGGTTACCTGCCGGTGCTGCCGGTGTCTCTTCCGGGATAATGGATACTACAGATTCTGTTGTCAGCAGAGTAGATGCAACACTGGTAGCATTCTGCAGTGCACTTCTTGTTACTTTTGCCGGATCCAGGATACCTGCTTTTACCATATCTACATATTCTTCTTTGTATGCATCAAATCCGACACCAACTTCGGATTCTTTTACTTTGTTGATGATTACAGATCCTTCCAGACCTGCATTGGCAGCGATATGGAACAGAGGAGCTTCCAGGGCTTTCATGATGATCTGAGCACCTGTCTTTTCATCTCCTTCCAGAGTATCAACCAGTTCCTGCAGAACTTTTGTTGTATGAATATAAGCAGAACCACCACCTGCGATGATACCTTCTTCTACAGCTGCTTTGGTAGCTGCCAGAGCATCTTCCATACGCAGTTTTGCTTCCTTCATCTCTGTCTCGGTAGCTGCACCAACACGTACAACCGCTACGCCGCCTGCCATTTTTGCCAGTCTCTCCTGCAGTTTTTCACGGTCAAATTCAGATGTCGTCTCTTCAATCTGTCCTTTGATCTGATTTACTCTTGCTTTGATGGCTTCTTTGTCGCCTTCACCGTCAACGATAACTGTGCTTTCTTTCTGAACTTTTACAGATTTTGCACGGCCAAGCTGTTCCAGAGTAGCTTCTTTCAGATCCAGACCCAGTTCATCAGAGATTACCTGTCCGCCTGTCAGGATAGCAATATCCTGCAGCATTTCTTTTCTTCTGTCACCATAGCCAGGTGCTTTTACAGCTGCTACAGAGAAGGTTCCTCTCAGTTTGTTTACGATCAGGGTTGTCAGAGCTTCGCCTTCGATATCCTCTGCGATGATCAGCAGTTTGGAACCGGACTGTACGATCTGCTCTAACAGCGGCAGGATTTCCTGAATGTTGGAGATCTTTTTGTCTGTGATCAGGATGTATGGATTATCCAGAGTTGCTTCCATCTTATCCATATCCGTTGCCATATATGCGGAAATATATCCACGATCGAACTGCATACCTTCTACCAGATCCAGTTCTGTTTTCATGGTCTTGGATTCTTCGATTGTGATAACACCGTCTTTGGAAACTTTTTCCATAGCGTCTGCTACCAGTTTACCAACCTCTTCGTCTCCGGAAGATACAGCCGCAACTCTTGCGATCTGTTCTTTCCTTCTACCGGTTTGCTCATAGCTGCGATAGCTTCTACTGCTTTATCGGTTGCTTTCTTCATACCTTTTCTCAGAACGATCGGGTTAGCACCTGCTGCCAGGTTTTTCATACCTGCATTTACCATAGCCTGTGCCAGTACGGTAGCTGTTGTAGTACCATCACCTGCTACATCGTTGGTCTTGGATGCTACTTCACGGATCAGCTGAGCGCCCATGTTTTCAAATCCGTCTTCCAGTTCGATTTCTTTTGCGATCGTAACACCGTCGTTTGTGATCAGCGGAGCGCCGTATGGTTTTGCCAGTACAACGTTTCTTCCTTTCGGTCCTAATGTAACTCTTACGGTATCAGCCAGCTGGTTTACACCTCTCTCTAAGGCTGCTCTGGCTTCTGCTCCAAATTTAATCTCTTTTGCCATGATTTTTTCCTCCTGATTCTATCTCTGTTTTTCTTTCTGAAAATCGATTATTTTACAACGGCAAGAATGTCATTCTGTTTTACGATGATATATTCTTCTCCGTCCAGTTTTACTTCTGTTCCTGCATATTTGGAGTAGATAACCTGATCTCCAACTGCTACTTCCATCTTTACTTCTTTTCCATCAACCATTCCGCCAGGTCCTACAGCTACAACCTCTGCCTGCTGTGGTTTTTCCTGTGCCTGTCCCGGTAATACGATACCGGATTTTGTGGTTTCTTCTGCTACTAACTGTTTTAATACAACTCTGTCTCCTAATGGTACTAATTTCATATCTATTTGCCTCCTTTAAGCGTATAACCTGTTTTATTAGCACTCGTTTGTCTTGAGTGCTACCGATGGTCTTATATTAGTAATTTTGCCCTGTTTTCGCAACTTCACTTTTCGCTTGTATTTCTAATATATTCTCGTATTTTTAAATCTATGCTCTTTTTTTCTCTTATTTTCTCACTTTTCTATATTTTTTTCCAGTTTGTCGGCGGTTCCCGGTTATTTATTTGCAACGAAAAAAAGAAGCCCGGGGAATATTCCTCAGCTTCTTTCTTCTGTCTTTTCTTTTTTCAACGATTCTGGTATCAGTCGTCTTTTTCTGTTGCTTTCAGGTTCTTTCTCGCTTTCAGTTCTTCGAGTTCATCAAAGATCACATCGTTGAGTACTTTGATGTAGGTTCCTTTCATGCCGCTGGATCTGGACTCGATCACACCGGCACTCTCGAATTTTCTCAGCGCATTGACGATCACGGAACGGGTAATTCCCACACGATCAGCGATTTTACTTGCCACAAGAATTCCCTCGTCTCCGTCGAGTTCATCAAAAATATGAATAATCGCTTCCAGCTCTGAGAAAGACAGGGTACTGAAAGCTGCTTTTACCACATGGACTTTTCTGGCTTCTTCTGCATTTTCCTCATTGACGGAACGCATCATCTCCAGTCCCACTACGGTTGTTCCGTATTCACTGACGATAATATCTTCAATATCATACTGGCGTTCCTTCCGATACATGAATACTGTTCCCAGCCGTTCTCCTGCAATATCGATCGGGTTAATGATCGCGCAGTACTGCTGGATATCATCCCGCTCAAATCCCAGAGTCTGAAGATTCACATTTTCCTTGGTGGACAAGACACTTAAAAAACGGTCATTTAACAGTGGATCCACATGACTTCCGACTTTATCCTCAATCAATTCTGTGATTTCCTCTACTCCCGGACATAAACTGACACCAAGAACTTTTCCTTTCTTACTGATCACAAGAATATTTGAATCCAATGTTTCCATCATTACTTTACAGATATCATTGAACACTACTTTTGTAGAATTATTATTGTGCAGTAATTTATTGATTTTTCTGGTTTTGTCCAATAACTGTACGCTCATCTTCTACTCCTTTCTGGATTTTTTGTCATTTTTATAATTTAATCATATTATACCATGATATTCTCTAAATAACAATAATATTTTCTGAATATTTCAATTTTTTCATTTATTGTGACTGTTTTATCTGCCTTAATCAAAATCATAAAAAAGATACAGACCCTTTTCAGGAATCTGTATCTTTGGATTTCGTTTTATTTTTCTTTTACTTCCACATACCCGCACTGCTCGTCCGCACAGGCTTTTTTGTTTCCCTTTTCTACCATGTAACCGCCACATTTCGGACATTTTTCATTGATCGGTTTTGCCCAGGACATGAAATCACATTCCGGATTATCCTCGCAGCCGTAATACTTACGGCCTTTCTTGGTCTTGCGAAGAACCACTTCTTTTCCACACTTTGGACATTTGACACCGATCTTTTCCAGATACGGTTTTGTATTTCGACACTCCGGGAAGCCCGGGCATGCCAGGAATCTTCCGTGCGGACCGTATTTGATCACCATGTTTCTTCCGCAGTTTTCGCAGATCACATCGGTGACTTCATCTTCCAGTTTTACTTCTTCGAGATTCTTCTCCGCTTCTTTTACGGATTCATCGAGATCCGGATAGAAGTTTCGGACTACCACTTTCCAGTCTACAGTTCCGTCACCCACTTTATCCAGCAGATCTTCCATCGTAGCGGTAAAGTTGACATCCACGATACTCGGGAAGGCCTCTTTCATCATCTGATTGACAACTTCTCCCAGTTCGGTCATATACAGGTTCTTATTTTCTTTCGCCACATATCTTCTTGCAATGATCGTGGTGATCGTCGGCGCATAGGTACTTGGACGACCGATGCCCAGTTCCTCCATGGTCTTTACCAGGGAAGCTTCCGTATAATGTGCCGGCGGCTGGGTAAAATGCTGCTGCTCGTCAAATTCCTGGAAATCCAGAACGGTATCTTTATCAATGCTTCGCACCAATGTATTGTTCTGTGCCTTCTCCTCGTCTGCCTGGACATACACCGACATGAAACCGTCAAACTTAATCTTCGATGCGGCAACGGTAAACAGATATTCCCCGCCGGAGATTTTCACGGATGTTGTCTCATATACGGCAGGCTGCATCCGGCTTGCCACAAAGCGTTTCCAGATCAGCTGATACAGACGGAACTGATCTCTGGAAAGGGATTCTTTTACAATCGCCGGCATGCGGGAGACATCGGTCGGACGGATCGCCTCGTGTGCATCCTGTACGTTCTTGTTTTCTTTCTGTTTGCTCTCCTGAACTGCCACATAATTTTCCCCGTAATGTTCCCCGATAAAGCTTCTTGCCATGGCATCGGCTTCTTCCGAGATACGGGTAGAATCGGTACGCAGGTAAGAAATCAGTGCAACGGTTCCCTGTCCTTTGATATCCACACCTTCATATAACTGCTGTGCCAGACGCATCGTCTTCTGCGTGGAAAAATTCAGTGCCTTGGAAGCCTCCTGCTGCAGGGTACTGGTGGTAAACGGAAGCGGCGCTTTCTTGCTTCTCTCTCCTTTTTTCACCTCGCTGACCTGATAGGATACACCTTCCAGTTCTTTCATGATCTTTTCCACTTCTTCTTTGGAAGAAATCGTCATCTTCTCTTTTTCTTTTCCGTAGAACTTTGCAACCAGCGGTTTCTTTTCCCCCGGGATCTTAAACACAGCATCCAGAGACCAGTATTCTTCCGGAATAAATGCATTGATTTCTTCTTCCCGGTCTGCAATGATACGCAATGCCACCGACTGCACACGACCGGCACTCAGTCCGCGTTTGATCTTTTTCCACAGTACCGGGCTGATCCGGTAACCTACCATACGATCCAGGATACGTCTTGTCTGCTGCTCATCTACCAGATTCATATCAATGTCTCTGGCATGTTTGATGGATTCTTTTACCGCACTTTTGGTGATCTCGTTAAACGTGATCCTGCGCATCTTTTTTTCATCCAGCTTCAACGCTGTTGCCAGATGCCAGGAAATCGCTTCTCCCTCGCGGTCCGGGTCAGTTGCGAGATATACTTTGTCGGCTTTCTTCGCTTCTTTTCTCAGACTCGCCAGCAGTTCTCCTTTTCCACGGATTGTAATATATTTCGGTTCATAATCATTCTCTATGTCGATGCCCATCTGACTTTTCGGCAAATCACGGACATGTCCATTGGAAGCTGCCACTTCGTAATTGCTTCCGAGGAACTTTTTTACCGTCTTTACCTTCGCAGGTGACTCCACAATCACTAAATATTTAGCCAATGTTTTCCTCCTGATTCTTTATTGCCATGTCTTTACGCCCACCTCTTTTCTGTGCGGATATAATAATTCTGCCAGACTTCGCGGGTCAGATCTTTTGCTGTCAGGTAATACAGACTCTTTAACAGACTGCCGGATGACAAACCTGTCTCGTCCTGTAACTGTGACACGGCTTTTGGGTTCAAATCGAGACAACTATACACCAAATCATCTTCCCTTGCAAGCTACTATTTTTTTCTCCTCTGTGAAATTCTCCTGTATTTTCCCCTTATTTTTCGTCCATTTCATCTCTTCCAGAATGATTTCCGGCTTCCATGCGGGGATCGCTCCCTGGTAGATCAGGCGGTTACATCCCTCGCTTAAAAGGTCGCCGGCACGCCCCGGAAGAGCGAAAACCGTCCGCCCCTGCTCGAGTGCTGCATCGGCAGTGATCAGGGAACCGCTTTTTTCTTTTGCCTCAACCACAAGCACCGCCTGGGACAGTCCGCTGATGATCCGGTTTCGCAGTGGAAAATGATACGCAAGCGGCGGTGTTCCCGGAGAAAATTCCGATAATATCCCTCCCTGCTGCTGCATGGTATGATACAGGTTTCTGCTTGATGTCGGATAACAGAAATCCACCCGCACCCCATCACGCCATACGTTTTTCCACCCGCTGCCAGTGCTCCTGCATGGGCCGCCGCATCTACCCCTCTTGCCAGTCCGCTGATCACCTGAACCCCTGCTTTTGTCAGAACTCTTGCGTATTCATACGCCATATTTTTCCCATAGGAACTGCAGTTTCTCGCACCAACGATGGCGATTGCCGGACGCGTCGGATCCGGTAA
>ENA-OQKR01000814-OQKR01000814.1-human-gut-metagenome-genome-assembly--contig:-NODE-814-length-11410-cov-3.285651_pt1 | contig 11410 bp, 13 predicted proteins | sample MGYA00242803_ERZ504806 | MGnify/ENA primary metagenome ERZ504806 (study PRJEB26092, sample SAMD00036399) | human gut metagenome | host: Homo sapiens | study: EMG produced TPA metagenomics assembly of...
ATCATATACTACGAAATCTACAGTTGTAACCAACTTTACAAAAAATTTTAAATTTCGATTCTTATTCTAACGTCTGCTAATGCTGCAAGATTTTCTCTCCTGTACGGATTTTAATAACTTTATCTTACGTTGTATACAAAGATCTTACCATCTCCGATATGACCTGTGTAAAGAGCTTTCTTCGCAGCTTCAATTGATGTTTTCTACTGGGATATTTCCTACGATAACTTCAACTTTAACTTTTGGAAGTAATGTTGCATCGACTTCAGCACCTCTGTAACGTTCTCCGGCACCTTTCTGGATACCGCAGCCCATAACCTGAGTGACTGTCATACCAGTTACACCAACATCATTCATTGCTTTTCTTAACTTGTCGTATCTTGTTAATTTTGCGATAATAACAACTTTATACATTCCTGTAGGTACAAGATCTGGAGCTTTGCTGACCTGTACAGCTGCTGCTTTCTGTACTTTAGAAGCTCTTTCGTAATCTTCTTCTCCAAGAACAGTATTTGCATTTTCTTCCATGATCATTGTGTTAGAAATATCCATCATACTGAATCCAGCATATGCTGATGTTAAACCATGTTCTGGTCCATCCAGACCGATGATCTCTTCTTCTTCTGTTACACGAAGACCAATCGTTGCTTTGATAATTGTAAATGTTAAACTGATCGTCACGGCTGTCCAAGCGCAGACACAAACAATACCGATGATCTGAATCTTTAATAATCCAAATCCACCACCATAGAAAAGTCCATTTAATTCACTTCCTGGTGCAGTTTTTGTTGCAAATAATCCTGTTGCTAATGTTCCCCATAAACCGTTCATAAAATGAACTGCTACGGCTCCAACTGGGTCATCAATTCTTAATTTATAATCTAATAACCATACTCCAAAACAAACAAGTAATCCAGAAACTGCTCCGATCACAATTGCTCCAAAAGCATCTGTGACATCACATGGTGCTGTGATCGCTACAAGTCCTGCAAGAGATGCATTTAATGACATTGATACATCAGGTTTTCCATATTTTACCCATGTAAATACCATACAAACAACTGTTGCGACTGCTGGTGAAATTGTTGTTGTTACGAAGATAGATCCTAACTGTTCAACAGATGTTGCTGCTGCACCGTTGAATCCATACCAGCCAAGCCATAAGATAAATACTCCTAATGCTCCAAGTGGAATATTGTGTCCTGGGAATGCATTTACTTTGTAATATTTCCATCTTTATCTTTGTGAATTTACCAATACGTGGTCCTAAGATTTTGCTCCGATCAGTGCGGATAATCCACCAACCATATGAATTGCACAAGATCCTGCGAAATCATGGAATCCCATCTGAGATAACCATCCACACCCCAGATCCAATGTGCTTCAATTGGATAGATCAATGCAGAGATTACTGCAGAATAAATACAGTAAGATAAGAATTTTGTTCTCTCTGCCATGGCTCCAGATACGATCGTTGCTGTTGTTGCACAGAATACTAAGTTGAATACAAAACTGGACCAGTCAAAATTTGCATAAGATGTAAAAATGTCAAATCCAGGTTTTCCAATCAATCCGATCATATCTTCCCCGAGTAATAAACTGAAACCGATCAGAATAAATACACAAGTACCAATACAGAAGTCCATCAGGTTTTTCATGATAATGTTTCCGGCATTCTTAGCTCTTGTAAATCCGGCTTCAACCATTGCAAATCCGGCCTGCATCCAGAATACCAATGCGGCTCCGATCAGGAACCATACCCCAAAGATCTGGGTATTTACTGCGTTCATAATTTCTTTTGTCATATCTTTGTCCTCCCATTTCGAAAGTTTTTGTTTTTTCATTCAGGAGAAACGCGCGTGTCTTTACTCAATGAATTGATTGAAGGATTTTAGAAATCCTTCTTGATAAAAAGAAAAGGCGTTATGAAGAATGATCTGTGTCATCTCATAACGCCTTTGTTATGGTTGGAATTATAAACGCCTTATTTTTATTTGTCAATAATATTTTTAGCATTTTTTATGCAAAGAATGTATCTTTTTTAGCACAATCTTAACTATTTAATTCGTTCTCAAGCATACGGTATCCGACTCCGACTTCTGTAAAAACATACTTTGGAACTGCTGGATTTTTCTCAATCTTGCGGCGGATATTTGCCATATTTACTCGCAAAATCCTATTGTTCGTATCTGAATGAGGTCCCCAGATATCTTTGATGATAGACTCATATGTAATAACCTTTCCTGCATTCTCTGCAAGAAGGGATACCAGTTTATATTCAATCTGTGTAAGACGGATTTCTTCTTCTCCAAGAAAGACTCTTCGCTTATCAAAATCAATCTTTAACTGACCTGCATGATACATTGGTGTCTTCGTCTCTGCTCCCATTGGCTGTCTTCTATGTCTTAGGGCAGTACGGATTCTAGCAAGCAGTTCCTGATTGCCAAATGGTTTGGTGATATAGTCATCTGCTCCGGCATCCAGGGCTTTTACTTTCTCTGATTCTCTGTTCCTTGCAGAAATCACGATGATCGGAGTAACTGCCCATTTTCTGATCTCGGAGATCACATCGATTCCATCCATATCCGGTAGTCCAAGGTCTAATAAGATTACATCTGGACAGTATGATTCCGCATACTGGATCGCCTGATTTCCTGTAGTTGCTATGATTGGTTTGTAGCCATTGGTTTTTAAGATCGTTGATATAAAATTGCCGATGTTTTCTTCATCTTCAGCAATCAATACATTAAATTTTATCTCTGTCATAGTTCCTTTTCCTCCGTCAATTCTTTTTCATCCATTGGCAGACTAAAACTAAACTCTGCTCCATCCTCATAGTTTCTTGCATAGACATCACCTTGATGTGCCATAACGATTGATTTACAGATACTTAATCCGATACCCATGCCCTTACGGCTTTCATGGTCTAATGCACCTGCACAGCCGTCAAACAATTGATCCAAGCGCTCTGGTGCGATACCATTTCCGTGGTCACGGATATAGAATACAACTTTGTTACCTTCTTCTTTGATATCAAGTTCAATAGGTGCATCACTTCCAGAATGTACCCATGCATTTTCCAAAAGGTTCATAATTACCTGCTCGATCAAAGTCGGATCCATTGGAACCATTAAAAAATCTTCTGGGATCTTTACCTTTAATTCACTGTCTGGATATCGCTTCTGATAACGCTGGATCGCTTCTGCTACAACTTCTTCGAGAGGTTCCGGTACTTTCTTTACATGTGGCTGTGTGTCACTTCCATTGCTCTGGATTCTCGTGATACTAAGCAGGTTTTCCACCATGTTTAACAACCAGTTTGCATCTTCTTTGATTCCCATGACAAGCTGATCTTTTGCATCTTCATCCAGCTGGTCTTTGGCTTCTAAATATGTCGAACTTGCCCCGATCATTCCAGTCAGCGGAGTCCTAAGATCATGTGAGATCGCTCTTAATAAATTTGAGCGCATCTTCTCCTTTTCTTTCTCAATCTGAAGCTCATTGATCTGCTTGTTATATTCATTTAATTTTGCAAGTTCTTTCTCTCTCTTGACAGCTGCTTCTTTCTCTCGGTTTAAGCTTGTTGTTGTCATATTCGTGATGATTGCGATCACTAAAATTCCAAGAAATGTCATCGGATATCCGTCAATCATGAAATTAATCTTAAAATATGGAAACGTAAATCTCCAATTAATAAAAATAACGCTTAACAGTGAAGAAACAATTCCCCATCCATATCCTTTTGTATATCTTGAGATAAAAAAAGTTGCCAATGTATAAATCATTGGCACATTAATGTTGTGAGCTGTCTGATAGAAAAAAATATGCGCAATGATGGTCGCAATGATCAGGATCGTGACCGAGATCAAAAAATCCTTCTCCCACTGCATCAAACCTTTTTCATTCTGCTTCATGTTTATTCTCCATTCGGCCGGATATTCACATCTATCTTACATTTTGAAACGTGATCAGAGTTCATACTCAGATCATAATCCACTTTAAGATGCATCTGTTCTTCTTCTTCGATCCAGTCAATATTGCTTGTATTGACTCCCATCAAAAGACTTCCAAATGGTGTATCATAGTAAGAGAGGTTTTCTTTTCCCTCTTCAAAGACCATATGAGAAGACTGTCCGCCTTTTCTTGTAAGTTCCACACTCTTTGGTCCGATCTTTATGACATTTTTTACGACCTCGTTGTCTTCAGAAAGTTCATCGTATAAAATATAATGTTTTCCATTTCTCAGGTAATAGGCACCTGTCGTCATCATCTCGATCGGATCATTTGGATCTACATCCATCTGAAGTCCTGAAATATTAATTAATATATCTTTTGTCATCTTATCTTCACTTCCTAATAATTCTCAATATCTACCGGCTGTACCTGATCCACACGGCATGGAAGTACTTTGTCGGCAAATGATAAAAACTGATCCGCCATATCACTGACATAATATTCATACTTCGCAGTATGATCTTCTGATGCCGCCATATCTCTCTGTGCGAGCATCTGCTTTAAAGTCTTCGCAACTTCATAGGCAGGGTTTACAAGTGTGACCTTATCCCCTACAAATCGCTGGATCGGATTGATCAACAATGGATAATGCGTGCATCCAAGGATCAGAGAATCAATATCATACTGCTTAAATTCTCTTAAATATCTGGATACCATATCTTCTGTAATACGGTCATCGATCAGTCCTTCTTCTACTAGTGGAACAAATAATGGACATGCTTTTGTAACGACAGTTACAGATGGATCTAGTTTCCTTAAATATTGGCCATACTGTCCACTCTTGATCGTTGCATTTGTCCCAATGATCCCGATATTCTTATTCTTCGTCGCATTCATTGCTGCGATCGCACCTGGCTGTACCATACCGATGATCGGCACATTATAAAGTTCCTGTAAATCAGCTAAGGCGAGCGCACTCGCTGTATTACAGGCGATGACCACTGCTTTGACACCCTTACTCAACAGAAAATTGACGATCTGTCTGGAATAGCGCACGATCGTATCTTTGGACTTCGTTCCATAAGGTACACGTGCAGTATCCCCAAAATATATCATACTTTCTTCCGGGAGCTGGCGCATGATCTCTCTTGCAACAGTGAGCCCACCAACTCCAGAATCAAACACCCCGATTGGTGCATTCATATCAAATTCCTCCTAACGATATCTTGTCATTGCCTGATCGATCAATGTATCAAGTAACTCAGGAATATCAAGTCCGCATGCTTTCCATAACATTGGATACATACTGATCGATGTGAATCCTGGCAATGTGTTGATCTCGTTAAATACAACTCTTCCTGATTCTTCTAAGAAAAAGTCAACCCTTGATAATCCAAATCCGTCAACAGCTCTAAAGATTGCTTCTGCATCTTCTTTGATCTTGCGTTTAGATTCTTCTGGCATCTCTGGATCAACAACCGTTTTAGACTCTGCATTGTTATATTTTGCATCAAAATCATAGAATGCCGCTTCTTCGGCCGCAAGGATCTCTCCAACACATGTACTCTTCACCTGTGTTCTGTCACCTAACACCGCACATTCCACTTCTCTTCCGACAATTGTTTCCTCACAAAGGATATTACGGTCATGTTTCACTGCTTCGTATAATGCCGCTTCCAATTCTTTTCTATTCTCTGCTTTGGAAACTCCCTTAGAAGATCCTGCACAAGATGGTTTTACGAAGATCGGATATGGAATTTCCTTTTCCACACGATCCATTGCTTCTTCTAAATGTTCAAAATCGCTTTCTCTGACATGAACAAACTTTGCCTGATCGATTCCAATATGATCGACGATGATCTTTGTGTATACTTTATCCATTGAAACTGCTGATGCCAATACACCACATCCAACATATGGAATTTTAGACAATTCAAACAATCCCTGAACGGTTCCATCTTCACCATTCATCCCATGAAGAACTGGGAAGATCACATCAACTTTCTGAAGTTTATATGTACCTTCTGCAAGGATCACTAAAGAACGAGTTGTTGTATCAGGAGAAATAAATGCTTTCACTTCTCCTTCTCTCCAACTTCCATCTTCGATATCTTTAACACCATCTACTAATAACCATTTTCCTTCTTTTGTGATACCAACTAAGATCACATTATATTTTTCAGTGTCCATGTTCTTGATGACTGTTGTTGCTGACAGACATGAAACATCATGTTCAGAGGAATCTCCTCCAAAGATCACTACTACATTCTTTTTCATTGATTTAAACTCCTTTATCATCATAAAAAGTATTTCATCATTATCATTTGATTATAGCACAAATTTTTCAAAAATAAATCCTTCAAAATAAGGTTCATTCTCTTTATATGCTTTTTTGTCACGAAATGTCCATCCGTAAATTGGAATCTTGTAAAATCTGCGGCAGATCTTGAGTGGAAGACAGTCTTTATATTTATAGTGATAGGCTATAAAATCTGGTTTTGTAATAAAATTTGTCAATAAATTCTTCACAATAAAATAACCGATTTTGCGAGTAAGCGTCCCTTCTTCTTTTTCTTTCAAAAACTGCTCACTTAACTGTCCACGGATCACTTCTGGACGGTTTTTCTTAAACCAATACAGAGCATACGGATGAAAACATTCCATACAATATAATCCTTTATATTGATCTAAAGCTTTTGCAACTTTCTTGCATAATTTACGGTTGCATGTTTCCATTTTTAATTCTACTAATAATGGTACTTTGCCATCAACTTCTCTTAAAACTTCTGCAAATCTTGGAATTCTTTCTCTCGTTCCCATCAAACGATATCTGCATAATTCACGATAAGTAAGATCTGTGATCTTTTTATTTACTCCACATGTTCTCTTAAGATCATAGTCATGGTGAACTACCATTACACCGTCTTTGGTCAGCTGAACATCTAATTCTATCCCATAGCCTGATCCCTTTGCTTTCTTGAAAGCTGCCATGGAATTTTCTGGAATTCCCTCTTCTCCATGGAATCCTCTGTGTGCATAGTATTTTACATTTAGCACAGGATGTTTTCTTTTCTTTCCCGGATCGATCATCTTGATGTATGCAAAGATTAAGACTGGTATCCATAACAAGATCATTTCGCATCCCTCTTTTCTTCTGCCATCCGCGTTAATGTTTCACATTCATTTAACTGTGGATCTTCTAATACCTGATCTAATAGCCAAGATAAAATTTGACCGATTTCTTTTCCCTGTGGAACTCCCATATCCATCAAGTCTTTTCCATTGATCTTTAATTCTTTGATGGAAAGGCAGTTTTTCTCTTCGATGATTTCTTCGAATAATTTCTTTGTTTCTTGTAATACCTGTTCTTTCTTATCTCTCTGATAATCACTTTGTGCACTGATATCTGCTTTCTGGACCTCCATCAGTCTTGTAAACAACTCTGGGGTTAACTGGCTGACCCATCGTCTGACTGTTTTCTTATTGACTTCTTCTATAGAAGCAAATCTACGGTCATGCCATCTGACAAGAGTCGTTACCTGCTTGATCGTCTGGTTGTCAAACTTTAATCTTCGTAGGATCTTCCTTGCCATCTCTTCTCCGATCACCGGATGCATTTTAAAATGATCTTTATCTGGACCTTCAACTCTCGCTGTTGGTTTTCCCACATCATGAAGCAGCATTGTCCACCGGTAAATATGTTCTGCTTCAATCTGTTTCATTGCTTCGACCGTATGGATTCCAACATTGTATTTGTGATGCGGATTATTCTGCGGTGTTTCCATCATAATATCAAATTCTGGGAAAATGATCTTCGTCACACCTAGTTTATATGCATTGACCAATACTTCTGGATGTGCCGATGTGATCAGTTTTTCAAGCTCTACCTGAATTCGCTCAGCACTGATATCTTTTAGAAATTTTGCCTGATTTTTAATTGCTTCTTCGGTTTTTTCTTCGATTTGAAATCCTAATTGAGCCTGAAATCTTAGAGCTCTTAAAATTCTCAATGCATCTTCATCAAATCGTTTCTTTGCTTCCCCGACACAGCGGATCGTTTGATTTTTAAGGTCTGTCATACCATCATACATATCAATGATCCCTTCACTGTCATTATATGCCATCGCATTGATCGTGAAATCTCTTCGTAACAGATCTTCTCTTAATGACTTTGTAAAATGCACTTCATTGGGACGTCTATGATCTTCGTATTTTCCATCGACACGATAGGTTGTTACTTCGTATGGTTCATGATTCATAAGAACCGTAACTGTTCCATGTTCGATTCCTGTATCTACCGTATGATCGAAGATTTCTTTAACTTCCTGAGGTGAAGCTGATGTTGTGATATCCCAGTCACCTGGAGTTCTTCCTAGTATGGAATCTCTGACGCAGCCCCCAACGATATATGCCTCAAATCCATGTTGTTCTAATGTCTGTATTACCTTTGCTGCCTGTGCGGGCATCTTGATCTTCATCCTATCACCTCTCCTTTTCTTTGTTCTTATATCTGCTTCTCATATTTATTTACTATTCTTACAAATGTATCTCGCAAACGGAAGAATTGCCGGAAATGTATCTTCATAATCCCCGGCAATTGTTATCATTATACTCTTAGTAAGCTTTTCCAAAGTAAACCATCTTCTTCGCAGGTTTTCCACAGTGAACACATACGTCACTTAAATGTTCCTGCTCAAATGGCATACATCTTGTTGTAGCTGTTGTCTCGTCTTTGATCGCTTCTTCGCATTCTGTTTCTCCACACCACATTGCTTTTACGAAACCATCCTGTTTCTCGATGTGGGCTTTGAATTCATCCCAGTTTCTAGCCTCTACTGTATGTTCTTCCAGATGTTTCTTTGCTCTCTCAAGCATATCGTTCTGCATCTGTTCTAATACTTCACCAAGTTTTGTCTCGATCTCATCTAAAGATACAATGATCTTCTCTCTTGTATCACGACGACGATCACCGCCTGATTCTCTCGATATCTTTGGTCCGATCTCGATTCTTGTACGGAATTCCGCGTACTTCCTGTTCACTGAATTTCCATCCTGGGCTCTTATCAGAATCATCAACTTTTACTTGTAAGAAGAAGCAAGTCTCTTTCTGATCTCTTCTGCTTTATCAAGCACTCCTTCTTTCTTCTGCATGATCGGTACGATCATTGTCTGTACTGGTGCGATTCTTGGTGGTAGTACAAGACCTGAATCATCTCCGTGAACCATGATGATCGCTCCGATGATACGTGTAGACATTCCCCATGATGTCTGATGTACATACTGAAGTTTATTATCTTTATCTGTATACTGAATATCAAATGCTTTCGCAAATCCATCACCAAAGTTATGGCTTGTTCCAGACTGTAATGCTTTTCCATCGTGCATTAATGCTTCAATCGTATATGTGGAATGTGCACCTGCGAATTTCTCTTTCTCTGTCTTCTGTCCTTTTACAACTGGAATTGCCAGATACTGCTCACAGAAATCTGCATACATATTTAACATCTGTACCGTTCTTGCTTCAGCTTCTTCTTCTGTCGCATGTGCTGTATGTCCTTCCTGCCAGAAGAACTCTGAAGTTCTTAAAAATGGTCTTGTTGTCTTTTCCCAACGTACAACAGATACCCACTGATTATATAATTTAGGTAAATCTCTGTGAGACTGGATGATCTTTGAATAGAAATCACAGAATAATGTCTCAGATGTAGGTCTTACACAAAGACGTTCCTGTAATTCTTTATCTCCACCATGAGTTACCCATGCAACTTCTGGTGCAAATCCTTCGACATGGTCTTCTTCTTTCTTTAAAAGGCTTTCTGGAATAAACATTGGCATTGCAACATTTTCCACACCTGTTTCTTTAAATTTAGCGTCTAAAACTTTCTGGATATTCTCCCAGATCGCATATCCATTCGGACGTAAGATCATACATCCACGAACGCTTGAATAATCTGCTAATTCTGCTTTCTTAACAACATCTGTATACCACTGTGCGAAATCTTCTTCCCTGGCAGTGATATTCTGTACTAATTTCTTATCTTTTGCCATTGCAAAATGTCTCCTTTTCTATGGTTATATACACAGTTTTTGTGTACAATGATACTAAGAATAATATTACTGTAAAATGTCGGATTTTTCAAGGGGTGACGTTTTATTTAACTACTACAAAAAGGAGTTTTTTATGGCAAATGAAAACAAGATGGGGTATCTTCCCATCAAAAAGCTGATATTGCAGATGTCCCTTCCTCCGATGTGCTCCATGTTTCTGCAATATTCTTTACAACCTTGTTGACAGCATGTTCGTGGTCTAATATCAATGAAAATGCACTTGCGGCGGTTTCTCTTTCCTTCCCGATCACAACCCTTATGATCTCCCTGTCCATCTGGATCGGGGTCGGTATAAACGTTTTGATCGCAGGTTATCTTGGAGAGAAAGAGCAAGACCTTGCTGACTGTGCAACAACACTTGGATTGTTGGTAGCCTTGATCGTCGGTATCTGTATCAATATCCTTACACTATTGATCATGAAACCGTACTTTTCAGCATTCACAAACAATCCAGCTATTTTTGACTATGCGATGCAGTATATGTCCGTCTGTGCTTTTATGCAGGTTCCAAACATGGTACATATCGCCATCCAAAAGGTCTTTCAGGGTACTGGAAATATGATCACTCCTATGTGGTTTCAGATCGCAGGAGTTATCTTTAACTTTGTTTTCGATCCATTACTGATCTTTGGAATCGGACCATTCCCTAAGATGGGAATCCGTGGTGCTGCACTGGCTACTGTCCTTGGATATGCTTTATCTATGGTGATTGCTTTTCTTCTGCTTGTTTTTACAAAACAGAAAGTTCGTATCAAGATCAAAGGATTCCATGTTGATTCTCATATGTTAAAGAATCTGTTTTCCTATGGATTTCCTTCATTTGTTATGAATGCTCTTGGATCTTTTATGCTGACATTTACCAATCTGTTTTTAACAGCTTATTCAGATACTGTTGTTGCCTTTTTTGGCGCCTATTTCAAAGTACAACAGATGATCTTCATGACAGTAAATGGCTTGATCCAAGGATGTTTACCTGTCATGAGATTCAACTACAGTGCCAAACAGCCAGAACGTTTAAAAGAAGCTTTTCATTTTGGCACACAGGCGGCAACTGTTATGATGATCGGTGGAACATGCCTGCTTCTGTTTTTACCAAAACAGATCTTGTTCCTGTTTGCAGCTTCTGAATCAATGATCAAAATCGGAGTTCCAGCCATGCGGATCCTGTCAATCGGTTTAGTTTTCTGTGGATTTTCTATTATGATCGCTACTTATCAGCAGGCAATTGAGAAGATCCAATCTAGTATGTTGATCCACATCTTACGGCAGGGAATTTTATGGTGCCTTTGATGTGGCTGTTTAATCATATGTTTGGGATAAATGGGATTTGGATCTCATTTCCTGTAAC
>ENA-OQKR01000815-OQKR01000815.1-human-gut-metagenome-genome-assembly--contig:-NODE-815-length-11400-cov-2.483279_pt1 | contig 11400 bp, 10 predicted proteins | sample MGYA00242803_ERZ504806 | MGnify/ENA primary metagenome ERZ504806 (study PRJEB26092, sample SAMD00036399) | human gut metagenome | host: Homo sapiens | study: EMG produced TPA metagenomics assembly of...
ATCTGGACGAAGAGTAAGAGCCAGCCAACAAACAGGGTACAGACCGCATGGACGGTTTTGCCCGCAATATAAGTACGAATAGAGAGGGGGGTGCCGACGAGCATTCCCCTTGTTTGCGCTATACAGGAAAGTCCGCCGAAAGAGGCGAAGGTCAGGGACAGAAGATAGCGCCAGGATAATTTCAAAGAGGAAGCACCGACGAGAGCGATTCCGGTGGTCATTTCCGTAAATCCGGTGAGAAATACGGAGAGAACGGGTACCGGGGAACTGCAGCGTACGACCAGGGAAGCCAGGATGGAAAACAGGATGATATAACCGCCCAGCTTTGTGATGGTTTCAAATGCATGCATGATAGAAGCATCAATCATATGACTGACAGACTTTCGGAACGATTCCGATGATGGAGATACGGGAGCGGTTGTGAGATCCCGGCAGTCCGGTTTCAGGAGCAGACGAAAAATCAGGGAAGTCAGGAACAAAGAAAGATACAGGATCAGAAATGTGTGCCCGGCAGCATGGGAGAGGTGTAAAGTATCTACGAGAAGGTAGGAACTTACAAACATCGGTCCCGGATTGTTGCAGATCGTTAAGAGGTACTGAGCTTTCACTTTTCGTGATTTTTCCCTCGGCAAACAGATCGGCGGTCAGTTTGGATCCCATGGGATAACCGCAGAAGAGCCCAAGCAGAAAAGCATAGGATCCGTACATGGACAGACCGAACAGAAAACGGAAAAGTTCCCTTTAGTTTTCTGAAGAAGGACGGAAGCCAGACCGGTATGGATAAAAAAGTCGGAGAGAATCATAAACGAAAGCAGTGACGGCAGCACATGAAAAAACCAGAGCGTCACACCGGAGGCGGAAGCCTGGAAGGCATCTTCGGGAAAGCGAAGCAGATAGACAAAAACGAAAAAAAGAAGGGTGCATAAGATTCCGGATCGCATGGGCAGCTCCTTTAGTGAGACATCGGTGTTTGATTATATATATGCCTTGATTTTTGAATGTATTTATCATAAAATAATTGTATTGTGGCCGACGGGGTAAGGTGTTCGGCTGAAAAACTGACGTCGTGAACGGAGCGCGTCAGATCGCAGGAGGTTAGAACAAATGGCAGTATTAGAAGGATTAAAACCGGAAAAAGTATTTCACTTTTTCGAAAAACTGTGTGAGATCCCACACGGATCCACGAATATGAAAGAGATCAGTAATTATCTTGTTTCTTTTGCAAAAGAAAGAAATCTGAAATATTATCAGGATGAATCCTACAATGTAGTTATCTATAAAGATGCGACCGCAGGTTACGAAGATGCACCGATTACGATCTTACAGGGTCACTGTGACATGGTTGCAGAGAAAACACCGGATTCGGATCATGATTTCATGAAAGACGGTCTGAAATTGCAGATCGAAGGAGATTATATCACAGCAGATGGTACGACACTGGGCGGTGATGACGGGATTGCAGTTGCCTATATGCTGGCAGTTCTGGATGATGACACGTTAAAACATCCGGCGCTGGAGTGTGTGATCACTACCGATGAAGAGATTGGTCTGTTGGGTGCAAAGGCACTGGATGCTTCTGTTCTGAAAGGAACCCACATGATCAATATGGACTCCGAGGAAGAGGGATATCTGTGGATCAGCTGTGCCGGAGGCTTAAGCGGAACCAGCCGGATCCCGGTAGAATATCAGAAGATGGAAGGCGTGGTGACAGAAGTTCTGATCGACGGTCTGAACGGCGGCCATTCCGGAGCAGAGATTGATAAAAACCGTGCCAATGCCAATAAATTAATGGGACTGTTCCTCTATGAACTGGGACAGAAGATCGGATACAGCATCAAAGACCTGTCCGGCGGAACCAAAGACAATGCGATTACAAGAAGCTGTAAAGCAGCCATCGTAACAGATGCAGAGGATGTGGAAGAAGTAAAAGCTGTTGCGGAAAAACTGCAGGCAGAACTTCGTGCAGAATATGCGGGAAGTGATGAAGGAATCACCATTTCCGTGACACCGGGAAAAGAAGAGACGGTGGAAGCACTTTCTATGGTCAGCAAAGAAAAAGTAGTCTTCTATCTGGTGCATGTACCGTTCGGCATCGAGAAAATGAGCGGTGAGATCGAAGGACTGGTAGAGACTTCCAGCAATCTTGGTATCTTGAAACTGGGAAAAGATGCATTATATTCCACCAGCAGTGTGAGAAGCTCTGTGGGAAGCGCCAAAGAACATCTGTCCGCAAAATTACAGTATCTGACAGAATTCCTGGGCGGTTCTTACGAAGAACAGGGTGACTATCCGGCATGGGAGTATAAAAAGGATTCTCAGATGAGAGATCTGATGGTGGATGTGTACGAAGAATTGTTTGGTGAGAAACCGGCAGTAAAAGCGATCCATGCAGGTCTGGAATGTGGTCTGTTCTACGACAAGATCGAAGGACTGGATTGCGTATCCTTCGGACCGACCATGATCGATATCCACACCACAGAGGAAAAACTGTCGATCCCATCGACCAAAAAGATGTGGAAGTATCTGGTACGCACACTGGAGAAAATGAATACGATTCAGTAAATAAAATACAGAAAATAAAAAGGAGGGGGCTGTCGCGGCGCGGCAGCCTTTTTCTCTGAAATAAAAAAACGTTACAATTGTAGTTCTGAGAGTCGGGGAGAGAGCATAGGATATATAGGATGGGGAAAATGGAAATGCAAGAGAAGTTTTCCTGAAGGAAAAAGTATGATATAATGAGCGTTAGCGAGTGGGAACAAACGAAGTTTGTTCATCGGGAGCGGCGAATGGCGATCATGATAGCTGCGAAAGCAGCGTCAAGCACCGAAGGTGCGAATCATGATATAATGAGCGCAAGAGAGCCAGAGGGAGCTTGCTCACTCTTGGCGAACGGCGAAATTATGGAGTGATGAAATCACGATATAATGTACGAAAGAGACTAGATTATGACGACAGAATAAGGAGAGGTTAACATGGAAATACAATTATGGCGTGAAATACTCAGTCCCTACGAACAGGCAGTGACAGAACTGGTGGAAAAGTTCCAGCATCTGAGTCTGGAGCACAGGGAACGGGGATTGTATTCTCCCATCGAACAGGTCACAGGGCGTGTAAAAAGCATTACCAGTATTCTGGAAAAAATGAAACGAAAGAAAATTCCGTTTGAGGAAATGGAAGAACAGGTAGAAGATATCGCCGGCATCCGGATCATCTGTCAGTTTGTGGAAGATATCCAGCGAGTTTCGGATCTGATCGCCGGTCGTTCTGACATGGAAATCAAATGTATCAAAGATTATATTGCACACCAGAAAGAGAGCGGCTATCGCAGTTACCATCTGGTCATTTATTATCACGTGGAGACGTTGAATGGACCAAAGAAGATCCAGGCAGAGATCCAGATCCGGACGATGGCGATGAATTTCTGGGCGACGATTGAACATTCTTTGCAGTACAAATATAAGACAAACATCCCGCCGCATGTCAAAGAGCGGCTTGCCAACGCAGCGCAGGCGATCATTGCGCTGGACAGTGAGATGTCTTCCGTGCGAAACGAGATCATGAACGCACAGAACTCGTCTCTGATGCAGCGGAATCTGGTGATGGACATTTTACAGAATATTGAAAAATCTGTATCAGAAGTCCAACGCAGAGAGGTGGAAAAGATACAGGATGAGTTTTACCGGATCTATGCATCCAACGACTTGCAGCAGCTCAAACGTTTCCATCAACAGCTGGATATCATTGCAGAAGGGTATTGCGCCCAGGCAGTGACGAGCGAGGGATGGGATCAGAACCTGTAGATATCAGCAAAGCTGCGGAGCAATCCGTGGTATCAAATGAGTATCAATGAGTATCAAAATCACGATTACGATAAAAAGGAAGAACACAGATGCACTTACCTGAGAAATTCCAGAAGGAGATGGAAACACTTCTGGGGGATGAATATCAAGCATTTACAGAAAGTTATGACAGACAGCCGGAGAACGGGTTACGTCTGAATCGAAGAAAGGTGACGGGGGAGGAGTTCCTGGCTCGGACACCTTTCTTGCTGAAACGGATTCCGTGGATCGATAACGGGTATACTTACGGGGAGGAGACACCGGCGAAAGATCCGTATTATTACGCGGGACTGTATTATCTGCAGGAACCGAGCGCGATGACACCTGCCAACCGTCTGGCTCCCGAACCCGGTGATTATGTGCTGGATCTGTGTGCGGCACCGGGAGGAAAAGCGACCGAACTTGGCGCGAGACTGAACGGGGAAGGACTGCTTCTGGCAAACGATATCAGCAACAGCAGGGCGAAAGCGCTGTTAAAGAATCTGGAACTGATGGGAATCCCCAATATTTATGTGACCAGCGAGACCTCGGAGAAGCTGGCGAAGGTGCTGCCGGAATTTTTTGACAAGATTCTGGTGGATGCGCCGTGTTCCGGAGAAGGAATGTTCCGGAAAGAGCCGCGGATGATGGCGGACTGGGAACAGCAGGGACCGGAATATTACAGCAAACTCCAGCGGGAGATCATTCTGGATGCGGCAGATATGCTGCGACCGGGAGGGAAACTTATGTATTCCACCTGTACGTTCAGTGAGCTGGAAAATGAGGGAACGATTCAGTATCTCCTGGAACAGAGACCGGAGATGAAACTGATCCCCTGCGCGCCGTACGAAGGATTTGCCAAAGGACGCAGAGGGCTGGAAGACTGTGTGCGGATTTTTCCACACCGCATGAACGGGGAAGGACATTTTCTGGCGTTACTGGAAAAAGAGGGAGAGCCGGGAAAACGGAAAAACACAACGAAAAGAAGTTCGGAACTTCCTGCGGAAGCAAAAGAATTTCTGGAAGCCTGGGGCATGTACAGGAAAGAATGGCAGTATTATCTGCGGGAGGACCGGCTGTACGCACTCGGAAAGAAAGACGGCATGCCGGAAAATCTGCGGTATCTTCGCACCGGGCTGTATCTCGGCGACTGCAAGAAAAAGCGGTTTGAGCCATACCAGGCACTGGCGATGGCACTCGATGGAAACGGGGAGAACCGGATCCATCTGAACCGGGAAGATCCGCGGGTGATCCGTTATCTGAAAGGAGAAACGCTGGATGTATCGGATCTGGATCTGAAGAAACAAAAAGGCTGGCAGTTGGTCTGCGTGGACGGCTATCCGCTTGGCTGGGGAAAACTTGCCAACGGAAGCCTGAAAAACAAATATTATGCGGGCTGGCGCTGGCAATAAGGAGAGAAAAATGAGCAAAACCATTCGTTTGGATAAATACCTGGCGGATATGGGCTGTGGAACCAGAAGTGAGGTGAAGCAGATGATCCGTAAAGGTCAGGTGGAGGTCAACGGGGAAAAGGCGAAAAAGCCGGAATTGAAGATCACCACAGGGCAGGACCGCGTGTGCGTGGCGGGAAAAGAAATCTGCTATGAAAATACCGGTATCTGCTGCTTCACAAACCGGCGGGTTACGTGTCGGCGACCACCGATAACCGGGATCAGACCGTACTGGAATTGTTGCCGGAGGGACTTCGCAAAGACCTGTTCCCGGTGGGACGGCTTGACAAAGATACGGAGGGATTGTTACTGCTGACGAACGACGGAGATCTCGCACACCGGCTGCTGTCTCCGAAAAAACATGTGGACAAGACCTATTATGCAAGGATTGACGGAAAAGTGGTAGCAGAAGATCAGGAAGCGTTTTTACAGGGCGTGGATATCGGGGATGAGACGAAGACACTCCCGGCGAAGCTTGAGATTTTAGAGAGCGCGGATGTTTCCGAGATCCTGCTGACGATACATGAGGGGCGTTTTCATCAGGTGAAACGGATGTTTCAGGCAAGAGGCAAACAGGTAATCTACCTGAAACGGATGACGATGGGACCACTTGTACTCGGCGAGGATCTGCCAAAAGGCGTTTACCGGGAACTGCGGGAAGACGAGCGGAAAGCGCTTGGAATTCATTGATACAGAACAGAAAGAGTAACTATTCAGTAAGGTATATTCCGCGAGATGTTTTGGCATGAATATGCCAAAATCCCGAGACATACAAGCCAAAATGCCATCACCGAAGGTGATTTTAAATGCATTTTGGCTCGTAACTGTGAAGGTACTGAATAGTTACGAAATTTTTAAGAATTTCAAATAGACATATGCAATACAAAACGTCCAGTAATAAACGATTGAAAAGAAATGTGATGCTTGTATCTCTTATCTTTCTTTAGTATAATACATTCCGAAAATAAAATCAACATATTGTCGACTAATAGCTTTTTAATCTACTAATAGAATAAAAAGCGAATAATAGAATATACATCTATTAATAGAAAAGAGTCGGCAAATACATCAAAAAGGAAGGGATACAATGCTAAAACAAGAGTGGAAAAGTTTATTTCACAACAAGATTTTGCTTTTAGTAGTCATCGTAATTGCGCTGATCCCTGCGATTTACGCGGGGCTTTTCCTGGCATCCATGTGGGATCCCTACGGAAATGTGGATAAACTTCCAGTAGCCATCGTCAATGAAGATGAGCCAGCCGAGTACGGAGATACTACACTGACAGTTGGAGATCAACTGGTGGATAATCTGAAAGAAAATGATTCACTGGCATTCAACTTTGTAGACGCAGATGTGGCAAACGAAGGTCTGAAAAATGGTACGTATTATATGGTAATTACCATTCCGAAAGATTTCTCAGCCAATGCGGCAACCGTGATGGATGAGCAGCCACAGAAAATGGTTCTGAACTACGAGACGAACCCGGGAACCAACTACATCGCCTCCAAATTAAGCGAGACGGCGCTCGGTAAGATCAAAACCAGCATCCGCGAGGAAGTAACCAAGACATATGCGGAAGCAATTTTTGATCAGATCGGAACCGCCGGAGACGGTATGCAGGAAGCAGCCGACGGCGCACAGCAGATCAAGGATGGTATGGATGATGCCTCCGATGGAAATAAGAAAATCACGGATAACCTGAAAGTTCTGGCAGACAGTACGCTGACTTTTAAAGAGGGATCCGAGGAACTGACCGAAGGTCTGAAATCTTACACCGACGGTGTCGCTCAGGTCAATGACGGAGCGAAACAGCTGGATGACGGTGTCAGCACACTGACCGCAAGTCTTCCGACACTGACTAACGGTGTGGATCGGCTGAACTCCGGTGTGAAAGAATACACCGATGGCGTAGCAACCCTGAACAGCAACTCCGAGGCACTGAATTCCGGAAGTAAACAGCTGGCAGAGGGAAGTGAGCAGCTGAAAGAAGGAGCCGCAACCCTGAACAGTGGAACACAGACCTATGTAGCCGGTGTGAATCAGTTGTCCGGCGGTCTGCTTGGTGTCAATGGCGCCAACGGATATATTACCGGTGTGAATTCTCTGACCACAGGACTTCTGGGAAGTGACCAGAGTGCAGGTTATATCGACGGTGTGGAACAGCTGGCGACAGGAGCAAAACACTGTCCGGTCTGACCGGTATCGGTCAGGTATATGCCGGAATCGTGAACCTGAACACCGCAATATCCGGAGCTACTACAGAAGGAACACTGCAGAATGGAACCGCCGCTTTGAAAGCAGGTATCAAACAGATTCAGGATCAGGTATCTACCTTACAGAATACCACCAGTGCAGAAGGCTTAAAGAAGCTGAGCACAGGACTTCCAGTGCAAAACAGGTATGGAAAATGCAAGTGCAGCATCCACGAAAAGCGGCTGAAGATTTACCGGTCAGGTGGAAACGTAGCATCGAAGCATTGCCTGGACAGTTATCTACTGCATTGGGAAGTTACATGGATGTGGTAAATGCAGCTGTTGCAGATGGAAACAGTAAAATCGCAAAAGCGAACGAACAGATTACAGCTGCAAATGATAAACTAGAAAAATGTACAGTCTGTAGCGGATCAGCTGACAGCACTCAGTGCAAAAGCAGCAGAAGACGGAACCGTACAGGTATCCGCAGAGATATTAAAGAGTCTGGCAAATACATTAAGCAGTGTACAGGGCGGTGCAAGTACAGTGGATTCTGTAAGCGCAGATACCTACACTGCAAAAGCAGCAGCAGTCACAAAAGGAATTAACGATCAGCTGAGTGCAAGCCAGACATCACTGAACACTGCAAAAGCCGGACTGGAAAAAATTGCTTCCGGACTGAATGACGGAGCAAAACAGCTTGCAGACGGAGCTTCTGCAATCCCATCTGATATCCCGTCGGAGCCGGTGCAGGCACTTTCCGACGGACTGGCTCAGGTATATGCAGGAGCCACAAAGGTAGATACCGGTGTCGGTCAGGTGGCAGCAGGTCTGACACAGCTGCAAACTTCTACAGCATCTTTCCCGGCAGCAGCCAAGGGTGTTGAGGCACTGAATGCAGGATTTGAAACACTGACAGCAAACGATGCGACACTGAAAGCCGGAGCAACACAGCTGCAGCAGGCAGGAACTACCGTAGCAGCCGGAGCAACACAGCTTCTTGCAAATGGTTCAGCCCTGACAGCCGGAACTGCACAGGCAGCAGCCGGAACAGAAACTCTGGCAGCCGGTGCACAGACATTAACTGCCGGTCTTGCAACGTATACCGCTGGTGTATCTACTCTGAACAGTAACAGCGCAGCCCTGACAGGCGGAACACAGCAGCTTGCCGATGGTGCAAAGACGCTGGGAAGCGGAGCAACCACACTGGCAAATGGTACTTCTACCTTATATAATGGAACAAAAAACTTTGTAAGCAAATAATAACACCTTAAACAGCGGTGCTGCACAGCTTACCGATGGCGCCGGTCAGATCCGGGATGGATCCAGTCAGTTATATGACGGTTCCAAAGAGCTGGGTGATGGATTAAAGAAACTGGACGATGGTTCCGATACCCTCCAGAGCAGTCTGGCAGACGGAGCCGAAACCGTAAAAGAAAATAAAGCAGAAGATGTGAACTATGAGATGATCGCAGCTCCTGTAGATGATGATGAAGCAAAAATGACAGAAGTACCGAACAACGGTCATGCGATGGCACCGTATATGATGTCCGTAGGTCTGTGGGTTGGAGCACTTGCCTTCTGTCTGATGTATCCGCTGACAAAATACAACGGAAAATTAAAATCCGGATTCGCATGGTGGGGAAGCAAAGCTTCTGTATTATATCCACTGGCAATCCTGCAGGGTATCCTGGTGATCTTCCTGCTTCATGTATTTGACGGATTTACCCCGGCCCAGATGGGTAAAGCAGTGGCATTTGCCTGCCTGACTTCCGTGGCATTTACCTCGATCATGTACTTCTTCAATATCAGCCTTGGTAAAGTAGGAAGCTTCCTGATGCTGGTATTCATGGTTATCCAGCTGGCAGGTTCTGCCGGAACCTATCCGGTACAGCTTTCACCGGAATTCGTAGCGAAGATCCATGCATGGGTACCGTTCACTTATTCCGTAGATGCTTTCCGAAGTGTCATCTGCGCAGGAGAAAGCATCCAGACACCAGTCATCGTTATGTGTGTGATCACAATCGTATTTACGATCCTGACCATCATCGAATTCCAGTTCCGTACCAGACGCATCAAAGCAGGAAAACCAATTTTCCATGATTTCCTGGAAGCAAAAGGACTGGCATAAGAGAACAGTTACATAAAGACAAATAAAAAACAGTTGTTACCGAAATCTTTCTATGAGATTCGGCAGCAACTGTTTTTTGGTTGAGTAAAACTTACGGAATATTAAGTGTCATTATTTCTTGTGTGTACATTTTGGAAAGGTATAATAACCGGCTTTGACTCTGTCCTTGACCAATCCACACTTGCTACAACGTTTCAGGGTATACATGGTAATTGTACATCCATCGCTGGAATTGCCCACATGCAGTTGGTGTTGTCCGTTTACAAAAGTATGCTGACAGGTCTGACGCTGCGGGGATCGTGTGGTATCGGATTCATCATAGTCGACCTGGGTGCCGTCTTCAAGGACAATGACAGAGGAAGAGGAAGAAAAATCAGCAAAACCATAAGGAAAGATTTCGGAAAAAATTGCCTCCGGATCATCTGTCAGGCGGACATAAGTAACATTTTCATCTTCTGGAGGAAGAAATGAAGAATCCATTTTTTCCATCGGTGTATACGCAAACGTTGTTGTAGTACTGCACAGGAGCAGACAGAGAACCAGCAACAGGGTTGTTTTTAATCTTGAATTTGTATGTGAGTTTTTCATAATGATAAGAATTCTCCTTTTTAAAATCTGACTGGAAGAAGCAAAATTATTTTTCCAGATGAAGGGAAGCGGCGGTTGCGCAGAGGAATGTTCGATAAGCAGCTGTGCGTATGCCCGTTTCTGTTCCTGCGACATATCTTTTATCACGGCGGCATCAGAAGAACATTCGGAACAATACTGATACAGTGGTAATAACAGCCAGCTGATTGGATTATACCAGTGCAGACAAAGACAAACCGTACAGAGCAACTTAAAAAATGAATCTTTGCGGGAAATATGCTTCTTTTCATGCGTAAGCAGCCAGTTTTCTTCTGAATCGGAAAGTGACACAGACGGCAGGAAGATCCTGCAATGAAAAAAAACCGACGGTACATGGGGTGGTAAGTGTCGGATTCAGATAAACGGAAGTCTTTTCGGATGCATTACCCTCTGGCAGAGGAATGGATGCCTTTAAAAGGACAGTTAAAGCACGGCGATATTGGACGGTTTCGAATATACAGAAAATAAAAAGAACACATATAATTATCACACCCAGAAGAACCAGATAAGAAGGAAGCAAAAAAAGTCCGTCCTTGGTATAAAAACGAAACTTGCCATCCAGATACCAGGTAATGGTATTTGGAACAACAGGATGTATGAGCCGAACCAGCTGCACGGGAATCAGAAAAAAGAAAATGCTTAATTTCAGTAAGCCGTTTACCAAAAGAAAATTTACAGATTCTTTTTTAAATAAAATAATCAAAATACATAATAAAAGCGGTAACGAACCGGCGAAAGACATAGAAAACAGTAAGGGCATATTATAAACCTTTCAGAAAATCGATGAGTTCTTCTTTTTCAGAAGCGCTGATGGTTTGGTTTCCAGTGAATGCACTGATAAAATTCGTTAAAGAACCATGAAAAGATTCATTTAGAATCTGATGTGTATAAGCATGATAATATTCATCAGCAGAAATCAGTACCTTATAATGTGTTTTTGCCTGACTGTGATCGGATTCCAGATATTCCCCTTTTGAATCAGACGGATCAAAAAAGTATTGATTGTCTGTTTTTTCCATCCAGTTTTCGGCAAAATGTTCTTTTATCTGAGAAAAGTCTGAGGAACATTTTGCTGCCAGAGATATTGACATGATTTAATAGTTCGGAATTACTTAAAGCGGAAACATGATGTCACCTCCTGTATTACAGAATATAATACCATGCGTGGAAGAAGTCGTGC
>ENA-OQKR01000816-OQKR01000816.1-human-gut-metagenome-genome-assembly--contig:-NODE-816-length-11396-cov-2.735735_pt1 | contig 11396 bp, 13 predicted proteins | sample MGYA00242803_ERZ504806 | MGnify/ENA primary metagenome ERZ504806 (study PRJEB26092, sample SAMD00036399) | human gut metagenome | host: Homo sapiens | study: EMG produced TPA metagenomics assembly of...
CTCTGTATTCAGCAAGCTGAATCAGATTCCTTCTTCACTTTGTATTCATTGTATCAGACTATTCTTCATATTTCAAGTGCATTTTTCGTAAAATACATCGTTTTTTCTTTAACATGCTCTTAACTTTCTCAAAAACATGATAAGTTTCATTGTATTTCCCGATTCCCGATCATATTTCCTCCACAGAAATAACTCCTTCCTGCTGTCTTACCTCACGAAATACAGTATGGCGTGCTTTCCATTTGGCAGCCTCCATTGTTGCCTGGATCACCACACTCTGTGTTTTGGATCTCTTTTTGATGATAACTACGTTGGAGATCAGGATGTCCTCTTCCCGGAGCTTCTTTATGACCATACTCATCTTGTCTTCATTTTCAAACTCCATATATACGTCATAGGTATTGGAATGCTCTTCCACATAAACCTCTATATATTTCGCATATTTGAACACCAGAATAAGCCCCAGCGTGGTAAAGATCGCACCGCTGTAAAAGCCGATTCCCACAGCAAGTCCGATACACGCAGAAGTCCAAAGACTGGCTGCTGTCGTAAGACCGGATACATGTCTCTGTCCGGTCACAATGATAGTTCCCACTCCAAGAAAACCAATCCCGCTGACAACCTGTGCGCCAAGTCGTGCAGTATCTCCGATTCCTGCCCCATTAGAATATACATGGATAAAATCGCCCGTCATCATAACCAAAGTTGCCCCCATACAGACGATCATATGTGTTTTTACACCTGCCACACGCTTCTTCATTCCACGATCAATACCGATCAGACATCCAAGAAACATCGCAAGAATCAGCCGAAACAGCGTCGATCCCATATTTAAAGTGTGCAAATAATCCGATATTGCATTACATGCTCCGAGAATTCCGCCCATAAATTTGCTCCTTTCCTGTTGTAACATTATTTTCTGCCGGTGATAACGCCAATAGCGCATCACTTCATTTTGCCTTGCACGAACGCCGCAGGCCACACTCACTCCATTCGAAAGCTGTCTAGTCAGCCGGACTCACTCCGTCCGTCTCACTACGCAGTTTTTCATATGATCCTATACCCCGGATATACATGATCTGTAGTCTCACAGCATGTAAAACAGCAGGGATACCGGCGCCCAGCGGCGGTATCCCTATCTGTTGCTCTATCTACTGATCAGAGGGCATTCTGATTATTTAATAGACTCGTTATAGTTCTCGATCGCTTTGTTTACAGAAGCTGCAAGCTGATCAACAGCGTCCTGAGTTGTAAGCTTGCCATCATATACCTGCGGCATGATCTCGTTGAATGTAAGACGGGCTTCTGTCTGTACACCTGAGAGAACACCTGCTGTATTGCAGTTTACAGGAGAATCCTTCAGCTGGTTGATAGCTGTCTCGAAGTTCGGGTTTTCTTTGAGGTAAGCCTTCATATCCTCTGTCTCATAAGCTTTCTCGTTGATCGCAAAGTATCCTGTACCCATGGACCATTTAGCCTGTACATCAGGAGTTGTGATGTACTCGATGAATTTCCATGCTGCATCTTCGTTAGCTTCGTTGCCTGTATCTGTAAGCCACAGGGATCCACCACCGATGATAACACCGCCTTCATCATTCTGCTCGATTCTCGGAAGATATCCTGTACCAACTTCGAACGGAGAAGAATCAACTGCATTTTTCAGGATAGCAGTAGACTCGATGATCATACCAACCTGTCCGGAGAAGAATGCTGTCTGAGTATCTGCTGTTGTTGTTCCGTAATCTTCGAAATATCCGGAATCATACAGCTTTTTCCACATATCAAATACTTTCAGGCCGCCGCCGTTGGAATCAAAATCAACAGCTGTAACTGCCTCTTTACGTCCATTGTCATTGTTTCCGTATGTTACACCAAGTCCTGCAAGCTGCTGCTCAAAGAACCATCCGTAAATAGCCTGTGAATAACCAACCGGAGCTGCTCCGCTCTCTACGATCTTCTTGGCATCCTCAAGAACCTCATCATAAGTTGTTGGCGGAGTTTCAGGATCAAGTCCTGCTGCCTCAAATACGTCTTTGTTGTAATACAGCATAGGTGTGGATACGTTAAATGGCATTGCATACTGCTTGCCGTCTACGGTATAGTAGCTGCTGATAACCTCCATAACAGAGCTCTTATCATAGCCTGTGCTCTCAAATTTGTCTTCTACAGGAATGACAGCACCACTGTCATACATGAACTTTGTTCCTACGTCATACATCTGGCAGACATCCGGAAGACCGGAGTCACTCTGCATAGCAGCTTTCAGTTTTGTGATGGTATCATCATAGGTTCCCTGATACTCAGCTTTAATCTCAATCTCATCCTGGGATGCGTTGAAATCATCCACGATCTGCTGAAGCACCTCACCGTTTGTGCCGCCCATTGCATGCCAGAATGTAAGTGTTGTTTTCTCAGCTGCACTTACTGAGCACGGAGCTGCCAGAGATGCAGCCATGATTCCTCCTAAAAGAATCGCCATCCATTTTTTGTTGTTCATATAGAAACCCTCCTTTTATAATGGTCCGACCCGCCCCAATACAGGTCGGACAAATTAACATTTTTGCTACTTGCTCTTATGTGATTGGATCAACCCTTAACAGCACCTGCTGTCAGACCACTGATCATCTGCTTCTGACCAATGATAAATACAAGGATCGACGGAATCAGGATAACCATAGCGCCAGCCATAACCGGTCGGAAGTCTGTTGCCTCAGCCCCCTGAAGCATACCAAGACCGATCTGAACCGTTCTCATATTTACACTGTCTGTTACAAGCAGTGGCCACAGATAGTAGTTCCAGCTCTGAAGGAATACATAGATGATCAGAGCACCCAGTGATGGTTTGATAAGCGGAACACCGATGGTATATAAGAACTTGAAATTTGTACATCCGTCAATCTCTGCCGCCTCATGGATCTCCTTCGGCAGTGTCAGGAATGCCTGACGCATGTTGAATACCGCAAAAAGCTGCTGCTGCATTAGGAAGGATCAGCGCTGCGTATGTATTACGGATACCCCAGTCAGCAATAGTCAGGTAGTTTGCGATGATGATCGCCTGGCTCGGGATCATCATGGTTGCCAGCATAATATAGAACAGGACCTTTTTGCCTTTGAACTCCATCATTGCAAAAGCATATGCTGCAAGAGCACCTGTAACGACCTGAGCAAATGTGATAACACCGGATACGATCAGTGAGTTCTTAATGAAGGTAAAGAACGGTGCAAGCTGAAATGCTCTTGTGTAGTTCTCGATAGTCAGATGGGACGGCCAGAACTTTCCGCCGTAGATCTCCTTCAGATCCATCATACTAACATTGAAACAGTAGATAACAGGAACAATAATAATAATTGCAAAAATAATATTCAGCGCATACATCGCCACTTTTACATATGGTTTTTCTTTCATCAGTAGGTCACCTTCTTTTCCAGTCTAAACTGCAGTGCAGTCAGGATGATCAAAATACAAACAGAATTACGGATTCTGAACAGGCCACACCGAAACGGCTGTTGATAAATGCCTCCTGGTAAATCTCATACACGATAACGTTGGTACTCTCTGCCGGTCCGCCCTGGGTCATCATCTTGAACTCTGCGTATGCCTGTACGGAGTTGATGACATTGATGATGAGAAGGAAGAACAGTGTCGGAGAGATTGACGGAATCGTTACATGACGGTGCTTCTGGAAGAAATTCGCTCCATCCAGGGCAACGCTCTCATAAAGCTCAGCCGGTACACTCTGGATCGCTGCAGTAAGGTAAATGAAATTCATACCGATCGCCATCCATACACTAACGATCGTAACTGCGATCAGTGCATATTTCTTATCTGTCAGCCATCCGATATGAGTTCCGAGAGCCCTGTTCAGGATACCCAGAGAGCTGTGGAAAATAAACATGAACACTACAGATGCCGCTGCTGCGGAAATAGCCATCGGAAGTGCATATACAGTACGGAAAAATCCCTTTGCCCTGATCTTCTCTGTACTGATGATCGCCAGTATAAAACCGAGCACAATAGAAAGGATAACTCGCATAACAGAAAATTTCAGTGTTGTCACCAAACTGTTAAGGAACGTTCCATCTGTAAAAATATTCGTATAGTTGTCAAGTCCTACATACTGTGCCACCTGACCAAGAGGTGTGGTTCTGGCAAAGCTCAGCTGGATCGTCTTAACGAACGGCCAGAATACAAACAGTATAAAAAGGATCATTACAGGAACCAGATAGAGATAAGGCTCCACTGTCCTGAAAAAAGATTTTTTACTTTTCATTGTATATCACCTGCTTTTCATAAATTTACGTACTACCGATCAGCTGCATCATCACGATATCTCTGTCCTCCTGACAGTGCTGATCATGTTGCTCATTACACATTCTGCTGAAAAACATTTCCGTTATATCTTCCAGCAATTACCCCAATACATTAAGCAAAACTCTCATTTACGTTCTGCTGTCAAAAATGCCCTCCCACTACCCTCCTTTGTATTTGCGTGTTTGTTATCTTTACCAACTTTTTACCAAATGATAACACATTTCTTGCATATAATCAACAATTATTTTCTTATTTTTCAATATTTCTTTATTTATTTTATACAATTATCATTTAATAATAATTATTTTTTTATCTATTTTATACATTTTACCGCACCTCAATAAGGCAATCCATTCTGATCACCTTCCATAAAAAAATCGGCAGAAAATAACGCATCCTTAGATGCATATCTTCTGCCGTTCTCTCTTCTCAATGGCATCATCTGTTTTTATACAAAACAGACACAATCTCAACTTGTTAACCCAGATTATACAGTAAAATCCACTATAAATCAAGACCAAACACATATTTTTTATGCAAATCTTATAAATACTTTTTTCACAAGCAATCCATTTCATTACACGGAAATTGTCTTTAATTCACAGCTGTTGTGGAACAATTACACTTTTTTCTTCCTGTACCAGGATATTAAATACAAAACTATACCAAAAATTATCAAAAATGGAGCAACTGCCACCAAAACAGTTGTTAAAAGTATCACAATTAACGCTGCAATGGCGATCACGATCGCCTTCCCATACCATGTACTCAGATCCAGTTTAAAGCTTCTTGTCTTTCCGGCACTGCTCTCCGTCCCATTATCCGCATAATCATCTGCACCGTAGCTCTCTTCAGAATACCAGACTCATCATAAACAGCTGCACTGTCATCTGTATCGATCAAAGTCTTGGCGATCAGCCTGGGATCCCCCAGTTCTGCCAGAACATCTGATTCACTTCGACCGTTCCGGACCTGAGACTGAATGTAATCCTCATAATACCGCACATGAGCCGCAGCTCTCCCCTGGGTCATCTGTCCGGACAGCTGCCCCCGTAAAACCTCAAGAAACTCTCTTCTGCTCATAAATATGTCAAACCTTTCTTATGAAATATAATGAAAAAACAAAACTCAAAACAACTCCAGAAACATCACCTTGAAAACTTCTGCAAATTCTTTTTTAATACTCTCTTAAAATTTTTCTCATTATACCATAACCCATAAATTAAATCAGAAACAAATCATAAAATTTTGATTAAAAATAAAAAATCATAGTACAGCGCAAAGGGCGGTTCATTTCCGGATGCCGCCAAAGCCGCATTCGGAAACGAATCGCCCTCCATGACGTTCGTTATGCCGTCAAAAATCACTCAACATGAACAGCCCCTGTACTCCTGATATTCATCGGATAGACATTTTCCCTTCCAACATACTGAGCCATATAGTCCACATACGCATCTGCGTTCTCGATTGGAAGCACGCACATGATAACTCCTGCAAAACCACCACCATGAACTCTGCAGATACCAGCACCGATCTTATTCAGAAACAGCTTGGTAAGCGCCAGACTCAACGTGATCTTCTGCTCCTTGCAATTCTGCAGAGAATAACAGTTCTGCAACCACTCCCAGGAAGAATTACCAGACTCTTCAAGAAGGCGCAGGAATCCCTCACCGTCTTTATTCTCAACAGCCTTCACAGCATCTGCAACACGTCTGTTCTCTTCATAAAAATGCATCGCACGAAGAACAGCACGGTCATTCGGAATATCCTTCACATGTGCCAGAAGATTCTCCATACTGGACTCACAGAGAAGCTCTACGCCCATAGCCTTCGCAGCCTCACGCATCTCCATAGGAATAGAGGAATATTCCTCACTGAGATCTGCATGGCCCTTACCGGTATTTACGATCACAAGTCTGCAGACCATATCCTCAAAGGAAAATGCAATCTTCTCACAGCTGATATTCTCTTTATCAGAGAAATCCAGAAGGATCGGGCCACCGGCAGCACAAGCCATCTGGTCCATCAGACCGGAAGCCTTTTTCCAGTAAACATTCTCAGCATACTGACCTGCTCTCGCATACTCGCCATACTCCAGCTTACCTTCATTAAAGAAATAATTGGTGATCGCACATACAAGCATCTCAAAGGAAGCAGAGGAGCTTACACCTGCAGCGGCAATAACCTTGGTGGAAACATAAGCGTCAAATCCACCGGTAGCATAGCCTTTTTTCTGCATATACTCCATAATACCTGCAACAAGAGCATCTGTACCTTTTGTATAGGTTTCTGTGCTGAGCTTGTCAAGATCAACAACTACTTCCTGTTTGTAACCCTCACTGATCATATGGATCACATTGGTTCCGTTTGGATAAGCAGCACCGATGGTATCCAGATCAATACTTGCCGCAATGATCTGACCGCCGTTATGATCAACATGGTTGCCAATGATCTCCGTACGGCCCGGAGCAGTAAAAAACTCTGCCTTGTCATGATGATATTTCTTCTCGAAATTCACAGCAAGATTGGTATAACGGGCGCTGCTCTCCTCTGTCTCGCCATAGATTTTTTTCAGCACTTCTGCTGCCGGAATTTTAATTGTTCCCATTTTTTCTTCCTCCTGTTATATAGTTTACACCCCAGATCCGGAAGAATCTGAAAAAATCTTCCGCTCTGTCACGCTTCATGGTTACTGTTCACTCCGTTCTCAGCAACACACTTCGCAATGCGCAGAATATCACCAGTGAATAGTAACGCTTCATGTACTTTTATTATAACAGTCCCGTCTTTTCTGTCCATAACAATTTTGTGTAAAAACCGTATTATTTTGTGGTGATCCCGGAATATCCCTTTGCATTTTCTGCCTTTTCTGATAAAATAAATTCCACTATGAAAAGCAGATATACACTTCAGAATCCGCGCACAGAAGGAAGGAGGTAACACCTTGCAGATCATCACAGATCCCGCCGGAAAAGAACTGAAAAAACACGGAGACAGCTCCTTCCCATTCCTGGTAAGCTACGAGCGGCTTTCCGGCTATGAGACCGGTTCCTTTCTGTGGCACTGGCATCCGGAGATCGAGCTTACCTATATAAAAAAAGGCGAAATGCTCTACAAGATCAATCAGAATACCTTTCACCTGAAAGAGGGACAGGCAATCTTTGGCAATGCCAATGCCCTTCATGCCGGATATATGTATCAGGATCAGGACTGTCAGTATATCCCCATAACCTTTGACCCCAAACTGATCTACGGATTTTCGGGAAGCCTTCTTTTCCAGAAATATACAGAACCGATCCTCCGAAGCTTTTCCCTGTCCGCTGTACCGCTTGATCTATCCTGTAAATGGCATTCCGAGGCCATAAAAGATATCCGTGACATCATCGACCTGGACAGTAGCCGGAAACCCATGTATGAATTTGAGATCATCGCCAAACTGCAGCACTTCTGGAAAATCTTGTATGAAAATACGATCTCCCAGGCAACTCTTCCATCCGGTCAGGATGAAGAAAACTACCGCCGCATCCGTCAGATCATGTCCTATATCGCAGAACACTACTCTGAAAAGATTCTCCTGAATGATGTTGCAGACCTGATCCACTTAAGTCCCAGCGAATGCAGCCGGCTTTTCAAAAAATGTATGAATATCACTCTCTTCGGATACATCCAGGAATACCGCATTGAACGCAGCCTGGAATATCTGGAAAATCCTTCCTGTTCTATTACGGAATCAGGACTACTGTCCGGTTTTTCGGACTCTAATTATTACACAAAGGTCTTTACGAAAATCAAGGGCTGTACACCAAGACAGTACAGAAAAAATCAGGAGCTGTGACATGCTCCTGATCTTTAACCGTTCAGTGCTCCATACCTATGAAGCAGAACAATATTTATCCGTGAAAATGGCTGTTATCTGAACAACTCTTTCATTGCCGGATACAGTTTGCGGAATTTCCGGTATTTTTCTTCATATTTTGCAACCAGCTCCGGTTCCGGTTCTACCGTATCTACTACCCTGACCAGCTTATTACAGATCGTTTCCACATCCGGGTATTCACCGCAGCCTACTGCTGCCAGCATTGCACCGCCCATGGACGGACCTTCCTCATTCTCCGGCACATCCACCTTCAGGTTCATCACATTTGCAATGATCTTTTTTCCAGAGAGGGCTCTTAGCTCCGCCGCCGCAGATCTTGGTGCGCTCAATATGGATCCCGAGGCTTCTTGCAACCTCAAGGGAATCTCGAAGTCCGAAAGCAACTCCTTCCAGAACAGCCTGTGTCATATCTGCTCTCGTGGTATCCATGGACATTCCGAAAAATACGCCTCTTGCATCCGGATCGTTGTGCGGAGATCTTTCTCCCATCAGATACGGAAGGAAAAACACCTGATTTTCGCCAAGCTTTTGGATCGGTGCCTGCTCTGCCGCAAAATCCTTTGTCTTAAGGATCTCCTCTGACCACCATTTGTTGCAGGAAGCAGCGCTTAACATGCATCCCATCAGATGATAGCTTCCATCTGCATGGTCAAAGGAATGCAGTGCATTGTTTTCATCCACTCCGAAATCTTTGCTGGAAATAAAGATCGTACCGGATGTTCCAAGGGAAATGTTGCACTGGCCATCGCCAACCGTTCCTGTTCCCACAGCTGCCGCAGCATTGTCGCCTGCACCTGCTACAACCTTCACATCTTCTGAGAAGCCAAGCTCTTTTGCAACTTCCGCTTTCAGGTTTCCGACTACCTGCCAGCTCTCGTACAGCTTCGGAAGCTGTTCCTCTGTGATATGGCAGATCTCAAGCATTTCCTTTGACCAGCAGCGGTTTTTCACATCCAGAAGAAGCATACCGGAAGCATCGGATACATCTGTGCAGAAGGATCCGCTCAGGCGATAGGCAAGATAATCCTTCGGAAGCATGATCTTTACCACTTTTTTAAAATTCTCAGGCTCATGCTTCTGCATCCAGAGGATCTTTGGTGCAGTGAAGCCTGCAAATGCAATGTTTGCGGTATACTGAGAAAGTTTTTCCTTTCCGATAACCGTATTAAGATATTCCGTCTCCTCACCGGTACGGCCGTCATTCCAGAGAATCGCCGGACGGATCACATTGTCATCTTTATCCAGAGTTACAAGACCGTGCATCTGACCGCCAAAACCGATTCCTGCTACTTCTTTGCGGTCAATCCCTTCTGTGAGCTCTTTGATCCCTTCCATGCTCTGGGCGAACCAGTCCTCCGGATTCTGCTCAGACCAGCCCGGATGGGGGAAGAACAACGGATATTCTTTTGATACGATGTTGCAGATCTTTCCGGATCCTTCCATAAGAAGAAGCTTTACAGCGGAAGTTCCAAGATCAACGCCAATATAATACATAGTAATTTTTCCTCCTGTAAATACAGAAACCGCAGCTCTCAGTTCGCAGCGCCTGCACGCCTGAGAGCCCGCGGTTTCTGAATCGTATTTAACCAAATCAAGAAAGTCCCCTGCGGGGTTACGAAAAGCAATAAGCAGTGGGTGGGGACTTGCTTGTATCAGGCAGCACGTACGGATGATCTTACCTGCCTGTTTTAATTATCTCCAAGGATTCTCTGTCGGATATCTCACGCCTGCCGGCTGATTGTAACCGATCTCTTCAACCGGTACACCAATGTATTTGAACACCTCGAAGAGAGCTTTTCCGTGATGTCCGAATGCTACAGCACCGTGATGCGGGAATCCTCCCTCGATCAGCACGTGACGGTAGAAACGTCCCATCTCCGGAATTGCAAATACACCGATAGCACCGAAGGAACGTGTTGCAACCGGAAGAACCTCGCCGTGTGCGATATATGCACGAAGCTTGTTGTCCGCTGTACTCTGCAGACGATAGAAGGTGATATCTCCAGGCTTGATATCTCCCTCAAGAGTTCCGTTTGTAACCTCGATTGGAAGGGATCTTGCCATGATCATCTGATATTTCATCTCACAGAAGGACAGCTTGCTGGATGCTGTGTTTCCACAATGGAATCCCATAAAGGTATCCTGAAGTGTATAGTTGAATTTTCCTTCGATAGACTCTTTGTACATATCCTTCGGAACGGAGTTATTGATATCAAGAAGTGTAACGATATCATCACTTACTACCTGTCCGATAAACTCACTTAATGTACCATAGATATCAACCTCACAGGATACCGGAATGCCCTGTGCTGTCAGACGACTGTTTACATAACATGGAACAAATCCAAACTGTGTCTGGAATGCAGGCCAGCATTTTCCTGTCAGTGTTACATATTTACGATATCCTTTGTGATCTCTTACCCAGTCCTTCAGAGTCAGCTCGTACTGTGCAAGCTTCGGAAGGATCTCAGGTTTCTTGTTTCCCGCACCAAGCTCTTCTTCCATCTCTTTTACGAGCGCCGGGATCCTTTCATCACCTTCATGCTTGTTGAATGCCTCGAAAAGATCCAGCTCTGAGTTCTCCTCGATCTCAACGCCAAGGTTGTAAAGCTGTTTGATCGGTGCATTGCAGGCAAGGAAGTTTGTAGGACGCGGTCCGAAGCTGATGATCTTCAGGTTGCTCAATCCCTCGATCGCTCTTGCGATAGGAAGGAATTCATGGATCATATCCGCGCAGTCCTCTGCATCACCTACCGGATACTCCGGAATATAGGCTTTTACATTACGAAGCTGCAGGTTGTAGCTTGCATTCAGCATACCGCAGTAAGCATCTCCACGTCCCTGGCAGAGATTATCCTGTGTTTCCTCAGCTGCTGCGATAAACATCTTCGGTCCCTCGAAATGCTTTGCAAGAAGGGTCTCAGAAATCTCCGGTCCGAAGTTTCCAAGATATACACAGAGTGCGTTACAGCCTGCTTTTTTGATATCCTCCAGAGCCTGGACCATATGGATCTCACTCTCTACGATACAGACCGGACATTCGTAGATATCCTTTGCATCGTATTTCTTTGTGTAAGCGTCTACAAGAGCTTTTCTCCTGTTTACGGAAAGGCTTTCCGGAAAACAATCTCTGCTGACTGCAACGATTCCGATCTTAACTTCTGGCATGTTGTTCATAATCTTTATTCTCCTTTTTATATCCGGCAG
>ENA-OQKR01000818-OQKR01000818.1-human-gut-metagenome-genome-assembly--contig:-NODE-818-length-11383-cov-3.434613_pt1 | contig 11383 bp, 6 predicted proteins | sample MGYA00242803_ERZ504806 | MGnify/ENA primary metagenome ERZ504806 (study PRJEB26092, sample SAMD00036399) | human gut metagenome | host: Homo sapiens | study: EMG produced TPA metagenomics assembly of...
GAATGTTTCCGTAAGCCTGCGCCCCGTCCGATGCCTGCCGACGATGCTTTACCCCCATTGACGCTATTTATCGCCGCCTACAACGAAGAAGATGTAGTGGATGAAAAAATGCGCAACTGCCTGGAGCTGGATTATCCCGCCGACAAGCTACGCATCCTCTGGGTGACCGACGGCAGCAACGACCATACCAACGAACGCCTCTCCCACTGGCCGCAAGCCATCGTCCTCCACCAACCCCAACGCCAAGGCAAGACAGCCGCCCTGAACCGCGGTATACATTTCGTAGAAACGCCCCTTGTCGTGTTCACCGATGCCAATACTCACCTCAACCGCGAAGCCCTGCGGGAGATAGTGCACGCCTTCACCGACCCTAAAGTGGGATGCGTGGCAGGCGAAAAACGTATCGCCGTGCAAAGCAAGGACAATGCTGCCTCGGGGGGAGAAGGGCTATACTGGAAATACGAATCCACCCTCAAAGCGCTCGACGCACGCCTCTATTCGGCAGTAGGCGCAGCGGGTGAACTGTTTGCCGTGCGCCGCGAGCTGTTCGAGGAAATGCAGACAGATACGCTGCTCGACGACTTCATACTCTCCCTGCGCATCGTCATGCAGGGACACACCATTGCCTATTGTGCCAATGCCTATGCCGTAGAAAGCGGCTCGGCAGACATGCGCGAAGAAGAAAAGCGCAAGGTGCGCATCGCTGCCGGGGGCTTGCAATCCATCTGGCGGCTGCGTCCGCTGCTCAACCCATTCCGTTACGGCACATTCTGTTTCCAATATATTTCCCACCGGGTGCTGCGCTGGTCGCTCACTCCTATCCTATTGTTCCTATTGCTTCCCCTCAACACAATTCTCATCTTTACGACAAGCACGCCATTACTGTATGCCATCATCTGGCTGTTACAAGCTCTTTTCTACCTCATGGGAAGTTGGGGGTACTACCTTTCAATGAAGCATATAAAAAACAGATACTTTTCATCCCCTACTATTTCCTCTTCATGAACGTCAACGTCATACGAGGATTCAACTACCTGCACAAGCGCACAGGCAATGCAAGCGGCGCATGGGAGAAGGCCAGAAGGGCATGAAACTAATACTGTAAGAATGAAAAACATTTTGAAACAAGCTGAAAACGCCGAGAGACTGTTGAAGCTGACGTCAGATACCATGCTCCTTCTGAACCGGGACGGCATTTGCATGGACATCGCAGTGCACAATGTAAACCTTTGGTTCATGAAGGAAGAAAAGCTGCTGGGCAAGAATCTGTTCCAACTGATACCGCCGTCCACTTACTACCAAGTATATCCGGAGTTCAAGAAGGTACTGACGCAAAAGGTACGTTCAGTCCATAATTACGAAATGACACTGGGTCACACTACCTATTACTTTAAATGCATCATGTACCCGTACGACGGCATGGTCCTCTGCCAGTACCGCGACATCACAGAACGCAGCCAGCGCAAACTGGAACTCGAAAAGAAAAACCACGAGCTCAACGAAATACAAAAGGCCGCCCTCATCGGAAACTGGCAATACGATACCCAGACCCGCATATTCTGTTATGCAGGCCATACGGGTATCATGTGTTCGGAAGAGGTGCAGCACATCAATATGGACAATTATCTGGAACTTATCCTTCCTGAAGACCGGAAAAGCTTTACCGGCTGGATGAAAGAGAATCTGAAAGGCAAGATGGAAAACAGCGTGGACTACCGCATCTTCCTCAAAGGAAACATTTTCTATATCCGCCTCAAAGCGTTTGCCCGCGAACGGCAGAAAGACGGGAATGTCACTATAGAAGGATACATACAGAACATTACCGACATACAGAAACGGCGCAACGACATCAATCTGCTGACACATGCCATCAACAACTCCACCGAGGACATTTATTCGGCACACGAAGACGGCACGCTGATATTCTGCAACCGTTGCTTCAAGGAACGGCATGGCATCGGTAATGGCCAAGACATCACCCGGATGAAGATATACGACCTGCCCTCATACGGCAGGGATGAAACATCCTGGAAAGAGTTTGCCAACCGTGTCAAACGTGGAGAGACGAACCACGGATACATCGTCTACCATCCGCTGCCCAAGCGTCCGGAAGTACTCGCCATTGAAGGAAACGCTTATTGGGTGACAAGCGACAAAGGGGAAGGAACCATCTGGACATTCGGAAGAGACGTATCGACACGCATCCGGCATGAGCAGCAAATCAAACAGTTCAACCAGATTTTGGACAAAATCATCGAAAACCTCCCGGCAGGCATTGTTGTGAAGGACATCAACAACAACTTCAAGTACCTCTACCGCAACCGCGAATCGTATAACCGCGAAATCCCCATACAAGAGGCATTGGGAAAGGACGACTTCGATTTTTATCCTCTGGAGACTGCTCAGGAAAAGAGGGCGCAAGACATCGAAATAGCCAGAACCGGCAAAGAGATGCACTGGATTGCGGAAGAACGCGACGGAAACGGAAATCCCATCTATCTGGACAAACGGAAGATGAAGATTGAAAGCAACGACTTCTCCCCCATCCTGCTGAACATCGAATGGGACATCACGGAAATGGAACAGATGAAACGGGAACTGCTCGTAGCCAAGGAGAAAGCCGAGACCTCCGACCGGCTCAAATCTGCCTTTCTCGCCAACATGAGCCACGAGATACGCACACCGCTCAATGCCATTGTAGGCTTCTCACGAATTATTGCCGAAAGTACCGACGAGGAAGAACGGCTAGGCTATTACGAAATAGTGGAATCGAACAACGAACGCCTGCTCCAGCTCATTAACGAAATCCTCGACTTATCAAAAATAGAATCGGGCATCGTGGAGTTCACCATCACGCCCGTACGTCTCCATCCACTCTGCAAGGAGATACACGACGCACATATTTTCCGCTGTCCCGAAGGAGTGGAACTGATATACGAACCCTCTGACGAGAATATCGTGATTGACGGAGACAAGAACCGGATTTTCCAGGTCATTTCCAATCTGATAGGCAATGCCTTCAAGTTCACCACCACCGGGCACATCAGTTACGGGTATCGCCGGGAAGGCAAGTATGTAGCATTCCACGTCACCGATACGGGTATGGGCATTGCACCGGACAAGGTGGACCGGGTATTCGAACGTTTCGTCAAGGTGAACAACTTTGCCCAGGGCACCGGATTGGGACTTTCTATCTGCAAAACCATCATCGAACGTCTGGGTGGCAACATATCCGTCACTTCAGAGGTGGGTAAAGGCACCACATTTACTTTTGTTCTCCCGCTGGAATCCACCAGCAAAACAGAGGCGGAAAAGAAAGAAGAGGACAACCAGGAAACGACAGCAGAGACACACTCCACAGAGCAGAGGGGCAAAAATGCAGCCCCCGGAGATTCCCCGAAGAATGAAGAGGTCGGAGCACTCCCTACCCCTCCTTCCAAGACCATCCTGATTGCCGAAGATACAGAAAGCAACTTCATCCTAATTAACGCCATTTTAGGCCGACTCTATCGGCTGAAACATGCCAAAGACGGCATGGAAGCCGTAACGATGTTCGAGGAAGTCCACCCCGACCTCATCTTGATGGACATGAAAATGCCCAACCTTGGCGGAATCGACGCCACTCGCATCATCCGTGAACTGGTACCGGACGTCCCCATCATCGCCCTTACGGCCTATGCCTACGAGCACGACAAGCAAGCTGCCCTGGAAGCAGGTTGCAACGACTTCCTTACCAAACCCTTCACTCAAGAAGTGCTGAAGGAAACCATCAAGAAATGGCTGGATGATAAAGGATGACTGAAAAACAGTCATCCTCCACTTTATGCAAAAATATCACTTCGCTGGATATAAGCAATCACATCCCCTTTATTGACCACATCCCCTTGCTTGGCACAGACTTCCACCACACGTCCGGTAAATCCGGTCCATATCTTCTCGTATTCGCCCCACGGCGTAGAGATGTAGCAGAACACCTCATCATGCTGGTACTTGCGTCCGATGAAAGGAGCAGAAGAAGGACCTTCGACGGAAACCTCCCAAAGCACTTGCCCCTTGGAAGGCGCGATTATCGGGTCTGCCTTGGCACGCTTCAGCTTCTTGATTTCTTCTTCCGAGTATCCGTTTTTGGCCATCGCCGCATCCTTGGCACGCTGCAGGTCATCCTCAAAACGTTTCTTGGCAACGCCGGATTTATAGTCGCGATACTGCCGGTCGTGCATGGCAAGCTCGAAGAGTTCCTCGTCATCATCGCCATATTCCCAACCGTTTTCGTCCATCTCTTTCCGGTATGTATCCAGAGCATCCGGGTAGTTCAGCTGCGGGTCCGTATCCACGAACTCAAAGCCTTTGGACTTAGCCAGTTCCACTATCTCGGGCGCTAAAGTACCGGGGAGGCGTCCACTCTTGCCCAGAATCATGTCCCACGTATGGTTGTCTATCATCGTCCAACGCTCCTCTCCCTTTACCTGCTGCATGAGGTTCATCAAAGCCACATTCTTCACATACTGGCTGAACGGAGTCACCAAAGGCGGATAGCCCAGCTTGGGCCATACATATTCCACTTCGTCGAACAGCATGACGAGCAGGTCGTCCAGACTGAGTTCCGGCTCGTTCTTACCGCGCAGTATCATGTTGATGCCGGAATGCACTCCCTTCAAGTCGGCCATCATGGAGCCCATCATGCCACCCGGCAAACCGCACTTCAGCAAGAGTGAGGACATATGTTTATTGGTGGGGTCCATGAAATAACCCAAGAACTCGTCAATGAACTCCTGCGTCATGGCACGGGCTTTCATGTAGGCTTTCATGTTTATGTCGGGCACTTGGAAACCCAGGTCTTTCAGCATGGCCTGCACGGAGATGATGTCCGGATGAACCTTGCCCCACGACATGGGTTCCATCGCCACATCGATGATGTCGGCACCGTTCTCACAGACTTCGAGAATGGAAGCCATGGAAAGTCCGGGACCGCTATGCCCGTGGTATTGTATCAGCACATCGGGGTGCTTCTCCTTAATGGTTCTGACAAGCTGTCCCAGCATACCCGGACGTCCGATGCCCGCCATATCCTTCAAGCAGATTTCAGGTGCCCCGGCTTCAATCAACCGGTCGGCAATACTGGCATAGTATTCCACCGTATGGACGGGAGAATACGTGATGCAGAGCGTAGCCTGCGGTATCATGCCCGCTTCCAGAGCATATTTGATAGAAGGAATTATATTCCGCGTCTCGTTCAATCCGCAGAAGATACGGGTAATGTCCACACCCTGGGCATGCTTCACCTTGTACATCAGCCGGCGCACATCTGCCGGAACGGGATACATGCGCAGTGCATTTAGCCCGCGGTCGAGCATATGCGTCTGTATGCCTGCTTCCCTAAAAGGTGCGGTAAAGGCGCGTACAGCCTTGTTGGGATTTTCACCATACAGAAGGTTTACCTGCTCAAAAGCTCCTCCGTTTGTTTCAACGCGTGCAAAACAACCCATTTCAACTATCAACGGAGCAATACGTACCAACTGGTCTACCCGGGGTTGATACTTACCGGACGACTGCCACATGTCCCGGTAAACAAGACTGAATTTAATTTCCTTTTCATCATAGTCAATAATAAGAGATTTTCCTTCGGTTAACTTAACATATACAAATATAAAGGATTATTCTGACATATAGTCAAGAATAACCCTTAAAAATTCATCATAAGCAATATGTTATATATCATATTGCTACTATCAAATTATTATCAGATGAAATCTTTCAATTCATCCTGCAACTTCTGGCGCGTAAAGAAGATGCGGCTTTTCACCGTTCCGAGCGGAAGGCCGAGGCGTTCGGCAATCTCGCGGTACTTGAAACCGGACACATGCATGGAGAAAGGGACTTTATAGTCGCGTGGAAGGGCATTGACGATGCGATGCATTCTTTCAGGTCGTAGGCACCCTCGGTACTGGCAAAACCAGAGTCCTGGGGCATGCTGAGGTGATACTGATTGTCCGTCTGGTCCACAAAAGTCTGTTACGCGAACTATTTTCCGGTAATTATTGATAAAGATGTTGCGCATAATGGTATACATCCAACCTCTGAAATTGGTGTCGGGTTCAAATTTGTCTTCGTTATCCAAAGCCTTGAGAGATGTCTCTTGCAACAAATCATTCGCTTCTTCCCGGTCGGCTGTCAACTTGTATGCAAAGCGAAGCAGTTCTCTTGCACTGCAAGCAAATCTTTTCTAAAACTGTAAGTATTCATACTTTGCTCAATTTTTAAATAGTTAATAATGGTTTAGGTTTTACGATTGCAAGTATAAGGAAGATTTGAAGCCCCGGGGGACGGAATACGGTTTTATTAGGGGTGAAAACTATCATTTGACAGTTTACACCCCCCTCTCTGATAGTTTACGGGTGATATTATATACTGAAAACTATCATTTTTCCGAAGATTTCGTAAATGTTACGTGATTTTTTTATAGCTTTGCCTACATATAGGAAAACACTTTTATTACATAAAAACACTTTATTTTATGAAATCATTTCAATTTAAGTCACTTCTTCTGCTGACTACCCTTATCATTTCCCTGCCCTCCTTCGGACAAGGACTGAAGGCGTTCAAGCTGAAGAACGGTCTTTCCGTATATATATGGGAAGATGAATCCAAATCGGACGTGTTCGGACTGGTAGGCGTACGTGCCGGTTCCATCAACGACCCCGAAGAGTACACGGGACTTGCACACTACCTGGAGCACGTCATGTTTAAAGGAACAGACAAGATAGGCGCGCTGAACTGGACGGAAGAAGAACCGATCTACAAGGAAATCATCGCCAAGTACGACCAGATGGCCGAAGAAGCCGACCCGGCAAAAAAGAAGCCATCAGCAAGGAAATCAATGAGCTGACCGTCAAAGCTGGAAAATTGGGACTTCCCAACGAATACTCCAACCTGATGGAAAGCATGGGTGCCAAAGGGGTGAATGCAGGCACCTACTATGACTGGACCTTCTATCACAGCTCCTTCCCTGCCTATCAGATAAACAAATGGCTGGAAATCTCCTCACAACGTTTCCTGCATCCCGTATTCCGTTCCTTCCAGTCGGAGCTGGAAAACGTGTACGAAGAATATAACCGTTCACAAGATGACCAGGGACGTGCACAGAACCAGTTCGTGATGGAGAAAGCTTTTGAGGGACATCCTTACTCCCGTTCCATCATCGGCCTGCCCGAACATCTGAAGAATCCCCGCCTGAGCAAGCTGATTGAATTTTACGAACAATGGTATGTCCCCGAAAACATGGTACTGGTACTCGTAGGAAACATCAAAGCCCAACAAATCAGCGGACGCATCAATGCCGCCTTTGGACGTCTGGCTGCTAAACCCTCACCCGAGCGCAAGGTCTACCAGAACCTCGAAATAAAGGGCCGCAAACAGTATTCGGCTAAAGTAGGATTCTACCCGCAAGTGGCAATGGTATTCAATGGAGTACCTGCCGGACATCCCGACGAAGACGCTCTGGACATCGCCCTGGCACTGCTGAACAACAACAGTCAGACCGGAACTATGGACAAGCTGGTACTGGACGGTGAACTGACCAGCGCCGGAGCCTACACCCGTACTTTCCGCGAACAAGGACGCGCCATCGTAGCGGCCATTCCCCTCTACGACGAAAACCAGCGCCGTTTCGAGTCGACCAAGAGCGCCGAAAAGAAAGCCTTGAAAGCCATCCAGCAAATCGCCAACGGAGAATTCGAGGACTGGAAAATTGATGCCATCAAAGCCGAGAAATGCCGCCAGTTCGACCTGGAAATGGAGTCGAACGAGGACAAGGCCATGATACTGATGAACGCCTTCTACAACGAGCAGGACTTGGGCGACATACTCAATTACAAGGACAAGATTATGGCCATCACCACTGACGACATCAAGCGAGTAGCCAAGAAATATCTGTCAGACAATTACCTGGCCCTATATATCGAAAAAGGAAAGCCTGACAAGAACGCCAAGATTGAGAAGCCGGGTTACAAACCCGTAGAACCTCCGATAGGAAAAGAATCGCTCTATGCAACACAATTCAAAAACCTGCCCATCGGACAGATGGAGGAGAAATTCGCAGACTACGGCGAAGTGCAAATCAAGCAACTGAACGACCGTTCAAAGATGTACTACACACCCAACAAGGAGAATAACGTATTCCAGTTGGTTGTACAATACGGAGCCGGTGAACGCGAATTCCCAAAACTTGGCTATGCCGCCCAGTTGATGAACAACGCAGGCATCATGGGGGCCTACGAACCGCAAGAGTTGAAAGAAGAACTCAGCAAGCTGAACGCAACCTGCCACGTGACAGCCGATGATGACAACCTCTACATCATCATGGAGGGCTACGAAGCCACCCTGCCGCAAGCCTGCCAGCTACTTTCACGCCAGATTTTGATGCCAAAACTGGACGAAAAGCAACTGGCACGTCTGAAAGGTTCGGCAATGGGTATGCGCCAGCAGCGCAAAGACAACGTCAGCATCCTGAACGAAGCACTGCGGCAGTACATGCTCTACGGAGAGAAATCAGACTACATCAAGGAACTGACCGACAAGGAGATTTACGAATTACAGATTTCAGAACTGACGGGCGACATCAACCGCGCCTCCAACTACGAGGCAAAGGTGTTCTTCACCGGAACACTCCCCTTCGACCAAGTATACGATATCCTGAGCAAGAACCTCCCATTGGTGGCCAACGAACGCCCGTCCAACTCCCCACAGGCAAAGGACATGATGCCGGTGACCGAAAACACCGTCTACTTCCTGCCTAACAACGATGCAGAACAAGCCCAAATCCACCTCTACATCCCGATGCAGAAGGCTGACAAAAAGGACGACGTGCTGCGTAGCGCATTCAACCAATACTTCGGTCTTGACTTCACCGGCATCGTTCTGAACGAAATCCGCGAAAAACGCTCCATGGCCTATACAGCCTACGCATTCGTCGGCACGCAAGGCATAGCCGGAAAAGCAAGCTATCTGCGCGGCTACATCGGTACCCAGAACGACAAGGCAAACGATGCATTGGACGTACTGATGGGTCTCGTCAACGACATGCCGAAAAATCCGGAACGTATCGACAACATCAAGAGCTACCTCCGCCAAGCCATGCTGACCAGTCACCCCAGCTTCCGCAACAAAGCCATGGAACTGGTAGACTTGGGCTACAGAGGCTACACAGACGACCCAGCAAAGGAAAACCTGCCGAAAGTAGATGCACTGACCTTTGACGACATCGTGAAATTCTACGAAGAGAACATCAAAGACAAACCTTACTGCATTTCCATCATGGGCAACCCAAAGAACATTGACCTGAAGCGACTGGAAAAATTCGGCAAGGTAGTGAAACTGAACGAACGCAAACTTTTCAACACGAAGGATGCATTGTTCTAACCTTGTTTTATCCCTTTAGCAATCCCATCCTCCTTCCCCCTTATCAGGGGAACGAGGAATATGAAAGATTCCCCGACATTTCGGTTCCAAATGCCGGGGAATCTTATTTTTAACACCTGAAGTTCTTTTGCACATTGCCCGGAATTTCACCGGAAAATCCCTGAGATTCTCAGACAGCAGATAACGGACTACCCTTCCTGCTCCTCTTCATTGCCCGAAAGGATAGGCAGGCAAATCCTATACTTCACCGCCAGTATGCGGGTAACGAACACCGTCACACCGCCCACAATCTGACACACGAAAGACTCCATCCCCAGAAGATGGCACATCCAGTAGAAGGTTCCTCCCACCACACAAGCCATCGCATAAATCTCCTTCCGGAATATCAGCGGAATTTCGTTAATGAATACGTCACGTATCACACCTCCCGCAGCCCCGGTGATGCTGCCCATAATGATGGCCACCCAGAAGGGATAGCCCAGCGCGATGCTCTTGCCCACGCCGACCACCGTGAACAGTGCCAGGCCGATACTGTCGAATATGAAGAACGTATTGTGCAGATGGATGAGATGTTTACCGAAGAGGATGACCCACAACAAGGCCAGTCCGGTACAAATCAAGTAAATGGGATCCGTCATCCAGCCCGGGGTGACGTCCAGCAACAGGTCGCGTATCGTACCGCCGCCAATGGCCGTCACAAAACCCACCACATACGCTCCAAACCAGTCGAACCGCTTGGCCGAGGCCAGGCGTATGCCACTGATGGCAAAGGCAAATGTGCCAATGAAATCGAGTATCTGAACAAATGTTGGCATTATCACTTTGAGAATTAAAATTAAAATTATAAATTAAACATTGAATAAGTGTGTATTTTCAACAGACACTCTGAAAATAATAGGCAAAGTAACAAATAATTTCCCTAAGAAAACGTATTTTGTCGTATCATTTTTCACCAACTACGACAATGAGAATAACAATCGTATCGGGCGCACGCCCCAACTTCATGAAAATAGCCCCCATCTGCCGCGCCATCGACGCCGCCAGAGAGGCAGGAAAGAACATCTCCTACCGCATCGTCTACACCGGTCCGCAGGATGACACCAGCCTGGATGCCTCGCTCTTCTCCGACCTTTCCATGAGGAAACCGGATGCCTACCTCGGTGTCACCGGACACAACCACTCGCAGGTGGCAGCCTCCATCATGCTCGCCTTTGAGCGGGAGTTGGACGGGCATCCGGCACAAGTCGTACTGGTGGTAGATGACATGACCGCCACTATGAGCTGCACATCCTCCAACAAACGGCTGTAGCGCTGGCGCGTAACACGCGGCAGCAGCGCATCCGACGGAATCAGGTTCGTACCCTTGGCAAACATCGGTACCCCGTTCACTTCGAAGTAGAAACTCTGGCCGTCCTTGTCTTCCTCCTGCACTACACGTATCGAACGCAGGCCAATCTGGTGACTCTTCTGTGACACCACCTGCCCGTCTACCGACACTGAAGCCTCAAACATATACAACGCAGGCTCTCCCCAACCATTAGGCATCCACAAATGTGGCTGCTCCACTGTTACAGGAAGAGAAATATGATTAAGTCCCGGCTGCAATTCCACCGTCTGCTCCACGTTCTTATCTGGTTCACCCGTATAACTGTACGTCACACGTACCACAGCCTGCTGTGTATGATTGCTAATATTGTTTATTTCTAAGCGATTGTCTACCTCTGCCCGTTCGGCGCTGACTGACTGCTGGTGCACGAAATAATCTTCCACTACCGCCCGATCCGCAAACTGCAGATACACCGGCCGCCAAATGCCATAAGTCACCATACGGATACCCCAGTCCCATCCATAGGAATAAGGTGCCTTACGAGTAAAAAATACTTAGCTTCTGTGGATAATGATCATTATCAGCCGGATAAATCAAACCCGTTACTCTCCCATTGTGGCATCGCTTCCCGAATGGGCG
>ENA-OQKR01000822-OQKR01000822.1-human-gut-metagenome-genome-assembly--contig:-NODE-822-length-11324-cov-4.551576_pt1 | contig 11324 bp, 13 predicted proteins | sample MGYA00242803_ERZ504806 | MGnify/ENA primary metagenome ERZ504806 (study PRJEB26092, sample SAMD00036399) | human gut metagenome | host: Homo sapiens | study: EMG produced TPA metagenomics assembly of...
GCAAGCCCTCCTTGCCGCCTATGACAAGCTCGCAGAGGGAGAGGATAAAGTCGGATTTCAGCGCAAGCGGGCTGTCGTCCTCGGAATAGTTGAGGTTAATATCCATAGGGTTCACATACTGGGGCTTGCCGTCCATGCCTTTTCCGGCAGGCGACAGACGTATCACTTGCCCGCCCAAACGCTGCACAAGGGAAAAATATTCTGCTTCCGGGTCGCAGATAATAATATCGTCGTCGGTAATGAGAAAGGCGTTTGTCATTTCCCGTTTTGCCGCAAAGGATTTACCGCTTCCCGGTGTTCCAAGAATAAGCCCGTTGGGATTTTTCAGTTGCTTGCGGTCGCAGAGTATCATGTTGTTACTAAGGGCATTTAAGCCGTAGTAAAGGGCTGCACCCCTTTGGAAAAGCTCCTGCGTGATGAACGGGATAAAAATAGCGGTGCTACTGGTCGTAAGCCCTCTTTGAATGGGGATAAGGTTCTCCCCAAGAGGAATAGAGGACATAAAGCCCGCTTCCTGCAAATAGTCAAGGCGGGTCAGAGCGCAGTTGTTTTTCTGTGCAAAGCCCGCCGTAGCAAATACGTCATTATCTAGTTTCCGTTTTGTGTCTGCCATGTTTACCACAAGGAACGTCAGCAGAAACATTCGCTCGTTGCGGCTCTGTAAATCCTGCAACAGATTTTTTGCTTCGCTGCCGAAAGTAGCAAGGTCGGACGGAATTATATCCATGTCATACCCGCTGCGTACCGCTTTTTTCTGTTCCTCAATCTTCATCTTGTCGAGGTCGGTTATCTTGCGCTTGATAGTCTTGATTGCTTCGCTCTGGTCGATACTGCGGATATGCATATTGACGATTATCCCGTTTTCAAGGTCGAGAATGTCCGAAAGCATACGGTCATTCAGCTCCGGCGCAAGGATTTCAAGGAACGATACCGCACCAAGTTTTCGCCCCATGCGGAACGTGCGCCCGTCGCCAAAACGGAACGAGGACGGGGCGATAAAGTCCTTTGTAGAAAGCCCCGACGGCACAAGCCAGTCCCAAGAGAAGCGGAACGGCTCGCCCTCCGGGTGGAAAATCCCATGCAGGACGTTCAAGCGTTCCTGTCCGTTCATGGGGCGGGCGGTTACACCAAGCACCTTAAAATTATTCAGTACATCGGTTTCGATACGGGAAAGGCGGGCTTTTGCCGCCGCAAGATTGTCCGCTTCAATGGAAAAGGTAATGTACTTGCACTTTTCCAGTCCGTTGTTGCCTTTTTCAAGCTGATTTTTCAGCATATCCGCGTACTCCCTGCGGATAGAGTTAAAAGCGTCGTCCTGTGCCGGAATTTCGATAGCCGCCTGTGCCTTTTCCTTCTTGCGCCCTGATTGATGAAAGAGAGCTGCACCGAAACGGAAGCGTCAAAGTAGTTGAGAAAATCGCACCAGTTTTCAAAAATGGCGGTCTTATCATCTGCCTGTGCAAGCTGATAGTTAATATCTTCAAAGACAAGGCTTTTACTGTATTTCTTTTCCGTTACCCTGCAAATCCCGTCCGGGTACATCTGCAAGTAGGGAATGGTCTGCTGCGCGGTGTGGGGCTTCCCGTCGCCCTTTGCCGCCTGTATCACGGCGGCGATTTCTTTCTTTTCTGCGCGGGTCAGCTTACGCTTCACGGGATTTTTTACCGCGCGGGTCATGGTTTTTCGTTCTGCCATTGACAATAGCCGATACCTCCTTTTCCAGTTTTCGTTGTTTTTCTATGACGGCATAAAAATTTTCCGTCTGATAGGGGCGTTCCTTTGGTCGGATAAACTTTGTCTGAATGACGTTCTTTATCACGACTTCAAGGGGCTGCCCGTGTTTTTCATACATTGCCAAGAGGAAGCAGGGAAGCATAACGACAATCATTGCAAATGCCGCCATGCTTGTTCCCGCGATGTCTTTGAGCAAAAAGAAAAGCGGTAGTCCCATAGCGAGGGCTGCCGCAAAACATATAATCTGCCGCTTTGTCAGATTAAAAGCGACTTTTGTTTTGATTTTTGATAAGTCTTTGGGTACGGGTACATACGCCAAGTGAAAACCTCCTTTCGGTCTTTAATGGGCGTTAAAGATTGACTTCGCAAGTGTGCCTGTTTTGAATAGGGAGAAGCACAAAATCACGGTGTAGGCTGCAAGGGAGAAAATCGCGCTGTGCAGGTTGTCCGCTACAATCATGCTGCCAACCAAAACCGCATAAATGCCGACGCATATCATTATGAGGAAGCCTTGAAAACCGAGGGCGAACAGGGCTTTTAAGTAGTTGTTGCCTATCTGCCCCCACTCTCTGTTGGTCATAGTTGCAAACGGGATAGGCGATACCGAACAGTAAAGGTAAATTTCTATCATTCTGCCGTACAGGATAACCGTGATAAGCACCGACATGATTTTCATGCAAAGGCTCACAAGGCTTGTTTCCATAACGAGCATAAGCAGTTCGGGGATTTCCATAGCGTCAAGTCCGGCTTGCATGGACGAGAGGGCGGCGTCAACGTCGATATTCGTATCGCCGCCGATCACGCCCGCCGCGCCGGAAACAACGTGCTGCGCCATATCGAACACCGCCATAGTGATAGTAAAGGTGTGGGTAACGAGATACACCGCTACCCACGCCTTGAAAAACCACTTAAAGAACATGAACGTGTCAATATCGTGCATATTGTTCTTTTCCGTTACCATGCTGATAAGCTCCACGCATAGAACGTAGGTAATAACAAGCCCCGCAATGGGTACAATCACATTTTCCGACAAGCTCTGTATCATGGAAAATATGCCTGCGTTCCACCCCTGCGGGGTTTGTCCTACCTCTGCGGCGATAGTTCCGACTTTTTCGTTTACGTCCCCGAACATAGTTGACAGATTACCGTTAATGGCTCCAATGAGGATTTCCTTTATCCATTCGTTAATCGCGTCAAGTATGCTCTGCATAGGCTAACCCCGCCGCTTAACCGAACAGTCCGGCAAGCAGAGGTACGAGGGTGCCGCCGATAAGGGCAACGCCGCCGCCCGCCATGAGCTGTTTCATGCCCTGGCTTTTCGCGCCCGGATTGTCGTTTCCGTAGCCCTCCAAGAGGTTGATAACGCCCCAAATGCCAAGACCTGCTCCGAGAGCGATAACGAGTGTCTGCAAAACGCCTACTGCGCTGTTGAAAAATGCCATAATATAACTCCTTTCTGCCGCTGTGCGGCTGCCCGAAAAAGGGCATAAAAAACGGCGGTCAGTTTTCGATAACTGCCGCGGTCATAAGTCCCCGCGCTGCGTTTGTTGCTGCTGCGCGGCGGTATTCAGTTGTAGGGTGCGGCTTCCTGCCGCGATACGCGCAAGGAGTAGGGGCGCGTACCATGTAGCCCGTGTTTATTATTTTTACTTTAAGCTCCCTCCTTTTCAAAAAGCGGTGTGTAGACAGGCTTAATGCCGTACTGCCGTTCCCGGACAGCTTCGATATACTTGATATAGGAAATACCTGCCTGTCTTGTCCTGCGTTCCTGTTCCCGCTGCATTTCCTCGGCAGCTTCCACAAGCCCGCTGATAGCCCGGATTAGCTGCTGTTTTGCCTTTTTCTTTCTGATACGCTTATTCATTTTCTGTGTCCTCCTGCAAATCTGCTTCGTCAACTTCGTAATAGTCAAATACCTCGTCCGGCTTTACGATTGCAGGACGGCGGCGCAAGTGCTTTTCCATGTCAAAGGCATTTTTCTTGTCAAAGTCGGAAAGGTACTTGTACTTCGGGTGTTTGGTAATATCGTATTTTTCGGAGAAGAACGGACGCACCCCGCGTAGTTGCAAGATACATTTCCCGCCGTCCATGACCGCAATTTCATCTTCGCTCATAAGCTGCTTGCCTAACTTCTGATAGTTCAGCCCGTGGGAAAGCTCCCGTCCTCTTGTTTCGGAAGTGTTGAAGCTGTCAATGGTTTCTTTCCCCAAGATTTCCGACATTTCTTTAAGGGTCGTTTTCTCCTTGCCGCCCAAGAACAGGGTCGTATCGCAGTTGCCGACAATGGTATCGGCGTTGTCCTTGTAGATAGCCTTTAGCTGCGACTGGCTCTGCAAGATGATGGACGCGGAGATTTCGCGGCTCCTTATCGTGGCAATGAGTTTTTCAAACTTCGGTATCTGCCCGAATAGCGATAGGTAAGCCTCTGGCGTTTCCACCTCGGGCTTTTCCCCCGCTCCACACCGTGCGTGATAGTTTCCCATCACACGGCGTTCCACCGACTAAGATTACTTTTTAGTGCCTATATAGTCCTCGAATTGTATTTCCTCCAACTCTCTGTGTTTTCGGAGTTTATTGATTTTATCTTTCATTTCTTCGGTCAACTGTAAGTCTTTAAGCAACTTTCCAATTTTTACAGGATTCGTTGCTCCAACCAGTTCTGACACCTCTTTTGACAGGATAATCAAATTCCTGTAAGTGTCGTTTCGCTCTCCCTTACATGGTTTGATATGCACACATACCATATCTGATATTGACAGGGCATTGTGCGTTACCGCACATTTGCCTTTTTGTGCGATATATCTCGAAAGAGCGTTGTCTGCCATCTCCAACGTAGGGTAGAGATGTGCATTTTCCATCATGTATTTCATAACATCGTAGCTGATACAGTTTTCGATGTCTGAATACTTCCTCACATATTTATTGACTTCACGCCTTTTATATTTGGGGTATTCATAAGCCACATATCCAACAGGGATAATCATTCTTCCCTTTATCCATCGGAACTGCTTAGACTTTCCATACTTTTCCTGAATAAACTTGCTGGTTATCTCGCCTTGACGTTCTATGGGGTAACAGCGGTTATTATGATTCATGCCGTTACTTTTTCCCGTTACTTTAAAGGCGATTTCCGCAAAGTCTGCTGATACCATAGTTGCCATACAGTAATAGTTGTGCATTCCCATAACCATTGCATTATAAAGACTTATATTTCGGTCTATCTCGCTTTGTTTGCTTGGATTCTTTATGTCTTTCCAAACGTCACTTAGCTTTTTAATGACCTTTGCTTTACTCTTGTCTGCCATGTGGGAACGTATTACCCACTTACTGCCTTTTGGTACAACCTTAAATTTGATACCGAGGAAAGTAGTGTAATTCTTCCGCAAGTTTGTGATACCCGACTTTTCTCCACTGGTCTGTAAATGCAGATTTTCTGCCAACCAGAGTTTTGTGGCACACATTACCTTTTTCGCCGTTGCATAATCCCGACAGAATAGCTTAAAATCATCTGCATACCTTACGATATACATTTCTTTCAAATCGGTTTTTGCTCTCAGCTTATTCCATTTCTGCGTTCTGTCTACTGTGAGGACGTTTCCCTCTTTATCAGTCTTGTTAAACTCTAAACCTGTTTTACCCTCTTTGATTTTGAACATTTCCCACTGACTGGCAATCCACCAGTCCAGTTCATTCAATACAACATTTGCAAGAAGTGGGGATAGAATCCCCCCTGTGGTGTACCCGTTTCGGGAGTGATTATAATGTCATTGAACAGGATTTCCGCTTTCAGCATCTGCTTGATTATCATAATCAGCTTTCTGTCCTGTATGCCGATTCCCCACAACTGCCGAATCAACTTACTGTGGTCGATATTATCAAAGAAGCCAACAATGTCTACATCTACTACAAAGTGCAGATTCTGCAACTGTGCCATTTTATAGCATTGTGCGATTGCATTCTGCGTTGACCGATATGGTCTGAAACCATTGTTCCGCTCATGAAATTTCGCTTCACAAATCGGCTCCAGTATCTGTAAGATACACTGTTGTATCAGTCTGTCCCAAATACTCGGAATCCCTAATGGGCGGGTTTTTCCGTTGTCTTTCGGGATTTCAACTCGTCTAACCTTTTTTGGCTGATAATAGTTCAACTTATTTCTGACGGTTTTAATGACCGATTCGATGGGCAGTGACTGTATCGCTACAATCGTTTTCCCATCTGTGCTGGGAGTTTTGCTCCCACTGTTTTTACAGATATTTCGATATGCAAGTATGATATTCTGCTCTGACACAATCAACGGCATGAGCCTGTCAAATGTCTTTCCATTCTGGCTGTCCTCAAATAATCGGTAGCCTGTTTCTTTAGCGTCATACCTTTCTGCATTTCGCTCTGCTTTGTTTACAATTCGTTTTGCCATAGTAACCAGCTCCTTATCAGAGAATGATTTTTTCTTAGTCGCACCACGACAGCTATGAAAATCTCCATTTTGGTGATTACTATATAGACATGAAAGAAAGTCTTAGTATCGGCTTGAGGCTATCCCTCCACCGCTTATTGTTACGGCTTCACAGGTACTGTGCCTCTACTCTCACAGCCACTAATGCACTTATTATAGAAAGGCTCTTTCAATCCCTTTCCTTTTCAATACAACTACGGTACTTTTTCCGCTGATACAGTCAGCTCCCGTATTGGCTGCTTTCCACGTTCCGCATAACTTAGGATTGTTGCCACTTAGGTCGTTCCTTTAGCCCTGCAAGCATTATCTTCGAGCGAATCCCTCAAGATACCTGTGTCCTGTAAACACAGAGGGCATTTCATACTAACAACTTTTACTTTGCCCCGCTTGCATACCCATTGGTACACTTGCATTTCTGCAAGCCATTCGTTTAGAGCCGTACATTCGGAATCTTTGTCAGACCGCCTTTTTGGTCACTCTAACCATATGGCAACCCCACCCGCACTGTCACACACAACCCGTACCTCTACGAATCTTTCCTCGCCATTAAGCGTTAGGGTGTGCTTCGCACGACTTCCCCGAGCTTATAACCCCAACCGTCTGTATTCGGCTGACGCTATTCGGAGTATTAGTGAATCCCCTTCAGGGCGTTACCCCGTCATTTGAGATTTCAGTTATGCAGTTCTCTAAAACCACATTTATTTAATTGTTTGTGACTTTAGGCTACGCTTTTGTCGGTTATTCCCACCATTTTAGGCGTAGAACGTGTCACACTATTTGCAAACTCGTCAAGCAGACAGCGCACATGAACAGGTAGCCGCCCGCCGTACACATCATCTGCCTTGTCACAAAGCAGATTGAAAAGCTGTGTGTAAAGGATTGATACAACAAAGTTAAAGGTGTCGTCGGTGTCGGAGATAATAACAAAAAGCGCGGTCTTTCGGTCGCCTAAGGTGTCAAGCTCCATTTCGTCGGTTTCCATCAGCTCGCGCAGTTCCCGAATGTCAAAGGGGGCAAGACGCGCACCGCAGGAAATGAGGATAGAGCTTCTTGTTTTTCCGGCAGACAGCAAAAACTTCTTGTACTGGCGCACCGCAAAATGTTCCGGGTCTTTTTCCTCCAACCGTTCAAACATGAGGTCAACGGGGGATTGAAATTCCGGGTCGTCCTCGCGGGCTTCCGACGCATTTATCATTTCAAGCAGCGTCGTAAAGTTTTTCTCATTCTCCGGGGCTTCGTACCAGATGTAGCCGATAAGGGCGCAGTAAAAAAGCCGTTCCGATTTCACCCAAAAATCCTCGCCGGATTTTTCCCCGTCGCCTTTGGTGTTGGCGATAATGGTATTTACCAGTTTCAAAATATCCTTTTCGCTGCGCAGATAGGCGAAGGGATTGTACCGCATGGATTTCTTGAAATTGATGGTGTTTAGCACCTTGATTTTGTACCCGCCCCGCTGCAAGAGCTTTCCACACTCGATTAAAACCGTTCCTTTCGGGTCTGTGACAACATAGCTGCTGTGCATTTGCATTAAGTTGGGCTTTACAAAAAACCTTGTTTTGCCGCTGCCGGAGCCGCCGATGACAAGCACGTTTTTGTTTCTTGCATACTTCGGGTGCTTCGGGCGGCTGCTCATCATCAGCCTTTCGGTCTGCGTCAGCAGCACGTTATTTTCAAACATGGGGTCGATATATGGCTTTATATCCTCGGCATTGCCCCAACGTGCAGAGCCGTACTCCATGCCCTTACGGTATTTCTTTGCGTTCTTGCCTTTCACATAGACCGCAAGCCGGATAACGACAGCCCCGACAATGCCGATAAGCAAATCCATAGGGTTAAAACTCGGCAGGGCATTTGAAAAGGCAGCGGAAAAGCCGCTGCCAATGGAAACCAGCTTGCCGGAGAGGTCAGCCCCCGGCGAGAGCCGCACCGCCTGTCCGACTTTATCAAAGAGATACACAAAGAGCAGATAGGGGGCGTTTAGGATAAGCAGCTTCTTGATATTCGGCTTCATAGCGATACCTCCCTGTCCTTGTATTTTGTCTTTTGACGGTTCGCGTTAAGCTGCTTTGCTGCTTCCCGGAATGTGGCAAGTGCCTTTCGGATAGAGGGCTTTTGCTCCTGTGTCAGCTTCTTTGCGGAAAACTCCTTAAAGGCTGCGGTCAGAGCGTCCGCGTCCCGCCCCTTGAAAAAGACGAGATAACGGGGCGGCGTTTCGGTGCTGTCTTTCTTTAGGGCAAAGTCGATACCGTATTTTTTGCCGTCTGCTCAAAGGCTTTGATATTGCCCTCGGTTATCTCAATGTTGGATAGCCCCGCGTTCTGCTTCGCAAGCTGCTTTAGGGTCTGCTTCCCGTGGGGCTGTTTTTCCTGCTGCTTTTTTGCCTGTGCAAGCATGGCTTTGATTGCCTTTTGCAGCGTTTCAGCGGTCAGCTTCGCTCCCTTGACAGAGAGCGCAACCACTTTTTCGTTGATTTCATCTTGCAATGTTTACCGTCCTCCTTTCCCGGTAGTAGTGATAGTGTTAAGGTGGTACGCCGCTTTTGGGCGTGAAAAAGGCGTCCGTCTTCACGCGCCCGTTAATCCGCACCCGCAGCCCGTTCAAGTCCTCGGCGCGGATACCTCAAGATACCAGTTGTCCCCGTACTCCAATCCGGGTCGGCTTCCATTTGCCGCCTGTCGAATCGTCCATGCACTCGCCGCAATGCAAGCCGCCGTAATAGTCGGCAATATCAAAGCGAATATCGTAGCGGTCAGCGGTTTCGTCAAAAATTAAAGCTCCTGTTTTCTGTGCCATGTGGTAAATCCTCCTTTTTTCGTTTACAGGGCTTTCGCCCTCGTTGTAGGTGTAGTAGTCCGGGGTCGCCGTATTTAGGCTTGCCGGATAATGCGCCGCTTGCCATGTCGTGAGCGACAAGGGAAGTATAGTAGCTGTCAATGGTAGACGGGGCATTGAAAAGCACCGCCTTTAGGTACTGCTTGATGTTGCGGATTTTCGTGGTGTTCTCCTGCATACAGTCAAGCACAAAGCGGATATGTTCGCTGTTCAGCTTCATAAACTTTGACTTCACAAGCTCGGCGGGGTAATCGTCCCCGGCAATACGGATTTTCTTTCTTGCCGTACAGACGGTTTCAAGCATGAGGTCAACAATTTCATTCAGACGGTCGCGGTCAAGGCTTCTGTCCTGTAAGAGAATGTCATAGGCGATATTGTCTTTGATAATTTCCTCATACACTCTGTAAGCGTCGTTCCTTTCCGTTCTTTTCCGTTCCGGCGGCTGTGCCGTTTCGTCCTCGCCATAAGGCAAGGGATTTAGGGAATGGATAGGAATGGAATGGGTACTTGATAAATCCGTATTTGATTTTTCTTTTTTTGGTAAGTTAGTTCTTTGTATATCTTTATTTAATTGCGTTGGATTTTCCAACGTAGGTTTTTCCTGCGTAGGTTTTTCCAACGTTGGATTATCCAATGTTGGATTTTCCAATGTAGGTAAATCCGATACAGGCGGGGTCTGCGGCTGCTCAAAGATTACATAGTCTGTGCCGCGCAAGCGTCCTTTCTCGTCGCGCTCCCTTGAACGGACGATATACCCGGCGCGTTCCAGTTCCTTAACGGCTTCCCGGATAGCGTCGATTTTCTCCCGGTTGATAAAGGACAGCCCCGCAAGGGTATAGTCCCAATCCTCCGGCAAGGACAGCATTTGCGATAACAGCCCTTTTGCCTTTAGGGATAGCTCCTTATTGCGTAAGTGGTGGTTGCTCATAACCGTATAGCCCTTGTTGCGCTCCACTCTGAAAACTGCCATAGCTTCATCACTCCTTTGCTGCATACCTGTTACGCAATAGAAACGCGATTTTGAGGGTTTAGGTATCAATCCCTTATCCGCTGAAAACCGCGCCCGCAAAGCCGCATAAATCAAGGGCTTTTTCCTGCCTACTGCGTAACAAAGGGCATGAAAAAAGCGGCGTTCCTGTTCTTCCTTGTGGGAAGTGAGAAACGCCGCCTGTGCGGTGCGTTATTCTGCTTCTTCGGCTATGAGGTCTTGTATGACTTCGCCAAAGTCTGCCGTAAAGGAAAAAATGAAGTATTCCAAAACGGCGGGGTCTGCGTCCATAGGCTCGGCTTCTTCGGAAAAGGGCAAGCCCATAAGCCCATAGAGCATTTTTATGATTTTGAACAGCTTCCCCCGGTCGGCGGGGGTGTTCATGGTAACAAGTACGTCGGTCAAGCGGTTTACGGTTTCCATGTCGCCGCCTGTCGTTACCCATACCATTTCTGCGAATGACTGCGTGATTGCCCCGGCGACAAGGTTTACCTTATCCTTGCTGATTTCGCCGGACGGGAGTATAATACCCTTGTCTAAAAGTACGTTTTTCATGTCGTCCTCCTATAATCTGTGGTGCCAAAATGGTGCCCGGTCTTACAAAATCATCTTATACGGAGATACGGCAAGATAAATGACGATACGCGGAAAACCTTGATTTTAAGCCATTTTCGCAAGGTTTTATAAACACTTGCGCGGGCTTATAAGAAGATTTCCGTCTATCAAATCAATAAAAAATTTGTTTATTTCTAATAATCCATACCGCATGCATATGCCCTTTCGATCAGCGTACGGTCATTAACCACTGCATCATAGAAGCGGAATCCACCGGAAAAGTTATATGTTTCATATCCATTTCCTTCCAGAATACGGCTGGCAATGTAACTGCGCAGACCACTTTGGCATATCAGATACACAGGCTTTCCTTTCTCAATTTCGTTAATTCGTTCCCTCAGTTCATCTACAGGAGTATTTTTGAATCCATTAATATGCCCCCTGCTAAATTCATCTACCGTTCTCACATCCAGCAACACAGCATTTTTATCTTTAGAAATCTTATCCATATCTTCCAAATGCCATTGTTTTAAGGTACCTTTTGCTATATTGTCTATCATGAATCCTGCCATATTTACAGGATCCTTTGCAGAGGAATAAGGCGGTGCATATGCGAGATCCAAATCTTTCAACTGGGTTGCCTTCAGCCCTGCATGAATTGCTGTTGCCAGCACATCAATACGTTTATCAACTCCTTCATATCCAATAATCTGAGCACCAAGCAAACGATAAGTCTCTTTTTCAAAAACCACCTTCATG
>ENA-OQKR01000824-OQKR01000824.1-human-gut-metagenome-genome-assembly--contig:-NODE-824-length-11321-cov-2.907986_pt1 | contig 11321 bp, 7 predicted proteins | sample MGYA00242803_ERZ504806 | MGnify/ENA primary metagenome ERZ504806 (study PRJEB26092, sample SAMD00036399) | human gut metagenome | host: Homo sapiens | study: EMG produced TPA metagenomics assembly of...
GGGTGCAAAGCATCTCTTCTTTGTATGCATGAAATTGTTGGAATCAGACTCACGTTGCCATATTATGAATCATATGCTTCTTCGTGCACTCCCTTCACGGCCCGTCCGCTTGGTTCGTTCATGTTCTTGAAGGCGGCGTCCCACGCAAGGGCTTCGGCTGTAGAACATGCCACACTGGGCACGCTTGGCACGCTGCGGGCTGCGCTTTCACTGGGAAAGTGCTCCTGGAAGATGCTGCGATAGTAGTATTCTTCCTTGTTTTGCGGCGTATTGATAGGAAACCGTTCGGCTGCGTGCGCCATTTGCTCGTCACTGACGGCTTCGGCGGTAAGGGCTTTCAGTGTATCAATCCAACTATAGCCCACGCCGTCGCTGAACTGCTCTTTCTGTCGCCATACTACACTGTCGGGCAACATGTCTGCAAAGGCTTTGCGGACGATTTTCTTTTCAATGGTGCTTCCGGGGCACATCTTTGCCTCGGGATTGAGGCGCATGGCTATGTCCAGAAAATCTTTGTCCAGGAAAGGCACTCGGCCTTCCACTCCCCATGCTGCGAGGGATTTATTGGCACGGGGGCAGTCATAGAGGTGGAGCTTGCCTAGTTTACGCACGGTTTCTTCATGAAAGGCTTGGGCTGTAGGGGCTTTGTGGAAATAGAGATAGCCGCCGAACACTTCATCAGCCCCTTCACCACTCAGCACCATTTTGATTCCCATGCTTTTAATGACGCGTGCCAGCAAATACAGTCGGGGTAGAGGCGCGAACGGTGGTGACATCGTAAGTCTCGATGTAGTAAATGACGTCGCGGATAGCGTCCAATCCTTCTTGGATGGTATAGTGGATTTCATGATGCACGGTTCCGATAAGCGGGCCACTTCGCGGGCTTTTATCAGGTCGGGCGCACCTTCCAGACCGATGGCAAAGGAATGGAGCTGAGGCCACCAGGCATTCTTTTTATTGTCGGTTTCTACCCGTTTGCCTGCATATTTCTTGGCAATGGCAGAGATGACGGAACTGTCCAGACCTCCGGAAAGAAGTACGCCGTAGGGCACATCACTCATCAGTTGGTCGTTTAACGGCCTCTTCCAGCCCGTTGTGTATGTCCTGGGAATAGGCATTGTTGTTTTTCACGGCTTCGTATTCAAACCAGTCGCGGACGTACCAACGGGTCATCTTGCTTTCTTTTCCCCAATAGTAATGGCCGGGAAGGAAGGGCTCGTATTCATCACAGAACCCTTCGAGGGCTTTCAACTCGCTGGCGCAGTATATTTTGCCGTCCTTATCCTTACCTATATATAAAGGTATGACTCCGATGGGGTCGCGGGCAATGAGGAAATCGTCTTTCTCCTCATCATAAAGGGCGAAGGCGAAGATGCCGTTCAGGTCTTCGAGGAAGTGAATACCTTTGTCACGGTAAAGGGCAAGGATGACTTCGCAGTCGCTTCCGGTTTGGAAATCATATTTTCCGGCGTACTTTGCACGAACATCCCGATGGTTGTAGATTTCTCCGTTCACGGCGAGGATTTGTTTCCGTCGGGACTATATAGGGGTTGCCCTCCGCTTTGAGGGTCTACGATGGAGAGGCGTTCATGGGCCAGGATGGCAGAGTCGCCTACGTAGATGCCGCTCCAGTCCGGCCCGCGGTGGCGGAGCTTTTGTGACATTTTCAATGCCTTCTTGACGCAGTTCCTGCGTTTGTTGCTTTATCTTGAATATTCCTACGATTCCACACATAATTGTATTTGTTGATTTATTTATTGAGATAACTGTCTATGTCCGTTGCCGCTTTCCGTCCGCTGGCAATGGCGCGTACCACTAGGCTGGCTCCGCTTGCCGCATCGCCGGCTACGAATACGTTTTCGGCGAATTGGGGATGTTCGGGCTTTAGGAATCCCATTGCCTAGAAGAACCAGGTCGGCTTCAATCACTTCCACCTTTCCGGTGGGCTTCATGACAGGGCGGCCGCCGTCGGGATCGGGAGTCCATTCCACCTGTTCCACTTCCACACCGCACACTTTACCGTTTTTGCCTAAAAACTTACGGGTGGCGAGAGACCATAGGCGGCTGCACCCTTCTTCGTGAGAAGAGGTGGTTTTCAGTACGACGGGCCATTGCGGCCAGGGAGTATCCGGGTTGTGTCCTATGGGCGGTTGGGGCATGATTTCAATCTGGGTTACGCTGACGGCTCCCTGGCGAATGCTGGTGCCTATACAGTCAGACCCGGTATCGCCGCCGCCGATGACGAGTACCCGTTTGCCGCGGGCGTTGACGAGCTGGTCTTTCGGGAAGGTATCTCCATCCAGAATATGGTTCTGCTGTGCCAGCATGTCGAGGGCAAAGTAGATGCCTTTCAGCTCCCTGCCCGGAATGGAGAGGTCGCGGGCGGTGGGCGTACCGGTACAAATGGCGTAGGCATCGAATCCGACGGGCAGTTTCTGCACATCGACATGGACTCCCATCTTGAACAAGATACCTTCGGCCTCGAGGATTTTCATGCGGCGGTCGATGACGGCTTTGTCCAGCTTGAAGTTGGGGATGCCATAGCGCAGCAGTCCTCCCGGCATCGGTTTGCTATCGAATAGGGTAACTTCGTAACCTTTGGCGTTCAGCCGTACGGCAACGCTCAATCCGGCAGGGCCGGCGCCGATGACGGCTACTTTCTTTCCGTTGCGTTCGGGCTGGAGGGGGGTGATGTAGCCCTCGCGAAAAGCAGCCTCGGCAATGGCGGCTTCGTTCTCGCGGATAGTGACCGGTTCGTTGCACGAGAGTTTCAGTACGCACGACTTCTCGCAAAGGGCAGGGCAGATGCGTCCCGTAAATTCCGGAAAATCATTCGTACTGTTCAGTATTTGATAGGCTTCGCGCCATTTGCCCCGGTAGAGCGCGTCTTGGAATTCCGGGTCTTTATTGCCCAGCGGACATGCCCAGTGGCAGAAGGGTACGCCGCAGTCCATACAGCGCGAGGCCTGGAGCTTGCGGTCGTGGCTGTTCAGTGTCTGTTCCACTTGGCTGAAGTCTGTGATACGTTCGTGTATCGGACGGTAACCCGCCTCTTGGCGGGGGATATTGAGGAATGCTTTTGGATCTCCCATGATGAACAAATTAAAAAGTTAAAGAATTAAAGAATGAAAGGGGAATTTCCTCAGTCTTTCATTCTTTCATTATTAATTCGCGATTCAATAATCGCGTTGCATTTCTGCAATCTTCTGTTGCAATTTCTGCATCTGCTCCTCTTGCAGCACTTTTTTGTATTCGATAGGGACTACCTGAATGAACTGGTCGGCATAGCGTGGCCAGTCATCGAGCATGGTGCGTGCCAGTTTGGAACCGGTGTACAGGTAGTGCTGGCGGATGAGCTCGTGCAGTTCCTTGCGGTAGGAGGCCTCTTCGATGAGACTCAGTTCTACCATTTCCATGTTGCAGAAATAGTCGAAGTTGTCGTCCCGGTTCCATACGTAGGCCACACCGCCGGACATGCCTGCGGCAAAGTTGCGTCCCGTCTGTCCGAGTACTACCACGCGCCCGCCGGTCATATACTCGCAGCAGTGGTCGCCTACACCCTCCACTACGGCTGTGGCACCGGAGTTGCGGACGGCAAAGCGCTCGCCTGCACGGCCGTTGATGTAAACTTCACCGCTTGTGGCGCCATAAAGCAGGGTGTTGCCTGCAATCGTGTTTTTCTCCGCCTCGAAGTTGCTCCGTACCGGGGGCAGGACTGCGATGCGTCCGCCACTCAGACCTTTGCCCAGATAATCGTTGGCCTCGCCTTCCAGCTTGAAGTTGACACCCGGGACAAGGAATGCCCCGAAACTCTGCCCGGCGGAGCCTTTGAACTTCACGTTCAGCGTATGTTCGGGCAGCCCTTTTTCTCCGTATTTTGCGGCAATGACACCAGAGAGCATGGCGCCGCAGGCACGGTCGGTATTGGCGATGGTGTACTCCAGCGAGATTTCCTTCTGGTTCTCTACGGCTTCGGCGGCGGCATGTAGCATCTCTACATCTTTCACATGGTCGATGCCATGCTGTTGGTCGGTGACGTGGCGGATGGCGGCTTCATTGTCTACGCGTGCCAGTAGTTTGTCGAAGCTTATCAACTGATGTTTCCTGATTCCGTCATCCGGCTTGCGGACGATAAGGTCTGTGCGTCCAATGATGTCATCCAGGTGTTCCACACCGATTTCCGCCAGGTATTCGCGTACTTCCTGCGCCAGGAACGTGAAGAAGTTCACCAGATACTCGCTGCGTCCGCGGAAGCGTTTGCGCAGTTCTTCGTTCTGTGTCGCCACCCCTACGGGGCAGGTGTTCTGGTGACATTTGCGCATCATTACGCAACCCAGTACAATCAGGGCACTGGTGGCGAAACCGAATTCTTCGGCTCCGAGCATTGCCATCAGTATGATGTCACGGCCTGTTTTGAGCTGTCCGTCCACTTGCAGCATCACTTGTCCGCGCAGGCCGTTCAGCACCAGTGTCTGCTGCGTTTCGCTCAAACCGAGTTCGGGCGAGATGCCGGCATAGCGGATGGATGATGCAGGAGAGGCTCCCGTACCGCCCTCTGCACCCGAGATGACTATCAAATCGGCCTTTGCCTTTGCCACACCGGCGGCAATGGTACCCACACCGCTTTCTGCCACCAGCTTCACGCTGATTTTTGCCCGTGGGTTCACGTTCTTCAGGTCGAAGATGAGCTGTGCCAGGTCTTCGATGGAGTAGATGTCGTGGTGGGGCGGGGGGGAAATCAGCGAGATGCCCGGAATGGAGTGGCGTGTCTTGGCAATCACTTCATCCACTTTGAAGCCCGGCAGCTGTCCGCCTTCGCCCGGCTTGGCGCCTTGGGCAATCTTTATCTGTATTTCGTCCGCATTCACCAGATATTCAGCGGTGACACCGAAACGTCCTGAGGCCACCTGCTTGATGGCGCTGCGCAGACTGGTGCCGTCTTCGCGCGGCATGAAGCGTGCCCGGTCTTCGCCTCCTTCGCCCGTATTGCTCCGGCCATGCAGCTTGTTCATGGCAATAGCCATGGCTTCGTGGGCTTCGCGGCTGATGGAGCCGTAGGACATGGCGCCGGTGACAAAGCGCTGTACGATGTTCTCTACCGGTTCCACCCGGTCTATGCTGATAGGAGCGCGGTGGAAGTCGAGGAAATCGCGCAGGAAGATGGGAGATTCCTTGCTGTCTACCATGGCAGTGAACTCCTTGAATTTCTTATAGCTTCCCAGGCGTGTGGCAAGTTGCAGTGTGCTGATGGTTTCCGGGTTCCAGGCGTGCTTCTCACCATCCTTGCGGAAGGCATACAGTCCGCGGTTCGGCAATAGCTCCGCTTCCCCCTTCTTTTTAAGAACCTCCATCCCTTCCTTGTGGAAGGCGATGGCGTCGCGTGCCACTTCATCCAGGCGTATGCCTCCGATGCGTGAACTCAGTCCGCCAAAGTAGGCATTGCTCAACTCCTCGCTCAGTCCTACGGCCTCGAAAATTTTCGCGCCCCGGTAAGAACGGATGGTGCTGATGCCCATCTTGCTCATAATCTTGAACAAGCCTTTGCAGACGGACTTGATATATTTCTTTTCGGCAGTGGCGTAGTCGAGCTGTATTTCCTTTTCGTTCACCAGTTTGTCGATGACGGCAAAAGCCATATACGGATTCAGTGCGCTGGCTCCGAAGCCCAGCAGCAGTGCGGCGTGCATCACTTCGCGGATTTCGCCGCTTTCTACAATCAGTGCCGTCTGCACCCGTTTGCCCACGGAGATAAGATGGTGGTGTACCGCCGACACGGCAAGCAGTGACGGAATGGCGGCATGGGTGGCGTCTACGTCGCGGTCGGAAAGCACGATGTAGTTCACTCCTTCGTTGACGGATTCTTCCGCCTGCTTGCAGAGGGTTGCCAATGCTTCCTGCAATCCCTGGCACCCTTTTGCCACTTCGAAGAGCAGGGGCAGCTTCACGGTCTTGAAGCCTTTGTACCGGATGTTGCAGAGAATATCCAGCTGGGCGTTGTTCAGGATGGGATGGTTCAACCTCACCATCTTGCAATGGTTTTCGCTGGGTGTCAGTATGTTCATGCCTACGGCTCCGATGTATTCGGTCAGCGACATTACCAGTTCTTCGCGTATCGGGTCGATAGGAGGGTTGGTGACTTGGGCAAACTGCTGGCGGAAATAGTTGTACAGTAGTTGCGGCTTGTCCGAGAGTACTGCCAGCGGGGTGTCATTGCCCATGGAGTTGATGGGTTCGGCACCGGTGGTACACATCGGGACAATCAGCCGTTCCACGTCTTCTTTGGAGTAGCCGAAGATGCGCAGCATGCTGTCGTAGTTCTCCACGCTATGGGAGACTTTGCGACCGCTTTTCAGTTCGTCCAGCTCGATGCGGTTGCCGGCCAGCCAAGTGCGGTATGGTTTGGCTTCGGCAAGTTGTTTCTTCAGTTCGCCGTCATAATATATTTCGCCTTTCTCGGTGTCTATAAGCAGTATCTTGCCCGGTTGCAGGCGTCCTTTTTCCTTGATGTCTCCCGGCTCGAAATCCATCACGCCGACTTCGCTGGCCACTACCATCATGCCGCCCTGCGTAATCAGGTAGCGTGCAGGGCGCAGTCCGTTCCTGTCGAGCATGCCGCCTGCATAGCGCCCGTCGCTGAAAAGCAGTGCCGCCGGTCCGTCCCACGGCTCCATCAGGATGGAGTGGTATTCATAGAAAGCTTTCAAATCTTCGCTGATGGGATTCTTTTCGTTGAAGGATTCCGGTACGAGCATGGCCATGGCGTGCGGCAGGCTCAGGCCCGACATGATGAGAAACTCGAGCACATTGTCCAGTGAGGCACTGTCGCTCATGCCCGGTTGCACGATGGGGCGTATCTCCCGGATGTCTCCCAGGGCGGGAGAGGAGAGTACACTCTCACGGGCTTCCATCCAGCCGCGGTTGCCGCGGATGGTATTGATTTCGCCGTTGTGTGCCAGCAGGCGGAAAGGCTGTGCCAGTCCCCAGGTGGGGAAAGTGTTGGTGCTGAAACGGGAGTGCACCAATGCCAGCCCGCTGGTGAAGTAGCTGTTGGTGAGGTCGGGGAAGTAGTTGCGCAACTGCAAGGAAGAGAGCATGCCCTTGTAGACGATGTTCTTCGTAGAGAGCGAGACGATGTAGAAATCCTCGCGGGTGGGGATGTCCGACTTGCGTATTCTGTTCTCTATCCTTTTCCTTATTATATAGAGTTTGCGGTCGGCGGTTTCGCTTTCCGTAAATCCGGTGATGAAAATTTGCTTGATGTCCGGTTCGTTGGCAAGAGCCGCTTCTCCCAATATTTCGGGGCAAGTGGGCACGTTGCGCAGATGCATCAGGGTCAATCCCTCCTTTTCAATCTCTTCGATAATGACGCTCAAGATGACAGCCTGGTCTTTTCCGTCTTTGGGAAGGAAAAGCAGGCCGGTGCCGTATTTTCCCTTCTCGGGAACGGGAATGCCCTGCAACAGAATGAATTCGTGCGGTATCTGCAGCATGATGCCGGCGCCGTCTCCGGTTTTGTTGTCCGCCCCTTCCGCTCCACGGTGGCGCATGTTTTCCAGTACCTTCAATGCCGATTCTACCAGTTCATGTGATTTTCCTCCCTGGATATTGACCAGCATGCCTACTCCGCAGGCATCGTGCTCGTGGAATGCCTCATACAAGCCCAACTGTTTGGGCTGTCGCTGGTAATCCTCTGCTTTTGTTTTGTTGTTAAAAAGTTCTTGTTTCATGATTCTAAGCTTTCTTTATTGCTGTATAATATTGTTTGTGGTTTCAAAATGTTCGGCAAATATATGGTATTAATTGCAAAATGCTAATATGTGTTCCTGCCTTCTTTCTTGCAAAATTCCTGCGATAGAAGATGAAGTTATGAATTGATAGAAAACACCCTCTGTTTTCTTTTAATCCTAAATCAAAATCAGACGGTTTGATTTGGATTTGTAAATTAAGCCTTTTGCTTTTAAAATAACACTTTCTTTAACTTTTTGATGTAAAAACAACTTTTTTCTATTCTTTTGATAAATAAATAGTGGAAAGATTAACTTTATGTTCTTAAGAATATGTATATTTGCAGCGCAAAATCAAATACTGATACATTATGTGTGGAATAGTAGGCTATATAGGTCAAAGGAAAGCCTACCCCATTCTTATCAAGGGTCTGAAGCGGTTGGAGTACCGTGGATATGATAGTGCAGGGGTAGCATTAATCAGTGATAACCGACAGTTGAACGTGTACAAAGCGAAAGGTAAGGTTTCGGAACTTGAAACTTTCGTTGCTCAAAAAGATATTTCCGGTAGCATTGGTATTGCACATACACGTTGGGCCACTCATGGAGAACCTTGTTCCGTCAATGCCCATCCCCATTATTCCTCTTCCGAACGTCTCGCCCTCATCCATAACGGCATTATTGAAAACTACGCCGTCCTTAAAGAAAAACTTCAAGCCAAAGGTTATGTATTTAAAAGCAGCACTGATACCGAGGTGCTGGTACAGCTCATTGAATACATTCAGGTGACAAACCATATTGACCTGCTGACGGCGGTGCAACTTGCCTTGCAGGAAGTGATTGGGGCGTATGCCATTGCGGTGCTCGACAAGGACAATCCGGATGGGATAATCGCTGCACGCAAGAGCAGTCCGCTGGTGGTGGGCATCGGTGAAGGAGAGTTTTTCTTGGCTTCGGATGCCACGCCGATTGTGGAATACACGGATAAGGTGGTGTATCTGGAAGACGAAGAGATTGCCCTCATCCGTCGGGGAGAGAAGCTGAAGGTTGTTAACTTGAAGAATGTGGAATGTCCGCACGAGGTAAAGACGGTGGCGCTCAATCTCGGCCAGTTGGAGAAGGGCGGTTATCCGCACTTCATGCTGAAGGAAATCTTCGAACAGCCCGGCTGCATTCACGACTGCATGCGCGGGCGTATCAATGTGAGGGTACGAACGTGGTTCTTCTGCAGTGATTGATTATAAGGAACGTCTGCTGGCGGCCAAACGCTTCGTCATCGTGGCATGTGGTACGTCATGGCATGCCGCCCTCATCGGCAAGCATTTGATTGAAAGCTTCTGCCGTATTCCGGTGGAGGTGGAGTATGCCAGTGAGTTCCGTTACCGCGACCCGGTGATTGACAGCAACGATGTGGTGATTGCCATCTCGCAAAGCGGAGAAACGGCCGATACGCTGGCAGCCGTGGAGCTTGCCAGAAATCGTGGGGCATTTATATATGGTATCTGCAATGCCGTCGGTTCCAGTATTCCCCGTGCCACGCATACGGGTTCCTATATCCACGTGGGACCGGAAATAGGGGTGGCATCCACCAAAGCCTTCACCGGGCAGGTAACGGTGCTTACCATGCTGGCCCTGACACTTGCCAAAGAGAAAAAGACGATGGACGAAGGGCAATACCTGGCAATTGTCAAGGAATTGGGACATATCCCCGACAAGATGAAGGAGGTCTTGAAACTGAACGACCGTATAGCGGAACTTTCCAAGATATTCACCTATGCACACAACTTTATCTATCTGGGACGCGGATACAGTTATCCCGTAGCCCTGGAAGGTGCTTTGAAGTTGAAGGAGATTTCGTATATCCATGCCGAGGGCTATCCTGCCGCCGAAATGAAGCATGGTCCCATTGCCTTGGTAGATGCCGAGATGCCGGTGGTGGTTATTGCCACCCGGAATGGGCTTTACGAAAAGGTGCTGAGCAATATCCAGGAAATAAAGGCGCGTAAAGGCAGGGTTATCGCCATTGTGACAAAGGGAGATACGGTCATCAGTAAGATAGCCGACACTTGCATCGAGCTTCCCGAAACAATGGAGTGCCTTGATCCGTTAATAACTACGGTACCTCTGCAGTTGCTTGCCTATCACATTGCCGTGTGCAAGGGGATGGATGTGGACCGGCCGAGGAATCTTGCGAAGTCGGTGACTGTAGAATGAGGACATGTACAATTTACCATTTACAATGTACAATGGGGCTGCGCTTGGGAGGGGTAAATGTAAATGGTAATTGTATGCTATAATAAGGAAAAGAAAATTGTACACTTAAAATTGTACATTGTAAATGGTAAATTGTAAATAAATAGATGGAACAACTGAAGCATGAATGCGGCGTCGCCATGATACGCCTGCTGAAACCGCTGGAGTACTATGAAGAGAAGTACGGAACATGGATGTACGGACTCAACAAGCTCTATCTCCTGATGGAGAAACAACACAACCGTGGGCAGGAAGGTGCCGGACTGGCCTGCGTGAAACTGGAAGCCAGTCCCGGCGAGGAATATATGTTCCGTGAGCGTGCTCTCGGCTCGGGCGCCATTACCGAAATTTTCGGTACGGTGCAGGGCCACTTCAAGGACTTGACCAAGGAACAGCTGCACGATGCGGACTATGCCAAGCGTGTGCTGCCCTTTGCAGGGGAGGTCTATATGGGACACCTGCGTTACTCCACTACCGGAAAGTCCGGCATCTCGTACGTGCACCCGTTCCTCCGGAGAAACAACTGGCGTGCCAAGAATCTTGCCCTCTGCGGCAACTTCAACATGACGAATGTGGATGAAATCTTCGCACGCATTACCGCTATCGGCCAGCATCCGCGCAAATATGCCGATACCTACATCATGCTGGAGCAGTTGGGACATCGCCTCGACCGCGAAGTGGAGCGCCTCTTCAACCTTGCCGAAGCGGAAGGGCTGGCAGGCATGGACATCACCCGTTATATAGAAAACCACATCGACCTTGCCAACGTGCTGCGCACTTCGAGCAAGGAGTGGGACGGGGGATACGTGATGTGCGGACTTACCGGCAGCGGAGAGACTTTTGCCGTACGCGACCCATGGGGCATCCGTACAGCCTTCTGGTATCAGGACGACGAGATAGCGGTGCTTGCCAGCGAACGTCCCGTGATACAGACAGCCCTTAATGTTCCTGTCGAATCCATCAAGGAGCTGCAACCCGGACAAGCCATGTTTATCAACAAGGCCGGCAAGGTGCGCACCGTGCAAATCAACAAGCCGCGCGAGGTGAAGCCTTGTTCCTTCGAGCGCATCTACTTCAGCCGGGGCAGTGATGTGGACATTTACCGGGAACGTAAACTGCTGGGTGAGAAACTTGTACCCAACATATTGAAAGCCATCGACAACGATGTGGACCATACCGTCTTCTCCTTCATCCCCAATACGGCAGAAGTCGCCTTCTACGGTATGTTAGCTAGGGATTGGACGACGTACCTCAACGAGGAGAGGTGCAGCAGATTGCCGCTTGGGGCATAGTCCCAGCCAGACGAACTGGAGCATATCTTGCGTCGCGCATACGGAGCGAGAA
>ENA-OQKR01000828-OQKR01000828.1-human-gut-metagenome-genome-assembly--contig:-NODE-828-length-11281-cov-4.312175_pt1 | contig 11281 bp, 7 predicted proteins | sample MGYA00242803_ERZ504806 | MGnify/ENA primary metagenome ERZ504806 (study PRJEB26092, sample SAMD00036399) | human gut metagenome | host: Homo sapiens | study: EMG produced TPA metagenomics assembly of...
CGTTGGGCTTATCGACCAGCGTAAAGCGCGCGTCCTTTTCGCAATAGGCAGCCGCAATATCGCGCGAACCGTCCGGCGAGCCATCGTTGACCAGCACGCCTTCCCAATCGGGCATGTCCTGCGCAAGCAGGGAGTCCAGGCACCAGGCCAGGCACTCCTCCACGTTATAGATAGGAACGACAACGGAAATCTTGGGGGTAGCCATAGTCAAGTGCTCCTACTGTGCGACCGGAACGTCATCGGGGTGCGGGTTGTCGCCGTAGGCGCGCTGATACGTCAGCACGCGCCAGACCAGCGGCAGGCCGCCGATCTTAAAGTAGTGTTTAAACGTATTGAGCTTGCCCGGCTTCTTAAAATCAAAGCGCGAATCGATATAGGCGCGGGGCGACTTGACCATCAGTCGCAAGTCGGTCTCGCCACGCGGGTCGAAGAGAGACAGGTCAAAGCGACCGGCATCCCAATCGGCCTTGAGCTCGGGAGATGCCTTCTCCCAAAACTGCTCGCGCAATTCATCGACCAGGCGCTCATCATTCCAACGGTACGTATCGACCTTCATGCGCATTAAAATACCCTGAAGCTGAGCCTTAAGCTCGGGGCGTTCATCCAAAAAGCGCTGCATCTCGGTATATTCGTCGCACACGCAAAACACCTTGTTAGGAGAATTAACGGAGCTCTTCTCGTTATCTTGGCGATAGCACAAAATGGGGTCCGCGATAAACGCAGCACGCTCGGCGCATGCCCAGACCTTAAAGTTAAAACCCGCATCCTGATACGAAGCACCTGGCGTGGGAAGAAACCGAATCTGATTGTCGTTGAGGAACTCGCGCCGGTAGATAGCCGACCAAATGGAAGGTTTGCGGTAGAAGATGCCCGGGCGATCGACGGGGCGATACGCGGCGCCCGTCATATGCTCGTCGATGATCCCAAACAGCTCACGGCGTTCGCTGGGCGTGGACCAATACAGGTAAAAGTCGCCCTTTACCACATCGGCATGTTCAGCATCGGCCTTGGCGACCAGCTTTTGGAGCGAGTCCTCAAACATAAAGTCGTCGGACTCAAGGATGCCCACGTACTCGCCGCGAGCCATCTCCAGGCCGCGGTTCATCGAGTCGCCGTAGCCGCTGTTGGCCTTGTCGATCATCTTTACACGGGGGTCGCGCTCCATGTACTCGCGGATGATATCTGGCGAGCTATCGGTGGAGCCGTCGTTGATGCAGATGATCTCGATGTCCTTGAGCGTCTGCGCCACGGCGGAATCGAGGCACTCGCGCAGGTAGCGCTCAACATTGCAGATGGGAACAAGCAGCGAAACTTTAGGGGTATCAGAGTTCTGCAAGAGAACCTCCTGTTGAATAGCGTGTAACAGGGTTATTTTAGCAGCCGAGTTGCGGCGGGCGGCAGCGCTTGGAATTAGAGAAAGCGCTCCAGGCAGGCTTTGAGACCGCGAGTCGAAAGATAAAACAGCGTGGCGTCTGCCATCGAAACGCCCGTGGTCGCCGCAACGAGCTTGTGGGCAACACGGCGAACGGCGCCCTTAGCAGGCATATCCGCCCACTCCGTTCCCAAAAACGTCGTGAGATCCATGTTGACGCGAGCCGCCACGCGATGGAAGTCATCGGCATCCAAGCGCGCCAGGTCGAACACAATGAGGTCCAAAAACCAAGTTATCAGCTCACCGGGACACAGGTCCAAAAGACCGTAGGCCGACCAGTCCTCCAAGACCTCCTCGAGCATCCTCATGTGGGCGTCAAGCTTTTTGGCGCGAGCCTCGGCACTGTTGAACTCGTGCGTCGCCGATTCGCTCTCCATCACGTAGTGGTAGAACTTGTCCGGCATGACAACGGTCTTGCGGGCAAGCGCATAAGCCGCAAATTGGAAGACGACGTCCTCGCCCAAAGCCAAACCGGGGGCGAAGCGAATGCCTTCGCGATTAAGCAGCTCGCGCGAAAAAGCCGCACGGCAGGCATAGGGCTGCGCATTCGAATGGAACAGCAGTTGGGAATCACGGGCGCCGAAGGTACCAGCTTTGGGGCTCATGAGTTGATGGACGCGTTTGGGGGCAGCATCGGCAGGTTCACAGACGCCGCCAAAAACGGCGGCCTCGGCATCTGCAGACTCCATGGCATGCAGCACACGCTCGACCGTCTGGACATCGATGTAATCGTCGGCGTCCACAAAAAAGACGGTCTCGCCCTCGGCGGCATCGATACCGGCATTTCGAGCACACGAGACGCCCGCGTTTTCCTGGTCAATCACCAGTACGCGATCGTCGGCCTGCGCGATCTGGCGCAACACGTTCAACGAATCATCAGTCGAACCGTCGTTGACGCAGACAACCTGAATCGAGCGCTCGGACTGAGCCAGCAGCGAATCGAGGCATCGCTGAATGGAGCGCGCAGAGTTGTAAACGGGGACGACAATGGTAGCTTTAGGACCCGAGGCCTCTCCCATGCCGACCTACCCCCTCAGCGATTCGATGAGGAAGGCGGCGACCACGCCTGGGCCTCCAACCGAGGCGTAATACTTAGCACGCCCCAAGGCACCATCCGTCGCAAAGCTCGGATGCTCGTCAACCCAGCCCTCAGGATCTTTGAGGATGGCAGCGAGATTCACGCGCTTCCACGGCTTGAGATCGTCAAGCGAAAACTCCCCCGCGTCCAAGGCCGCCTGAAATTCCTTGGCCATCTGCACCAGGAACTCCTTATAGAACTTAGGCGCCAAGCGCACATAGTTCCACATATACGAATCGTACTTAATGAGCTGATTGAACTTGAGCATGCGCGCGACGTCATCACCTGCGTGGTCGCGGGCATAATCCTCTCGAATCCAACGCTCAATCTCGGCATACTCGGTATTGACGCAAAAGACCTTAGCCGAAGAATTGACCGAGGAATTCTCGTTGTCCTGGCGATACGACAACACGGCATCATGCAGGTAAACAGCCTTATCGGCGCACGCGATCACCTTAAAGGCGAATGACGTGTCCTGAAAGGATGCCCCCGGAGTCGGCAGGAACTTGATACCGTTGCGCTCAAGAAAATCACGACGGTACACGGCCGACCAAATCGACGGTTTTTGCTTAAAGAACTGCGTCGTATTGCTGGGATGCACCGGTTTGCCACAATCCCTTGCCTTAAACATCTCGTGCAGCGAACGGCGCTCCTCGGGCTTAGACCAGTAGAAATCAAAGTTCGCCTTCGCAAAGTCGGCATTATTGCTATCGGCGGCCGAGACAAGCTTTTCGAGTGCGTCGGGCGCCATAAAGTCATCGGACTCCAAGATGCCAACGTACTTGCCACGCGCCATCTCCAGACCGTGGTTCATCGAGTCGCCGTAGCCGCTGTTGGCCTTGTCGATCATCTTGACGCGCCCATCGCGCTCCATATACTCGCGGATAATCGCCGGCGAGTTGTCGGTCGACCCGTCGTTAATGCAGATGATCTCAATATCCTTGAGCGTCTGCGCCAGGGCGGAATCGAGACACTCGCGCAGGTAGCGCTGAACATTGTAAATGGGAATAAGCAGCGACAGAACAGGGCTGCCAGAGGCGTTAGTAGACAAATGTGCTCCTTAGGAAATACCTGTCGTTTCATGGTATCAAAGGGTCAGCGCGCCAGCGGACGTTTATATAATCTATGGAGCCTCTTGCGGGCAAAGTAGCCGCACGTCATGCGGCGGGCCCGTAGCAGGTTCCTGCGTTTTATTCAAAGCTTGCCGTCAAGGTGCGCCGAGCCTTTACAATAGGACAGTCCCAAGGACGTATTCGATAGCTTCCGCGCAGCGCTCGCCCGCCGCGCGTGAAAGGATATATTGCCCCATGACTTCAACCCTTCCCGCCCCCATCGATAAGCTCGCCATCGTTGTCGTTACGTACAAGCGCCAGGAACTCCTGGCCAACTTGTTCGACTCCATGACCGAGCTCACGGCAACGCCCTGGCGCATCGTGATTGTCGATAACGAGAATTCGCGCGAGACCGAGGCCATGTGCACCGCATTCAACGAGCGTCTGGCCAACCTGTGGGGCATCGACACCGAGCAGCCCGACGCGCAGGGCGGCACCGACCGTGTCATCTACGCCCCGCAGCTCGTAAACGGCGGCGGTGCGGGCGGCTTCTCCGCTGGCACTAAATGCGCTTACGACCTGGGCGCCCAGTGGTTCTGGGTGATGGACGACGACGTGCTCGTCATCCCCGAAGGCATCGAGCGTCTTGCCAAGTGGACCGACCGCTACGATGTCATCCAGGGTTCGCGTCTGGACTTTGACGGCGGTGCGTTCTTTTGGCAGTACCAGCTCATCCTTTCGCTTGGTATCCCCAACCCCATCGCCAAGTGGGACTTGGGCCCCGAGGGCTACCGTCCTATGAACCAGTTGTGCTTTGAGGGCGGCATGTTCTCGCGCCGTGTGGTCGACAAGATTGGCCTGCCCGACGCGCGCTTCTTTATCTACGGCGACGATGCCTGCTACGGCTACGTGGCCAGCCAGCACTTCCCCGCCGCCGTGGTTGCCGACGTGGTGCTCAAGCGCGCCCGCGCCGTCTCCAACTGGGATATCGCCGGCAAACGACAGCTCAACTCCACGAGCGACACCAACCGCTACTACATCATGCGCAACCGAGGCTTCCTCGCTCGCTATATGCAGATCTACGGTGACTACCACCCCATGCTGTTCCGTCTGGGCAATGCCGCGACCTTCTGCAAGGAGTTCATTCGTCTGGCAGCAGTCGACAAATGCTTTAAGACCGGCATTCCGGCGCTGCGCCGCGGCATGAAGGACGCCCGCAAGATCGTCAAGGATCCCAACTGGAAGCCCATGCCGCCCCTGAAGGACGCCGAGTAGTAAAGGGCTTTCGCCCGCCGCTACAGTCGTTGACACACCACGGACACACGCTGACCGTCAAAGCCAAAGCCCCAACGCATGCGCCCGACGGCGGGGCGCGGCACGCGGATATCATCGATGCCGTCGCGCTCTATGTCGAGCAGCGCCTGAACCGCCAACAGTTCCAGGCCCAGGGCATCGACGCCAGGGTCGTACAACATGTTGACCGTAATGAGCGGTCGCTCATCGAGCATGCCGAGCGTGTCGGCCACGTCAAACACCCGACCGGTGGGAATCACCTGGATATCCCAGCGATCCGAGACGCCACTTCGCTTGGAGCTGGGATTGCAATAGCCGGGCAGTCCAAAGCAGAGCCCCTGAAGCGCCAGATGATAGGCTGTCGGCACATCTGATTGGCCCACATCGATGCCCAGATCGCCGATAGCACAGCTCAAAGCTTGCTTTACAGTGTCCTCGTCTCCTCGGCACAGCCCGTCATGGAACGAGTCGATAACTCCAACGTCCTCAACGGCGCACTCAAACCATTCCAGAATTACAAGACGGAGCGCCTGACACACTTCGTTGTTAGGCAGACGCAGGGAACGAAGGCACGCGCCGTCCTCCGAATGCCCCGTCATGTCCGTCGTAAGAAATCCAGACAGATACAGCGCTGTCCAGATATCTTCGGGCTTGGCGACATCGGCCACCTCGGCATGCACATGCACTGGCGCCTCAATAAACCCATGCGGCTCAAGCAAATCGAACAATGCGGACAGGCGCATGAGATTCCAGTCACCGACGCATGCGCTCAGACGGTCAGCGTAACCATACAGATCTGCCCGAACAGGCGCGACGCAACCGCGATGTGCGTAGTCCACCACGCGCTCCGGGCTCGAGCAATAAAAACCACCAAACAGATAGCCCTCGAGCCACTCACGCGCGTCATCCAGACAGCCGTTGCGACCGATGCAATCCAACAGCACTTGGACTTCGTCGTCCGAAAAACCGAACCATCGATCACACCAACTCGACAACGCTGTCGCCGACCGATAGGAAACCCCACGTTGGGACAACGCAAACTCGGCATGACCGGGGCGTTCGCACATCAGACACGTCAATCGCAACGAGTCGCCGGCATCGGCAATGGTGTCGAACAACATTCGGCTGAGCGACTCTAGGGAATCCACGCTACCGTCGTCCTGAGCGTCCAAACGCTTTGGACATACCGCGTCGTAGTCGTCTATCAAAAGAACAACCCGCTCATCGAAAGCTGCCTGGAGCAGTTGAATAAGCACACCAAGCGCCGCATCGATCTCCTTATCGCTGGCCACCCCACGCGCCGCCCTCTCGATAAGACGAACCTCACGTCTTGACAGATCAGGCGCGGCAAGCAGCGGCAGTAATCGGGCGCACTCGCGCACGACAGCCCCGCGAATTGCTGCCGCAGCACCAGCGCCATGCCTCGAAGCGGCAGCTGTAAAGTCGAGCATGATGACTGGATAACTCGCGTACTCATCACGATAGCGACCGCCGCCCGCCTGCCAAATCTGGGTACCAGCGAACAGGCTTCGATCCGGCAGCCGGCGATCAGGTCGTTCCAAATAGCACTTGAGCATCGATAAATTCATGCTCTTGCCAAAACCCTTGGGCCGACAGCAAAGCGCAACAGGTGCTTCACTGTCCAATATATCGGCAATAAACATAGTCTTATCGACGAGTAAACACCGATTGATTGCATCGGAAAAGTCGCGTGCATCAACCGGTAGAGCTGCGCTATCCGCATGATTGAGCAACCGTGCACCAAACGCATGAGTAAAACCACAATTCACCTGTTCAGACACCGTAAACTCTCCTTCTAACGCAGCACGATGCCCATTGTAGCGAGCGGGTAGAGCGCAACAATATCGACATGCAAACGTTTCGGGCAGCGGTAGCAACAGACCCCCGAGGGGGCATAACAAATCGTTGCACAACAAAAAAAGGGGGGCCGATGCCGCCGCACCGGACCCCGTCCCAAACTCTTATAGAAAACGATCTGGAAGATTACTCCTCCAAGCCGTCCTCCCCAGAAGCCTTCTTCTGCTGATCGAGCTTATGCTTACCACTTACGATAGACGTAGCGCCCAGTGTGGCCAAGCTTGCACTGGCAAGGCTCGCCATCACAATCAAGTCGCCCGTCTTGGGCATGTTGCCGCCCGAGGACTTAGTCGTTGTAGTCGTCGTGGTCGTGGTGGTCACCGTTTTGGAGTCATTTTGCTCCTGGTTCTGGTTGTCGGTGTTGCCCTTACCGCTGTCCTTGCCCTGCTGCTTTCCATCCTCGGTCTTGTCCTTGCTCTTGTCCTTCTCCTCAGATTCAGACTTCTTATCCTCGTCCTTCTTCTGTTCGGACTTGTCGCTCTTCTCCTCAGAGCTAGAACCCTTATCGGATTCGGTCTTCTCGGAAGCCTCGTCCTTGGAGTCGCCCTTTGCAGCCTCGGTCTTTTCCGTGGAAGCTTGACCAGAATTGCCCTTGTTCGAAGTCGAACCGTTATTGACGCCAGCCATCAGCGAAGAGCCCAGCGTAGAACCAAGCTGCACGGAGAAAGAAGGCTTCTTGTCCGGCGAAGCAACGGGAGCGTCCGGCGCCTTATTCGAGTCATCCTTGGAAGCATCGGCACCAGGGGTTGCGTCAGAGCCGGAGCCGTTATTAGAGCCGGTGCCAACGGACGAATCGCTCGAGCCGGTGGATGAGTTAGAGGTATCAGCGTCGGTCGAACCAGAGGCGGCGCTGTCCGTATTGCCGGCAGAGCTTGAAGACGAATCGCCCGCAGCAGAGCCGTTTGAGTCGGAGCCGTTCGAGGTAGAGCCGTTGTTGGTAGTGCCACCAACAGAGCCATCACCGTCAGCATCGGTCGAGGGCGCATCCATCCTGTCATCGTTGGCATCGTCGCTCGAGTCGTCATTCGAATCAGGCGTCGGCGAGGGCGCCGGCGTAGGCTCAGGCTGCACGGGCGTCGCAGCGGCAGCGGCCTCGTCCTCGGCGATATAAACCAAGCAGTCCTTCAGCTCGTTGCGGTAGCGGTTCTTCCAGCCCTCATGATACTGGGGCTGGCTCGAATACTTGGTCGCCACGTTATTGACCACGCTGTTGGAAAGCGCCGTCACAAACTCGCGGTCGGACATATCGTTGGAGAGATTCGCCCAACGGAAGAAGGCCCTGCAGCCACCGGTGCCGCACATGTTGGTGATGCTCCACACCATGCCCTTAACGCAATCGGCACGGCCTGAAATATCAATACCCAAGCCGCTCTTAAGCCACGCCTCGGTCACCGCATAGTACGAGTTGTACGCATAGGCATCTTGAAGAGCTGAGAACTCAACAGGATCGATGTTATAAGCGCCCTGGAAGGCCTCCTGCGCAATACGGCCCAGCTCAGTGAGCTGGCCGTTCTCGTACATGGCATTGCTCGTGTTGGAAATCTCGCTGCCGCGATCAATCGCATCCTTGAGCATGCTGTATTTTTCGGGGTTGTAGTTGTAGGCCTGCTTCATAAACGGAATGAGCGACCATCGACGGTCGAACTGGTAATAACCCAGCGCGTTATAGCCGTCGCCATACGAAAAGCCCTGGTTATAGTTGCAATGGCTCTCGTACTTGGTAAAGTACTTCATCTCGGGGGTCACGTTAACAAACGAAACGCCCTGGACCGACCTCAGCACGCCCGAGAAGGACTGCTGGGTGTAGAGACCCTTATCGATATCGGTGGCATTCGAGGCAACGCCCGGCGTGGGCTCCTCGGCAGCGGCGGGTGCCGGCACGGAAACGGCGCCAAACGAAAGCGCCAGCGTCAGGCCCGCGACAATAGCAGAATGCTTGGGCTGCATAAGATCCTCCCTGCATTGGTGTAGTTAAAGTGCAGTTTGCAAAGATAAAAATAAGTATTGCAGCTCGCCCGTTGTTGCACAACAACCCCTCGGTAAACGGCAACAACCCTCCGCGAAATCTTAAGGAATTGCGCTCAACCTACAGCTTAATGTCGAAGTTGATCTCGGGGACGGCAGCAAGGTCGGCCAACGTCACGCCGTCGACGTACTTTTCGATCACGTCGTCCAGACCGCGCCAGAATTTGACGGTCGAGCAAAGATCGCTGCGGGCGCAGCTGTTGTCGATGCCATCGCACGCCACCGGAGCCGTGCTGCCCTCGACGGCGCGCAGGATGTCGCCGGCACGCACCTCGGCCGGGTCCTTGGCCATCATGTAGCCGCCGCCCTTGCCGCGCACGCTCTTAAGGAGGCCCGCCTTCATGAGCGGACGGACCAGCTGTTCCAGATACTTTTGCGAGATACGCTCGCGGTCGGCGACCTCGCGCAGGGCGATCTTGCCCTCGGCGTCACCAAGCGCTGCGATATAGATCATCAGTCGGAGGGCATAGCGGCCCTTAGAAGAAATGAGCATACCTACCCTCCCATTGCATCTGGGACAACATAACCAGGTTTGTTTGTCCCATTTCTTAAGTAAGTGGGACAAACACAACAGGTTATTTTGTCCCAGAATTTGAAAAGTCGAGTGGATTAGTCGGGTTTTCCCTTGACTAACGTCGAACCCATAGTAACTTTATTCCGAGAAGATTCCTAGGGTTTCGCACACCCATGAGTACACCATATACAGAGAGGGACAGCATGAGCGCAAATCCGCTGCTTTCCATCGAAGGTCTGACCGCCTCCGTGGACGAGAAGACCATCCTCCACAACGTCAACCTTAACGTCGCCGCCGGCGAGACCCACGTGTTGATGGGACCCAACGGCGCCGGCAAGTCCACCCTTGGCCACCTGGTCATGGGCGACCCCGTCTACACGGTCAACGACGGCCGCATCGTCTTTGACGGCCAGGACATCACCGAGCTCACCACCGACAAGCGCTCGCGCGCCGACCTGTTCCTGAGCTTCCAGGCCCCGGTCGAGATCCCCGGCGTGCCACTGTCGAGCTTTTTGCGCGCCAGTATCGCCGGCCGCCCCGGCCTGGAGATGAAGGGCAAGGAATTCCGTCGTCGCGTCAAGGAGCTCGCGGCCGAGCTTAACATGGATACCGCCTACCTCAACCGTGAGCTGGGCGTGGGCTTCTCGGGCGGCGAGAAAAAGAAGGTCGAGATGCTCCAGCTTCTGCTGCTGCAGCCCAAGCTCGCCATCTTGGACGAGACCGACTCCGGCCTGGACGTCGACGCCCTGTCCACCGTCAGCCACGGTATGGACGCCTACCGCAAGAGCTGCGACGGCTCCATGCTCATCATCACGCACAACACGCGCATCCTGGAGCACCTGGATGTCGACCGCGTCCACGTTATGGTCAAGGGCCACATCGTGCGCGAGGACGATGCCTCGCTGATCCCCTGGATCGACAAGAACGGCTTTGAGACCTTCGAGCGCGAGGCCGCCGAGCAGCGCGCCCAGGCCGAGGCCGCCGCTGCCGAGCAGCAGGCGTAAAGGGGCGACGCAATGACCAAGAACCGCACCGAGGTCGCGGACATCGACCGCAGCCTCTACGACTTCACCTACGGCGAGGAGGGATTCGAGCGCCTCGACGCCGGCATCACGCCCGACATCGTGCGCGAGATCAGCGCCAAGAAGGACGAGCCACAGTGGATGCTCGATCTGCGCTTAAAGTCCCTCGAGATCTTCAATCGTTTTCCCGACCCGACGTGGGGCCCCTCGATCGAGGGCCTGGACATGGACAACATCGTCACCTACGTCAAGCCCAACACCGACCAAAAGCACGACTGGGAGTCGGTGCCCGACGACATCAAGAACACCTTTGAGCGCCTGGGCATCCCCGAGGCCGAGCGCAGCTACCTGGCGGGCGTCGGCGCGCAGTACGACTCCGAGCTGGTCTACCACAACATGCAGGACACCGCGTCCAAGATGGGTATCGTCTATTCCGGCATCGAGGAGGCCCTGCACGACCCGCAGTGGGAGCCGCTCATCCACGAGAAGTTTATGACGCTCATCCCGCCCACCGACCACAAGTTTGCGGCCCTGCACGGCGCCGTATGGTCGGGCGGCTCGTTTGTCTACGTGCCCAAGGGCACCAAGTTGGACTTCCCGCTGCAGAGCTACTTCCGCCTTAACGCCAAGGGCGCCGGCCAGTTTGAGCACACGCTCATCATCGTCGAGGACGACGCCGACCTGCACTTCATCGAGGGTTGCTCCGCGCCCAAGTACAACGTTGCCAACCTCCACGCCGGCGCCGTCGAGCTCTTTGTGGGCAAGCGTGCGCACCTGCGCTACTCGACCATCGAGAACTGGTCCAAAAACATGTACAACCTCAACACCAAGCGTGCGCGCGTGGACGAGGATGGCGACATAGAGTGGATCAGTGGCTCCTTCGGCAGCCACGTGGGCTACCTCTACCCCATGAGCGTGCTCAACGGCCGCCGCGCCCGGTCGAGCTTTACCGGCATCACCTTTGCCGGCGCCGGGCAGAACCTCGAT
>ENA-OQKR01000829-OQKR01000829.1-human-gut-metagenome-genome-assembly--contig:-NODE-829-length-11280-cov-2.616516_pt1 | contig 11280 bp, 12 predicted proteins | sample MGYA00242803_ERZ504806 | MGnify/ENA primary metagenome ERZ504806 (study PRJEB26092, sample SAMD00036399) | human gut metagenome | host: Homo sapiens | study: EMG produced TPA metagenomics assembly of...
CCTCTCATAAGAGATTTGAGGAAAAATATGGACTGGCATTTACACTTTTAGCAGATCCAGAGCGGAAAGTTATTGAAGCATATGATGTATGGAAAGAAAAGAAAAATTATGGCAAAGTCTCTATGGGAGTAGTAAGAACCACATATCTTATTGATGAACAGGGGATTATTATAAAGGCAAATGATAAAGTCAAGGCTGCAGATGATCCTGAAAATATGCTCAAGGAATTAGATTAATGAAGATAATATTATCCCCTGCTAAAAAGATGATTACAGATACTGACAGCATAGCGCCGGATGGATTGCCTGAATTTATTGAAAAGACGACAGAGATACAAAGTTGGTTGAAAAGTAAGTCAAAAGAAGAACTGAAGACTATCTGGAAATGTAATGACAAAATTACAGAACAGAACTTCAATAGATTGGAAAACATGGATCTTTATCATTTACTTACCCCAGCTGTCTTATCATATGAAGGAATTGCTTTTCAATATATGGCTCCATCCGTGTTTGAAGATATGCAGCTTGAGTATGTGCAAAATCATTTGAGAATATTGTCTGCATTTTATGGTGCTCTGAAACCAATGGATGGTGTGACACCTTATCGTTTGGAAATGCAGGCAAAGATCAGGATTGGAGATGCCAAAAATCTGTATGAGTACTGGGGTGACTTGTTATACCGTTCAGTAATAGATGACAGCAGGATTATCATTAATCTTGCATCAAAAGAATACTCAAAATGTATAGAAAAGTATTTGACACCACAGGACAGATATATTTCGGTTACATTTTGTGAAGCTTTTGGAGATAAAATGGTAACAAAAGGTACATATGCCAAGATGGCTCGTGGTGAAATGGTCAGATTTATGGCAGAAAATAATATTGAGAATCCGGTGGATATTAAGAAATTCGACAGACTTGGTTATTCATTCCGGTCTGATTTATCATCAGATACTGAATATGTTTTTGAACGAAAAATAGAACAATGATTTAGATTAAAGATGCTCAGCATGGGCATCTTTTAGTAATAATGAGAATTATTACTATATTATTGACAATATAATAATGATGATATACAATCCCGTCTTTTATTTGATAATTATGCAGATAAAGATTTGCCTGTTATTTTTGTATAAATAATAATGAAACCTTTTTTATATAAATTTTTTGTGATAAAATAACTGTCAGATATATAATACAGACAGGAGACAAAAGGGGATGAAATTAGATGTTTTGGGATTGTTGGGAGCGTGTTCCTATGCATTGGACTGTGTGGAAGCAGAGTTAGTGCATGTAACAGATAAGCATGCGAAGCGTGTTGCATATATGAGTGTCTGCATGGCAGAACAGATGGGAATTCAGGGGGAGAGTCTGTAGGATCTGACAGCCGGTGCGTTGTTACATGATAATGCACTGACTCAATATATTCAGGAAGAATTACACAATGATATTGCAAGTGCAATAGGTTCGGCGATTCCACTGGAGCTGGGAATTCACTGTGCGGCAGGTGAGAAGAACATGAAAGACATTCCATCCCATACGGATATAAAGAATGTCATTTTGTATCATCATGAGAATGCAGATGGAAGTGGACCTTTTGGAAAAAAATGGACAGAAGTACCGGTTTTTGCACGAATTATCCATCTATGCGATCTGCTTGACCAGGTCTGCTGCAGTGATTCTTTTGATTCAGACACCTGGCAGAAGGTAGAAGCATTTCTTCAGGAAATCACAGGTTCTATAGCGGATGAAGAATGTATAGAAGCATTTAGACATGCTTTTTCTGAACAACATTTTCTGTCACTTGGAGAAAAAGATGTGGAGACTCGTTTATGGAACAGAGTGCCGCGTACAAAACAAGATCTTAGCTTTGAACAGATTAAAGCACTGGCGAAATTTTTCGCACGCATCGTAGACTATAAATCACCATTTACGAGTACACACTCCATAGGTGTGGCTGCAGATGCTGAGAAATTATCCAGATTTATGGGATTTGATGAGGAGACAATGCAGAAAATGTATCTTGCAGGAGCGCTGCATGACATTGGAAAGGTTGCCATAGGTAACAAAATTCTGGAGAAGCCGGGAAGACTGACGGATGATGAGTTTGCAGTTATGAAACATCATGCAGCATATACTTATTCTATTCTGTCAGAAATCGATGATTTTGAAGAGATATGTGACTGGGCTGCCTTTCACCATGAAAGACTGGACGGGACAGGCTATCCATTTGGAAAAACAGCTGCTGAATTAAACACACAGGAACGCATCATGGCGTGTGTCGATATTTATCAGGCACTGACAGAAAGCCGCCCGTATAAACAGGGAATGCCACATGAAAAAGCTTACGGTATTTTAAATGATATGGTAGAAAAAGGATGGCTTGATGGAGAAATCGCTTCACAGGTTGATGCTTGTTTTGATCAGAAAATGACAGACATAATTCATGAGGAGAAACAGCTTGGAGAATAAAAAATTATTCCAGATTGGTGATGTGGCAAAAATGTTTCATATCAGTGTTGGCAGCCTGCGGCATTATGAACAGGCAGGTCTGTTGAAACCAGAATACACAGATCCGGAAACAGGCTATCGCTATTATAGTGCACGTCAGTTTGAGGTTTTAAATATGATTCGTTACTTGCGCGTTTTGGATATGCCATTGGGTCAGATTGGAGAGTTTTTGGGAAACAGAGACATCGACGTGATAGAAGATAAGTTGTTAAATCAGAAAAAACTGATAGAAAAAAACGGCGGGAGTTGGAAACAATCGAACGCAAGATATAAAAGCAGCATATCCTACAATCGGAAAAGGAACTGTATATAGAAATCTTGATATATTGGTAGATGAGGGTTCGTTAAGGAAGGTTGAAGTTCCGGATGGAGCGAATAGGTTCGATTTTTCATTGAAAAATCATTACCATGTCAGGTGTACAAAATGCGGTGAAGTTTCAGATGTGGATATGGATGAAATACCGGATTTGCTGGAAAGAATTCATAACACTCATGGAATCGAATTTTTGGATTAGGATATTTCATTTAAAGGTATTTGCCAAAAATGCAGGGAGAAGGTAAAGGAGGAAAAAAAATGGATAGGAAAGCAATGTATAAGTTGAGTTATGGATTGTTTGTACTGACTGCCAGAGAAGATGAAAAAGACAATGGATGTATTATTAATACAGCCATTCAGGCAGCTTCTGAACCGAACCAGTTAAGTATCTGTGTCAATAAAGCAAATTACACGCATGACATGAGGAAGGTTCGATGAGAGCGGACGTGAACTTATCAGTAAGAGAAGTCGGCACACAGGAATTCGGAACCAGAACAGAGATGAAGAACCTGAACTCATTCAAGGCAATCGCAAGAGCCATTGAAGGAGAAAGAGAGCGTCAGATCGAACTTATCGAAGAGGAAAAGCTGTTATCCAGGAGACCAGAAGATGGGATGACAATAAAGAATCATCTCACGCAATGCGTTCCAAAGAAGACGCACAGGATTATCGTTATTTCCCGGAACCGGATCTTGTACCGATCGTGATCGACGATGAGTGGATTGAAAAGATCAAAGCAAAACAGCCGGAATTCCGTGATGAAAAACTGGAACGTTATAAGAAAGAGTTCGATATTCCACAGTACGATGCAGAAATTCTCACAGAGTCCAAGCATATGGCGGATATCTTTGAAGAGACAACAGCAATTTGTGGAAAACCGAAGAAAGTATCCAACTGGCTGATGGTAGAAACCATGCGTCTGTTAAAAGAACACAGCATGGAACCGGAAGATATCAGCTTCTCACCGGCAAATCTTGCAAAACTGATCGGGCTTACAGAGGACGGAACCATTAACAGTTCCGTTGCAAAAGAAGTATTCGAACAGGTATTTGAAAAGAATGTAGATCCGGAAAGTTATGTAGAAGAGCATGGATTAAAGACAGTTAATGATGAAGGTGCACTGGAAGAAGTGTTAAAAGAAGTCATTGCAAAGAATCCAAAAGCAATCGCCGATTACAAAGGCGGTAAAGAAAAAGCCCTCGGAGCACTGGTCGGACAGACGATGAAAGCAATGAAAGGAAAGGCAAATCCCGGAATGGTGAATGAGAAATTGCGGGAGATGCTAAATTAAATTGGGATTTAATTTAGAAGGCATGACTACCCGGACCTGCATAAAAAGTAGGAAGCCGTTCCTGTTCAGGTTCCGTCGGTGGGAAATACTAAAGCGTCAAAATTATGCTAAAAACGGGCTTCCGAAATTTGCAACTCGCCATTCGGCTCAAACAGGCAAATTTCGAAAACCCAACGCATAATTTTGACGCTTAACTATTTCCAACACCTTCTTCACATTCACTGGAACAGATTCCTACTTTTTATTCCGTGGGTATCAAATGCCTTAAGAATGAAATTAAATCCCAGTTTCATGGAAGCTAATCAATAGTAATAAGATAAAGATGCTTTAGGTATGAATTATTATTGCAAAATGAAACGTGTAAATTTATAATGAAAGTAGAATTGGATGAAAGATAATGAGAAGACTAAGAAAAATATTGGGAGGACGTTGAAGATGGCGACATCAAAGGAAGAATTATTGGATAAACTTTCAGAATGTGTTCTGGAAATGGAGGATGAAGAGGTTGTTGATGTGGCGGAGGAATATATTGAAGCAGGTTATCCGGCACTGGATGGAATCATGGAAGGTCTGGTAGATGGTATGAATAAGGCCAGTGAGTTGTTCGAAGAGGAAGAGTATTTTGTGACAGATATTCTGCTGTGTTCCGATGCAATGTATGCCGGACTGGAGGTATTAAGACCGTATCTGCCGGACGAAGAGGAACAGGCTGCAAAACCGATTGCAGTTATCGGAGTGGTAGAAGGGGATACGCATGATATTGGAAAGAATCTGGTTAAGATTATGATGGAAACTGCAGGATTTGAGATGCATGATCTTGGAAGAGATGTGCCGGCGGAAGAATTTGTGAATCAGGCAGAAGCATTAAAGGCACAACTGGTGTGCATTTCCACATTGATGACGACCACAATGAGCGGTATGGAAGATATCATCGAACTTTTGAAAGAAAGAGGAATCCGGGATAATGTGAAAGTCATGGTCGGGGGAAGTCCGGTATCGAAGAAATATGCAAATGATATCGGAGCGGATGGCTATTCTGTTAATGCAGTAGAAGCAGTCAGAGTTGCAAAAGAATTACTGAATATTGCATAGTATGTTATGAAAGTGAGCACGTTAAGGTTGTAAAGTTATTCATCCGAATAGAAGATATCAGAATGGAAAAAAAGTAATCAATGAATGAAAAAGAAAGACTAAAAAAAGCGTTACATCATGAAACGACAGATCGGCCGCCATGCATCTGTCCGGGCGGAATGATGAATATGATCACGACAGATTTGATGGACAGATCTGGGATTACATGGCCGGAAGCACATCTGAATGCAGAGATGATGGCGGATCTTGCACAGGCCAATTATGAAAATGGCTGTTTTGAGAATGTAGGTGTTCCATTCTGCATGACGATTGAGGCAGAAGCTATGGGGGCTCAGGTGACTATGGGCAGTAAGATTTATGAGCCGCATGTAACGGGATATGCGATCAATTCGGTCACAGAGTGGGAGACCATTACACCGATGAGTATGGAGGAAGGAAGAGCAAAGGTTGTACTGGATGCAATCCGTATTCTGAAATCCAGAAACTTAGATGTACCGATTATCGGAAATATTACGGGACCGGTCAGCACAGCAAGTTCCGTTATGGAGCCGGTTATTTTTTATAAAGAGCTTCGTAAGAAAAAAGAAGAAGCGCACCGTTACATGCAGTTTGTGACTGATGAGATCATAAAGTTTGCAAGAGCACAGATTGATGCCGGCGCAGATATAATTGCAATTTCCGATCCAAGTGGAACAGGAGAAATTTTGGGACCGAAGCTTTTTGAGGAGTATACGGTCAAATATAATAATATGATCTGGGATGCTCTTCAGAAAGAAACCATGGGAAAAATCATGCATATTTGCGGACAGATGAAAAATGTATATCCGCAGGCAGAACTGATACATTCTGACGTACTTAGTTTCGATTCCTGTGTATCTATGCGTGAGGCACGCGAACATTTAAAAAAGCACGCCCTGATGGGAAATGTCAGTACATGGACGCTGGAGTTTGGACAGCCTGAGAAGGTAGAGCAGCTTGCAGTAAAATGTTGGAGAGACGGTTCCAATATCATTTCTCCGGCATGCGGACTTGGAACGAAGTCACCACTGACCAATATCCAGGCAATCCGTCATGGAATTATGGAGGAAGCAGCTAATGTATAAATTACGTGTCGTTCAGTCTGGCAAGCAATACGATTATGAACCGGGAGCAAGCCTTCTGGAAATCTTGCTGGCGCAGAACATATTTATTGATAATCCGTGTAATGGAAAAGGAATCTGCGGAAAATGTAAAGTGAAAATATTAAGCGGTGACGCAGGTGAAGTCACAGAAACGGAAAGGCACTTTTTAAGTGAAGAAGAATTGGCGCAGGGAATCCGGCTTTCCTGTATGGTCTATCCGGAAGAAGAATTAGAAGTGGAAACCTTGCAGAAAGAGAAAAAGACTGAAGTTCTTTCGGAAGGTTACATTCCGGAATTTGAGAAGCATACAGAGCTCAAAAAGCAATTGATCCATATCAGAAAACCGAATCTGAAAGACCAGACATCCATGGAAGAGCAGCTACTGAACCAGCTGGGAAATGTAGAGATTCCATTTTCGTTGTTACAGCATCTGGAATTAGCAGAAGGGACTTATACGGCAGTCATCTGGTCAGAGAAAAGCCTTATGGCACTTGAGCCCGGTGATCAGACAGACTATCTTTATGGTGCAGCAATTGATATCGGAACGACAACGGTAGTAACTTCACTGATTGATATGATGACAGGAAAAGAACTGGGAACTGCGTCAAGAATCAATGCCCAGAAGGAGTTTGGTCTGGATGTTCTGACCAGGATCAGTTATGAGACCGAGCATCCGGAGGATGGAAAAGAACATTTGCAGAAAGCGATTATAGATTCCATTAATGAAATGTTAGACGAAGTCTGCAGAAAAACAGAGGTACCGGGAAAGGGCAGAATTGAGAAGCATGATATTTATGAGATTACGGTGGCGGCGAACTGTACGATGATGCATATGCTGCTGGGTGTATCTGCCAGATCTATCGGAAGAGCACCGTATGCTCCGGCATTCGTAAAATCAAAGAATCTGCGTGCAGCAGAGATCGGCATTCAGGCAGGAGAAGGTGCAAGGCTTTATTGTCTGCCATCGGTATCTGCTTATATCGGTGCGGATATTGTTGCGGGGGCATATGTCTGCGAACTCCGTAAGCAACAGAAGAATGTATTGTTTATAGATATCGGAACGAATGGAGAGATTGTGTTCTCAGATCATGGAAGGATGCTTAGCTGTTCCTGTGCGGCAGGTCCGGCACTGGAAGGAATGAATATCAGTTCCGGCATGCGTGCGGCGGCCGGTGCGATCGAGGATGTAAAGATCACAGAACAGGGAGTGAAACTGCAGATAATCGGGCAGGAAGAATACCAGCAAGAGGAACCGGAAGGAGTTTGTGGTAGTGGAATCCTTGCGGTAGTAAAAGAACTTAGAAGAACCGGACTGATCCGGAAAGATGGTGCATTTATAAAGCCGAAGGATATCAGTGAAGAAGATTACCGTTATCCGATGTTAAGAATTAGATGGCAGAAAGCGTAAATTCAAGATGACGGAAAGACTTAGAATCACACAGGGTGATGTCCGGCAGGTCCAGCTGGCAAAGGGGGCGATCCTTTCAGGATTCTATGCACTGTTGAAAAAGGCAGGAAGGACAATGGAAGATCTGGATCAGGTTATGATTGCCGGTCAGTTTGGAGCACATCTTCCGGCAGAAAGTCTGATCGGAACCGGAATATTACCGAAAGAAGTGAAAGACAAACTGATCTATGTGGGAAACTCTTCCAAAACAGGAGCTTATCTGGCATTGATGTCCGGTAAAGCGAAAAAGGAGATGGAAGAACTGGCACATCATATGGAATATATGGAACTGGGAGCAACGGAAGGATATGAGCGACTGTTTGCAGATTGCCTGATGTTCCCGGATGAGTCGGAGATTACGGAATGATTCAGGATTTTAAATGTACATATGGAAATTCAGCAGGCATCCGTGAAGCGGTAACAAATCGAACAAATCTGACGTTCCCGGATGCATATAAGCATGCGGAAACGATGGCAGAACTGGCGCAAGTACTTAAGGAATGCGACAAGGCGCCATTCTGTGAACTTCCGTTTTGCCATACCGTTGAAGCAGAGGCGATGGGCGGGATCATTAATTATGGAAATGAGAAGACCGGACCGAGAGCGAAAGAATATCTGTGTACGGATATAGAAGAAATATTAGAACTTCCGGCAATTGATTTCGGAAAAGGGAGAATACAGGAGGTTTTAAAAGCCTGCCGTATATTGCATGAAAAAGGAGAACACATTGTATTTGAAGTCTCAGGACCTCTGACGATATTGAATGTTCTGATCGATCCTAAGTATGTATTCAAAGGAATGCGGAAAAAACCGGAATTTATGGAACGGATATTTGCGAAGTTAGGAAAAGAGATACTTGCTTATATGAAACTAGCGAAAGAACAAGGGGCAGACTTTATCAGTTATGCGGATTCTTCCGGTGGTGTCAACATTCTGGGACCGAAAATGGCCGAACAGATGGTAGATCTTTTTACTTATGATTTTGTAAAACAGGCGGGAAAACTGGCAGATGAGCATACAATGATTCTCCTCTGTCCGAAGACGACATTCGCACTTCTTGGAACGGGGAAAGCGAAATTAATTGATTGCCAGATTCATGATGATAGAAGTCAGGAAGAAGATTCATTAAGTTATGCGGAAGCATGCATTCAGATGAAAGGGAAAATACGTTTTGCAGGACAGATGTGCATAAAAAATCTGGATTACAGGATGAAGAATGGAATTATGAAGGAAGTCCACATACTATAAGAGTGATTTATAGAATATATTATGGGTGATTTTGGCATATCATATCGTATAAAAAGCTTGTGAGTAAAAAAATGTCTTTACTCACAAGCTTTATTAGCCTTTATTCCCAGTTTGATGGCTGAACCGGATATTTTGCGCATTTTCTTGCTGCACGCATATAAGCATCGATATTTTCAAGAGAAGTGGTAACCGGAATATCACATCCAGGTGCAATCGTGAATCCGCGAGGATTGTCCCAGCATTTGCGGAAGCAGTCGATAACAGCCTGTTCGATACTTTCAGGAGTACCGTTTAAGATTTCCATAGGGGATACATTTCCCATAATAGAAAGCTTATCGCCGACTGTTTCTTTTGCGTAAGCGATATCAACAGAACTGTCGATACTGATGCCACGGATACCCATTTCAGGGAAGGTTTCTAAGAGTTTGGTAGTGTCACCGCAGATGTGGAAGCCGGAACCATGGCTGCCCCATTCTTTCCATTTATCCATAACTTTTACATAATAAGGAATGACAAATTCACGGAACTGTTTTGGTGACAGAAGGGAAGCTGTTGGCTCAGCAAGTCCGATCCCAATCTGATTCTCCACGAATTTACGTCCAACTTCAATCGTAATGTCCGCAGCGAAGTCCAGAAGTTTATGAAGTCCTTCTTTATCTTTTCGCATAGATTTTAGGATTATTTCAACACCGGCAAGGTTGGCAGCAGTTGTAAATGGTCCCATTAGACCGACTCCTGTGAAAATCTCATCGTTTAATGCGTCTTGAATAATTTGGACAGCCTCAAATGCAGTCTGGGCGTTCGGGTCATTTTCAAAGCGAATTTTTTCCAGGTCTAATTGATCAATCTCAGAAAAATCTTTTAAAATATTTTCCTTAATCATAGGAATTCCGAGTGGATCGTATGTAGATTCTGCACCGAAAGCAACCGGGATTCCGTCAATACGGTAGTTGACACTTAAGCCATCTTGCCCGAAACGTTTGTAGCTTTCGATAAGCCAGTGAGCGCGTGATTTTGCCTCTACGAAAGCATCTTGATAAGATGCCCCGAAGTTCATTCCAATATATGGTGAAAATAACTTGATCGGCATACGGTCTACTGGTTTTCCTGCAAACAGGGCAAATGCCCGTTCTTTAGGGGTCATTTGATCATCTTTGTGCATAAGGCTTACCTCTCTTTTTATTGATATTTTTATTATACGACCGAATGGAGGCAGGGACAAGGAAAGTGGATGAAAATGATATTGAAATATATAATGATACACAAAATATATAGAGTATTTAAATACTAGTGTTAGCGCAAGGTGTGGTATAAAGTGCGGGGAGACAGAAAGAAGAGTAGATTTATTGTAAAAATATGCTATACTATGTCCATGATTAAGAAAATATAAAAGCGGGCGGAGAAAAGGTATGAAAATTGAGAAGAATGCGAAAGATCTGATGACACCAATTGAACGAAAGAAGGCAATTCAAAATGGTGAGAGGGCAGACCGAGTGATGGCGATGCCATTTACCAGCGAGTTTAAGTGCTATCTGAGTGGAATCAGTGTTCGTGATTTTTGGTTCGATGTAAAAAAAATGGCACAGGCAGAGAGAATTGTATTTAATCGTTACGGCTATGACCGAATTGTGATCGGACCGAATACAAGAGGAATCGTGGAAGCTCTGGGTGGGACATTTATATATCCGGAGGATGGAATCCCATACATAGAGAGTCCGTATATTACGGATTATGGTATCTTAGACCGTATGGAACCGGTCAATGTGAAAAAGAATCACAGGATACAGGTGTTTGCGCAGGCGGCAGATATACTGAGCAAAGAAGCAGAAAATCTTGTGCCATTAGAAGCAAGTATCGGAGGACCGTTTACGATTGCTTCGAATCTTAGAGGTGTGGAATATCTGCTTAGGGACTGCAGGAAGAAACCAGAGGAGGTGCACAGACTTCTGGAAATTATCACGCAGACGCAGATGAGTTGTATTGAGATGGCAGCAGAATATGGAATGGGGATTGCAATGGCAGATCCGGTTGCAAATCCGGCTCTGATCGGACCGAAGATGTACGAGGAATTTGCTTCCCATATACAAAGCAGCTGACAGACTATACCGCGAAAAAGCAGGAAAGAAAGTATCACTTCATATGTGCGGCAATACATACTGTATATGGAAGTATCTTAGTACAATACGAACTGAATGAATTGAGTCTGGATAATATATTGATCTGCAGCGGGCAGTAGAGGAAATAGGAAATCAGAT
>ENA-OQKR01000830-OQKR01000830.1-human-gut-metagenome-genome-assembly--contig:-NODE-830-length-11277-cov-3.989955_pt1 | contig 11277 bp, 14 predicted proteins | sample MGYA00242803_ERZ504806 | MGnify/ENA primary metagenome ERZ504806 (study PRJEB26092, sample SAMD00036399) | human gut metagenome | host: Homo sapiens | study: EMG produced TPA metagenomics assembly of...
GGCTTAAGGAAACACAAAAAATGAGACAAGATAAATGAATATTTTAAACTTATAGTAATTTTGTAACAAGTTATGGATGGAGCTCTTTTCAATTAGAATACAGCGCACTTTTCAATTAGTATCTACAGATAGTTCTTTCTTAAATAGAACAGAATCTTAAATGTACTTTTACTCATACCCTATTTTAATTTTTAGTTCCGATACAATGGGGGTAATGACTTCCCGTTGCAAAGGAAAAACAAATAATTTGGTTACGAGCAGACATTTGAATGTCAATGAGCGACAAATCAAGGACTTACATCGAAAATCGTTACAGAAGATTTTCCCGATTTTCCTGTAACGATTTTGTAACGGAACTTTGTCAGAAGTGGGCATTTTAATGTCTTTCGGTTGTCTGCCGACTAAATAGAAAAAGTCCCGTAAAACATTGATTTTACGGGACTTGTCTTAATTTGACTACCTAATGTCTTAGGTTTCAGCGGAGAGACAGGGATTCGAACCCCGGGTGCCTCGCAGCACAACGGTTTTCAAGACCGCCGCAATCGACCACTCTGCCACCTCTCCAAAACTTCTTTTTCAAGAAGTGCTTCTCTCTTAAAGCGGTGCAAAGGTACAAATCATTTTTAAATCTGCAAACATCTTTCCCGTTTTTTCACGAAATAATTGTACTTTTGTACCCATGATATACCCACAGAACTTTGAACAGAAGATAGGCTTCGACCAAATACGCCAACTGCTAAAAGAAAAATGTCTCAGTACGCTTGGCGAAGAGCGAGTGACAGATATGGTGTTCTCCGACCGCTTTAATGAAGTAGAAGAACGCCTGGATCAGGTTACAGAATTCGTACGTATACTTCAAGAAGAAGATAATTTTCCGGCACAATATTTTTTTGATGTACGTCCGTCCCTGAAACGGATACGGGTGGAAGGCATGTATTTGGACGAGCAGGAGCTTTTCGACCTGCGCCGCTCTTTAGAAACGATACGCGACATTGTACGCTTTTTGCAAAAAAGCGAAAATGAAGAAGAGGAGGAAACCACATCTCCTTATCCTTGTCTGAAGCGACTGGCAGGAGACATAACGGTATTCCCGCAACTTATCGGAAAAATAAACGGCATTCTTTCTCCCTACGGAAAAATAAAGGATAACGCCTCGGCAGAACTGGCGCGCATCCGCCGCGAACTGGCAAGTACAATGGGAAGTATCTCACGCTCATTGAACAGCATTCTGCGCAATGCCCAATCGGAAGGTGTTGTAGACAAGGACGTAACCCCCACAATGCGCGACGGGCGACTGGTGATTCCTGTAGCTCCAGCCTTGAAACGAAAATAAAAGGCATCGTACATGACGAATCCGCCAGTGGTAAAACTGTATTCATCGAACCCGCCGAAGTAGTGGAAGCCAACAATCGCATCCGCGAACTCGAAGGGGACGAACGGCGGGAGATTATCCGCATCCTTATGGAATTTTCCAATTTGTTGCGCCCATCCATTCCCGATGTTTTGCTGTCATATGAATTTCTTGCCGAAATAGATTTCATACGTGCCAAGGCCTTGTTTTCCGAGCAAATCACCGGACTGAAACCGGCTTTTGAAAACAAGCAGGTTATAGACTGGACAATGGCGGTACATCCGCTGTTGCAACTCTCTCTTGCCAAACATGGGAAAAAAGTTATACCGCTGGATATAGAGCTGGACGAAAAACAACGTATTCTCATCATCTCCGGTCCCAACGCCGGCGGAAAGTCTGTCTGCCTGAAAACCGTAGGGTTACTGCAATACATGTTGCAATGCGGTCTGCTCATCCCGATGCACGAACGTAGCCATGCCGGCATATTCAGCAATATATTCATTGACATCGGCGACGAGCAGTCTATCGAAGATGACCTCAGCACCTACTCCTCGCACCTGACCAATATGAAGATAATGATGAAAAACTGCAACGAACGCAGTCTTATCCTTATCGACGAGTTCGGTGGCGGTACGGAACCCCAGATTGGCGGAGCGATAGCCGAAGCAGTGTTGAAACGTTTCAACCAAAAGCAGACGTTCGGCGTTATTACTACACACTACCAGAATCTGAAGCATTTTGCCGAAGACCATGATGGGGTGGTAAACGGAGCCATGTTATACGACCGCCATTTGATGCAGGCCCTTTTTCAGCTCCAGATAGGTAATCCGGGCAGTTCATTTGCCGTAGAGATTGCCTGTAAAATCGGATTGCCGGAAGATGTAATCTCCGATGCTTCGGAAATTGTAGGCAGTGAATACATCAATGCCGACAAGTACCTGCAAGATATTGTACGCGACAAACGTTATTGGGAAGGCAAACGTCAGACTATCCGGCAACGCGAAAAGCATATGGAGGAAACCATTGCCCGTTATCAGACAGAGATAGAAGAGTTGCAGAAGTCGCGCAAGGAGATTCTGCAGAAAGCCAAAGAGGAGGCGGAACAACTGATGCAGGAAGCTAATGCCCGCATAGAAAACACCATCCGCGCCATTAAAGAAGCGCAGGCCGAAAAGGAAAAGACACGCCAGATACGGCAGGAATTAAATGATTTCCGCGAATCGCTGGACACCCTCACCGCTAAGGAGCAGGAAGAAAAAATTGCCCGCAAAATAGAAAAACTGAAAGAAAAACAGAACCGGAAAAAGGAGAAGAAAGCCAACAAGAATCAGGAAAATACATTGTCTGCACAAACATTGGCAGAGCAACAGGCAAAGAAAGAAGCCGAATGTCTGGCAGCAATCGTACCCAGAAGCTATGTCAAGATAAAAGGACAGACCTCAGTCGGCGAAGTATTGGAGATAAACGGCAAGAAAGCCATCGTTGCGTTCGGAAGTATCAAAACCACAGTCAAGCTGGATAGGCTGGAACGGACAAATGCGCAGCCTAAGCAAGCGGATGTCTCTACCAAAAGTACCTATATCAGTTCTCAGACACAAGACAGCATGTACGAAAAAAAGCTGAACTTCAAGCAAGATATAGATGTACGCGGCATGCGTGGAGACGAAGCCCTACAGGCTGTGACCTATTTCATAGACGATGCCATATTGGTAGGAATGTCACGCGTACGCATCCTACACGGAACCGGTACGGGCATCCTGCGCACGCTTATCCGCCAATATCTGCAAACCGTGCCCGGTGTAAGCCATTTTGCCGATGAGCACATTCAATTTGGCGGAGCGGGGATTACGGTTGTAGACTTAAGCTAATTGAAATTTAAAAATCGAGCAACAGAAAACTGCAAAGTTACAATATTAACAATCCTGATAAACAAATAATCCAATAACCCATTAGCAAGATGAAATCAATCAAAGAACTATATCGCATCGGCACCGGTCCTTCAAGCAGCCATACCATGGGACCTCGCAAGGCAGCCGAGATATTTCTGGAAAGACATCCGGAAGCTGCATCGTTCAAAGTAACATTATACGGCAGTCTGGCGGCAACAGGCAAAGGTCACATGACCAACATTGCCATTACCGAAGTGCTGCAACCGATAGCACCGGTAGAGATTATCTGGGAGCCAAAGATTTTTCTCCCCTTCCACCCTAACGGAATGAAGTTTGTCTCCGTTGACAAAGCAGGAAAAGAGACCGACCGATGGACAGTGTTCAGTATCGGCGGCGGCGCTCTGGCAGAAGAGAATGACGGAGCATCCTCGGTCAATACACCCGATGTGTATTCCATGAGCAGCATGACGGAAATCATGCAATGGTGCGAACGTACAGGAAAGAGCTATTGGGAATACGTCAAGGAATGTGAAGACAGCGATCTATGGGATTACCTGCAAGAAGTATGGAAAACCATGCAGGATGCCGTGAAACGGGGATTGGAACAGGAAGGCGTATTGCCCGGTCCGTTGAACCTACGCCGTAAAGCTTCCACTTACTATATACGTGCCAGCGGATACAAACAATCCCTGCAATCGCGCGGACTGGTATTTGCCTATGCATTGGCGGTAAGTGAAGAAAATGCTTCGGGCGGTGTCATCGTCACTGCTCCTACGTGCGGCTCGTGCGGAGTGATGCCTGCCGTACTCTACCACCTTTCCAAAAGTCGTGATTTCAGTGATACGCGTATCTTGCGCGCCCTTGCCACAGCCGGGTTGGTAGGAAACATAGTAAAGACCAACGCTTCCATTTCAGGCGCGGAAGTAGGCTGCCAGGGAGAAGTCGGCGTAGCCTGTGCAATGGCTTCGGCAGCCGCCAACCAACTTTTTGGCGGCAGCCCTGCACAAATAGAATATGCTGCGGAAATGGGTTTGGAACATCATCTGGGAATGACCTGCGACCCGGTATGCGGACTGGTGCAGATTCCTTGTATAGAACGGAATGCCTATGCCGCCGCACGCGCCTTGGATGCCAACCTTTACTCCTCTTTCACCGATGGTATGCACCGGGTATCTTTCGACAAAGTAGTAGCAGTTATGAAAGAAACCGGGAACGACCTTCCGTCGCTTTACAAGGAAACAAGTGAAGGCGGACTGGCTAAAGATTATAAACCGATGTAGCAGTCAGAGACAAAAGCACGTCCAACTTACTCAAAACAAAATGAAGAATCTCTTCTCTTAATATGTAAGGAGAAGAGATTCTTCATTTTGTTCCGGTTATACCTCAATCAAACAAGATTAACGCCCGGTCTTCAGCTCATCTATCGGCCAATGCGTATCGTCCTTATTGCCACTTACATCACGTTTCTGCAATAAATTACCGTCTCCGGCATAGAACAACTGATACTCCTCATTACCTCTCTCCACTTCGATAACATACTGGACAGGCTGTACGGGATATTCAAGCATATCAATATCTTCCCGTCTCCACTGCGCATATTCTCCGCCTTCGAAAGCGGTCTGTACCGTAGGCGGCAAACCTTCCCAAAGAATATCGGTCTCCGTCAATTTCCAGGTTGCCTGAACATCATACCACACATCCATTTCCCTGCCGTCCATCCAACAGTCGGCTACGAAATAATCGCCTTTCCGTTCCCATTCAATGTCCATGGCAGCAGGATATTTATCCTTAAGGGCTTTCGACACGGCATCGGGAGCTTTTATATTATCGTTTTGTCGTCATCATCGCACGCACCAAAAGCCATTGCCGCAATGAACATCATCGCTAATACTTGAATTTTTGTTTTCATCTTCTTGCTAAAAAATTTAAAGTTATACATTCTGCATTATCACAATCAATCGTCCATGCCTACAAATTTTCCTCTGCTGTTGAACTTCAAGGAATAGTCATTGGCAAGTTCAACTTCCACCCCGCTACGTCTGCGTTCAATCTTGGTGATGATCTCCTGCGGGAAGTTCGTCTTTACATATTCTTTCACAGATACCGGAATCAGAGCTTCGGGCACAGCAGCCTTCTTGCAATCCACATCAGTCCAATTTCCGTTGCTGTCAAAATCAATCTCCGTACGGTCGGTCAACAGCACCTCATAACTTTTCGAGCCCAGTATTCCGGTTTCAATCTTGATATGTGAGATTTGCGGATCGGTGAAATACCGGTTGATGAAGTTACGGGCTGTCAAAGGCAACTGCTTGGCATCGCGCGTAATGACATCACCGGCAAATGCCAACTGAACGGCTACAAGAGCCAACACAAGGATAGATAATACTTTCTTCATAATCGTTATTTTTTAATGTTACTGATTTGTTTCATATCATTCACACTGCAAATAACGACAGAGAAATAGGAAAGATTTGGGAATAATCAGTGTTAACGGTTATTTTTATTTTCTTTAACAAGTAGAAAGCAATGCATTCCATCCTGCCACTCGTAAGTAAGCCTCAAAAAAGAAATCCGGGCTATGGAACGGGCTATGGCGAGTCCCAGTCCGGTGGAGTCTTTCTTTCCATCAATACTATGGTAGAAACGGCGGAACAACTTCTCACCGTCCAAAGGAGTATCACCTGTATTCTTTATTACCAGCGAATCCGGAGTAGTAAGTATCTGCAACTCTCCCCCATCCGCATTATGAAGCAATGCATTCTTCACCAGATTTGAAACCAGAATCTGTGCCAACGAATGATTACAGCGGATAATAAAAGGCTGTTCCCCTGCTTACGCAGCAAGCGCACCTGCTTATGTTCGTATATATCCATCAAATCAGGCAGAAGGTTTTCCAGTATCTCGTCCACCGATACATCCTCCGACTCCGTGTACTGCCCGTTCTCTATACGGGAAAGCAGCAGCAAGGACTTGTTCAGTTTCACCGCACGTCCCAACGTTGAATAGATTTCATCCAGTTCCTTCATCTGCTGTTCGGTCAGGCTGTCGCTTTCAGCCAGCAGTTCTACTTTACCGCGCACGATGGCAAGCGGCGTCTGCAACTCATGCGATGCGTTTTCTATAAACTGCTTCTGCTCTTCATAAGCCTTGTAACTGCGGTTGCCCATATCCACCGCAGCCTCGCTCAGCTGGCGGAATTCACGTATCTTCGTAGGGTTCTCCAATGCCGGAACTTCTTTGCCGGGCTGGATGCCGTGCAGCCAGTCCAGTAACTTATGCAACGGGCGGAATACCCCTTTCAATATCACTTGAATGCCCACCGATGTACAAATCAGCAGCAGCAGGAACAATGCTCCCAGATACCAAAGCATTGCCTCCACCATATCGTCCCGTTCCAAAATGGAAATCATCAGGGTAAGCTCGTAAAACTGTCCGTCGGGCATGCGGAATGCCGTACGCATCACGCGTACCGGTTCGTTCTCGTCCTCAAGTTCGATATACACGGTAGAGTCATAAAAAACTTCCTGATAATGATTTCCCTCCTTTTCAGAGATGGGACGGAACTTATAAAAAGACATCAATGAGCCCTCCGTTTCAAGAAGGGAAGGATCGTGGAGTACGTGTTCTATTAATATTCCGGCATAATTTTCCAGCGTATCGTCCGTTTCATCAACAACCTCATCAATAATGGCATAATAAAACAATACACCCCATACAGCCATCAGGACAAATAGCAATAAGGAGATTTTACGATATGTATAATATACCAGTTTCATAATTCGGACAATTTATAGCCAAAGCCATAAACAGCTTTCAGCTCTACGGAAGCATTGGCCTGCTTCAGCTTCTTGCGCAGGTTCTTCACCTGCGAATATATGAAATCCAACGAATCCGCCTGGTCAATATTATCACCCCACACCGACTCGGCAAGGCTCATTTTATTGATAACCCGGTTGGCATTCACCACAAAGTAATACAGCAGGTCAAACTCCTTACGGTTCAGTTGCAAAGGAGCACCGCCTACTTCCGCCTGCCGTTTGTCCGGATAGAGCAACAAATTGCCCACGGTGACAGACATATCGCCTTGTGCCTGACGGCGGCGTATTAAAGATTTTATGCGTGCATTCAGTTCTGCCAGATGGAAAGGCTTCGTCAGATAATCATCCGCCCCCAGTTCCAGACCGTCCACTTTATCGTCCAGCGAATCCTTGGCGGAGATGATGAGCACACTGTCCGTACGGCGCAAGTGCTTCAGCTCGCGCAACAAATCCAGACCGCTTCCTCCCGGCAGCATAATGTCCAATAGGATACAGTCGTAATCATAGTCGTTTATCTTGTCCAGGGCCGAAAAATAATCGGCAGCCGTTTCTACGACAAATTTCTCTTTCAGGAGCGAAGTGCGGATTGTTTCCCGCAAATCTTGCTCATCTTCTACAATCAGGATTTTCATGTCGGCAAAAAAACTCACAAATCTGGAATCATTCTGGAATTACCCGTATATCAATTGGAAACGGCATCTTCCCCATACACCTCTTCTAGCAGTTCCTCTTTCGCCATGGAGATTTTGCCATCCGCGGAAACCGTCAGCCGGAGAGGCACATAAAGGTCGGATTGCGGATAACAGATGCTGGCGGCATAGATAATGCCCTGAGGCGTTGTCTTATCATAGACCAGTCCTTCCAGAATGGCATATTTCAGAAAGCGGGCATCGACCAGTGAGGCGAAACTTTCCTTCGTAAACACCTTGTCCACAATCTGTTTTCCGCCACAAGTGATGCGCAGCGCAATGCTGTTGTCGATAAACCTCTCTCCCTGCTCATTCGTCACAACAGGCAGACTCTCGTCCGGGCGGCGGACAACAGACGAGCGGTACTCCCTGCCTTTGTAGGTAATGGTTACTTTCGTATCGGAAACCTGCATACGCTGTGGAGCAGATATCACTGTGCTGTCTTTCATCAAGACCTGTACATCGTCTCCGCCTTTATTCCGCGATGTGCAGGAAATAACCGACAACATCACCGCACAAGTCACTATATAAACAAGAGTCTTCATTGATTCTTTTTTTTATTGACAAGGGCAAAGGAACAAAAAGAGCGGGAGAAATACAAATGAAAGCCATTAAAAACAGCAAGGGAGCATACCAAAAGAAAAACATCAGGTACATTCCGCCCCCTCTCATTGCCGTCAAATACATCCGAAGAATCTGCCTTCAATCAAGGTTCGTTCAGGTAACGGACGATTATTCCCACTTGCCTCGGCATAAATGTCCGCACCCTTGCGTGGTATCCCGTAAGCAGCAATTCCGCATACAATTCGTTGTTACGTTTAATCCAGCGCGTCAGCGTACGGATAGCACACCGTGCCGTTGTGTTGGGGCAATACAGGCATGCCAGCTCTCTTTTCGTATACGTTCTGATACGGAAGTCATTTTCATTTTCCATAGTTTTTTGCAGATTTATCATCAAAGTTTTTTTATTAGAGATACCAAAGATACAACATTCGAAAGGCGAAGTCAAGCAATCGGAGAAAAGATATGAACCTTTCCTGAAAAAAGTTCATATCCCTCTCTTTTACTTTCGCTTACCGTTCCAGACGGACTGAAAGAATGTTATCCCAACGGATTTTCTTCTTCCCCGTTTCCGCCGGTTCCCGGAGTAGAACCGCCTCCCGAAACAGTTTCCGTTTTTTCCCAACTTGCTCTCGTCACGCTGGCACGTGTCAGCATCTCCCTGAAGTACTGTCCCGGCGTAAAAATTATTTTCCGACGATAAACCGTATCCGACTTCACATCCTCTTCCCTGTCCTGACTCTTTGCATTAATACCCGGTCGGAAACAACCGAAATCACCCAACTGTACGGAAAATCCCTTGTTAATGTTAATGTTCAATGTGTCTATCAAGCCATCCAGAACCATCTTTACCACACCACGCGGGGCCATGCCTATCTTGGTGACTTCATCGCACAAATCACCAAACTGTATTATACCAAGCGTTTTCAGTTGCGCTACATACTTTTCCGTTTTTGTCTGATCAAAACCGAATACTTTCTTTTTCACTTCGTAATTCAATGCCATAACTTTTTTAATTTAAACGATTAATAAATTTGTTTTTCGGTTTTGTTTGCTCGTCAGTTTGCAAAACCTGCTTCTCTGTGATCACAATACAAAGATACAACAGGCGCAAAGCGACATGGTGCTTTAACTGTCGTTTCAGTAAGTTACAGTCATGATAAAGAGGATTAATAACAATAGATAAGCTATTGATAAACAAATACATATATACCTATAAAAAACTTTTCACTTTTTTCCTGCATACACCACATTTCTCCCCATTCCGTATCTCACCAACACTCCGTCTCTGATAAACTGATTCAAATCGTTAACGGCCTGCTTGTAGCTACGTCCCGTCAGACGGGCATACTGGGCACGGTTGATGCAAGGATTCCGCTGCAAATATTCGTCCAGCAATTGAAAGCGGCGCTCCATAGACGAAAGGTTATCCGAGGAAAGCGGCACGGCGGGTTGCGGCCTGCGCTCAAGCCTCATCTTACCGCTTAAATCTTCGTGAAATTTCTTCCCCAGACGGAAATTCAGTCCGCGCAAGGCAACTGACGCGGCACGTACCTCATCTTTCTCCATCGCACGGCGCCGACAACTCAATGAGGGCGTAAAATAGCCCAACTCACCCAATTCTACCGTCCAACCGTTGGCCAGGCAATCGCGCAGTTCGTCCATGAACGCTGCCATCGCACCCTCAAGCACGCTGCGGCTGATACCCGTAAACAAGTGGACACGGTCTATAAACTCTTTTCTATCAATCGTTCCCTTAGCCACAAAACGGGCATAAAGGGATTGTTGCTCACCGGTGTGGCGAATATCGGGTTTCTCCAAAAGGTCATAATAGGCACTCATACTTTTCAAGATGCTAAGTTTTCACCATTGCTACACTCAGCATCCTTTCTCACGGTGACAAAGAGAGAAAGCCGTTTCTTCAATTAAATTGTTCCGCCACGGGGTAAATTTTGTTCCACCATGGAGAAAGTTCTGTTCCACCGTGGCGGAATGGAATTTACTCCATGGCGGAACAGTTTGGCATTAGGAAGTAAAGATACTGCTATTTTGCCGGATAAGCAATAAAAGCTACAAAAAAAGAGAATAATAGTTTCGCCTGCCGTCACAGCGCTTTCCAGAACTTCTGGAAATCCCGGTAGCGTCCGTAACATACCAACCGGTCGCCTGCCTGTATCCGGTCATCATCCGGCAGTTCGTTCACCACATCATGCTCGGTGAAAGAGATGCCCAGGCAATTCTTCAAAGTCTCGGCACGCTTCAGAGCAAGCAGTTTCAACCCGAACTCGCTGTCAAGCTTCAGTTCATTTACATTATAACCTATAAATTTTTCGGGCACAGTAAAATTCACAACGTAATAATTGGAATCCACCCGGAACGTTTCGATGTCGGCACCAAACTCAAGCAGATGAACCAGTCCGCGGGCCGCATCCTCCTCAGGAGTAAGGATACGCTCCAGACCGAAAGCCTCCAGCACCGAACGGTGCACCCCGTCGATAGCCCTTGCATAGATGCGTTTCACCTTTTTCTGTTTCAACAGCGCCACCACCCGGATGGAAGCGCCGAAATTCTCGCCGATAGCGACAATAACGACATCGACACTATTCAAAGGAAGCACGGACAAAGCCTGCCCGTCGGTTGCATCAATCACAAAGGCGGTTGCCACCTTGTCCTTCAAACTATCCACACGGCCGGCACTGATGTCCGCACCTATCACCTCATGTCCCAAAGCCGAAAGCTCCTCGGCAAGCACATGACCGTAATTACCCAAACCGATAATAATATATTTCATAATCAATCAATGTTAGCATTCCACACACCTGTTTCCAAATCTCACTTAGTTAATGATAATCTGTCCGCTCGGATACTGGTACTTCGTATGTTTTTTCTGCTTGATGATGCCGAGCATCAGTGTTATAAGTCCCACACGTCCGACAAACATCAAAAGCGCCACCAGCAACTTGCTGTCA
>ENA-OQKR01000831-OQKR01000831.1-human-gut-metagenome-genome-assembly--contig:-NODE-831-length-11222-cov-2.439658_pt1 | contig 11222 bp, 14 predicted proteins | sample MGYA00242803_ERZ504806 | MGnify/ENA primary metagenome ERZ504806 (study PRJEB26092, sample SAMD00036399) | human gut metagenome | host: Homo sapiens | study: EMG produced TPA metagenomics assembly of...
TTATATCTCTAACAAGTCTTCCGATTTACATCCTAAACTTTACCCTAACTCTTCAATACATCAATCGCTCTTGTGTGATTAATATTTCGTTTTTTTTGTTCTCAAATAATTGAATCTGTCTCAGTGCAACACCGGACAAATCTGCAAGTTCTCTTTGTGACAATCCTGCAATTTTACGTTAAACGTTTTAAATTTGTTTCTGTATAATATTGATCCCATTTTTCATTGATTGCTTCTACGAATTTCATAATATCCATTTCATGATATACGGAATACATTTTTAGAAGATCTTCTATCGTTACTACTTTGTATATCTTCATAAACGGTCTTGCTGTATACCATTGATAGTACGCCAATGCCCAGCCAACCCAATATTCTGGTGATTTGTCCAAATACATTTCATCTGGAATTTCTTCCATTATAAGTCCTGCTGATCTTATTACTTCTTTTACTATTTCACAGCCATTTTTTCCTGCTATATATGTTGGATTTCCTTCTTGAAATTGTCTGGATACATCGGATACTAAAAACATTTTATAAAACTCGTCTGGGTCAAATTCATATTCATTTACTGCATAGTCTAACATATCTCCTAGAATTCTTTGTGCTGTTAGCAAATAGTCCTCAGAATAAGCGTGCATCTCCATTTTTTATTCCCTCTCTCATAATATCCAAGATAAATAATTCATTAATATCTGCTTTCTCTTTTTTACCTTTTCTATATTCTCGTCTTGCTTCACGTTCTCGTTCGGCTTTTTTCATATAGTAAATCTCTGCATCTACAGGCTCATTTCCTATATATGTAATCTGTTCAAAAGCTTTTTTACTTTTAATACAATCTGTTCTCCTAATTGACCAAACTTCATTGCATGTGCAAGTTTTTGCATGGAAATTACGCCTGCAACAAAATCCTGTGCAAATGCAAAGTATGAGTCATCTGCTCTATATCCTATAATTACATCATATGATGAAATATCTGGAAGAAAATTTTCTTTTATATAACTTTTTGCCTCTTCTGCAATGCTTCGCACATGCCCATTCTTTCGCAAGTTCTATCTGTTCTGTACAGTAAAATCCTTTTCCATAATCATTATGTCTTGCACCTTTTCCGTATTCTGGTTTTTGTATGATAAATTGCGATCCATGATATAATTTTTTTTCATTGTATCACCTCTTATTTTTATTATATTGCAAGTGCGATACTTCCTCAACAAAAATTAATATTTTCACTCCTCCAATCCCAAAAACTGCAATAAAATCTCCATCTTCAATCGATCCACATGATCCTCCCAATCAATCTTCACCAGATCATTCACTTTATCAATTCTCTTTCTTATCGTATTAATATGCACATACATCTTCTCCGCGGTCACACTGTAGTTCATGTTGTTTTCCAGATAAATCTTTAATGTCTTTAACAACTCAATATTCTTCTCTTCTTCCATCAACTCCCGATATTTCCTTAACATCTCTTTTAACTCATTCTCAGGAATCTCAATCCATGTTAAAGGTCCTAACATTTCGTATTCCCAGATATCCTTTTCAGGGAAGATAATGCTTCCCATCTTTAATACTTTCTGGCATTTCTTGACACATTCTCTGACTTCCAACAGTGTCTTTTCTTCCTGACAGATTCCAAATTCCAGTTTCATATCGGCAAATTTTAATCCGATGTATCTCTGGAATTCTTTTAATAGTTCCGTTGTTGTGTCTTTGGTCCAGGGTGTGCTGTTGTGGATCTTTTCTGACTTCTAATAAGATCAAGCCATCATTTTCATCCAGAAGGCAATCTTTCCGATCTTCCCTAACTTGCTTTGCTGGAAGGCTTCCAAAAATGTGTTCTTTCATTTCGTGCGTTGTATCCTTCATTGCATTGGTGAAATACAATGTATTGATAAGCTGTATTTACAGAAATTCCTTGGATATTTGCCTGATAAAGAGTTTCTTGGCATCTTTTTCTGTGTAATCGAGGGCTAAATGAATGAAGTTCTCAAATCCGATATTTCCCATATTTTCTGCGATCATAATCTGTTCATAGACTCCTTGCAATGTTAAAAACGCGATACGGATGGCAAATTCATCGTAGTAATCGATAAATTCTCTGGATTCCATTACGACAAAATATGCCTGTACGATATCTTCCATGACGATTGGAATAATGATCCAGCTGACACGTGGTCCTTCTAAATTGCCAGGATTGATCAGGCAGATCCTTGCCATATTGATGTAATCGCATAAGGTATGTTTCGTATAGGGCATTGATGGTTCCCAATAATCGCTTTCGGATAATCCGAAGGATTCTGTGATTCGTTTAAAATCCGGGGAACTGTAGTAGCTTTTTTCTTCAGCAAGATCATAGATAAATGCCGGAAATTTCATCTCGACTTCTACGGCTCTTAGAATCTTATTGATCTTCTGGACTTTGTAGGATTGATCCGATACTTGCAGATGATTATTGCTGTGGACTTTGAATCTTCGGATCGTTCGGTTCATCACTGCGGTATTGATCTGACTCATCAATTCCATCCATGGAACAGAAAATGGCATACTGATCAGTGGAATCTCGTATTGGTCGAACAAATCTATTAATCGCTGTGGTATCTCGTCAAGATAGCGGCCTCGTTTGATCATCATGGCAGAGGTTCCCTGCATGCTTCCTGACTTAAATGCTTCTTCGAGGCAGTCTGGTTCCTGAGCTAATACATATCCTGAGGAAAGGACCAGCTCTTTTCCTTTTGCCCAGCGCAGGGCATCAGGTGCTTCAAGGAGGGTTGTTCCCTGAATCTCTTTGTGTAAGCCTGATTTCCCTGCGATCACGTGATAGTCTTTAAAGTATTCTAATGTCAGTAGTTCCTTGACAGCGATTCCCATTCTTTATTTCCTCCATTTTTATCGTGTTTTTTCTATAAATCATTCATCTTCTATCAAACATCCATATATATAAGAAAAAATCCGATTCCTACTGCTCATAGGAACCGGATGCTTCTTTGCATATCGATCATTCTTCATACATCGGTGTGTATGGTTCTTTATTTCGTTCCTTAAATTCTTTTGTGATCTTCGCTAAGACCTGTGGTTTCGTAAAGAGATCATATGCGATTCCTGCTGCCACTTTGGATGCATATAAGGCTCCTTTATCTCCGATGGAAGTCCCTCCGCTTGCGGTTGCCTGCCATGTATGTGGAGAGCATCCGATTGGCCAGCATGCAGTTGTAAACAGACAGGTTGGCATGATCCTGCTGACATCTCCTGTATCAGAAGATGCACTTAGTTCTGCTTCTTTCCATTTATCTCTTGGCGAAACACCTAAGATCATTGCTTCATCATAAACTTGGTGAAGATTTTTTCCTTTCTCTATGATACCTTGTTCCACGGTTTTCTGCAACTCTTTTGCAAATCCTAGTTCTTCTTTTGTGTATTTGGGTCCATCTGCTTCAATCAGGTTCGCATATGCAAGGTCTGCAAATGCTTCGTTTGTGGATAACTCACAGCATCCACATCCCATTTCAATATCCACTGTCGTCTCTGTCATCATCGCTGCACCTTGGGCTACTTTCTTTAAGCGTTCCATTGTGCTTTTGACATCCTTCATATGTGGTGCTCTGACAAAATACCACGCACTTGCTTGGTCTGGCACGATATTGGGTGCAAATCCACCGCTGTCTGTAGAATAATGAATTCTTGTGCGGTCAATGACATGTTCTCTTAAATAGTTTGCTCCAACACTCATTAATTCCACGGCGTCTAAAGCACTTCTTCCCTGTTCCGGAGCAAATGCTGCATGTGATGATACTCCATGGAAATAAAAATGTGCAGATGCATTCGCAAGATATGCTTTGATCATGTGCCATGTTTGTATCAGATGGATGCCAGCTCACTGCTGCATCACATCCATCAAACATATGATGATATGCCATCTTTACCTTTCCACTTAACAGTTCTTCTTCTGGGCATCCATAGAATCTGACTGTTCCTTTTTGTTTCCCTTTTTCTAAGAAACGTTTGATCGCAATGACTGCAGTTGTAGCCGCGGCACCTAACATATGGTGCCCACATCCGTGTCCGACACCATCTTCGGATACCATTTCTTTTTTAATATCTGCTTTTTGTGATAATCCAGGAAGTGCATCGTATTCTCCAAGAATTGCGATAACTGGTTTCCCTTTTCCGTATTCTGCAATAAACGCATGTTCTAAATGTTCATTGTTCTCAATCGTGAATCCTTCTTCACTCAAGATTTTTCTTAAGAAATTGGCAGATTCTCTTTCATTTCCAGATAATTCTGGGTGATTCCATAAAGTATGACAGATTTCCTGACACAACGGCTCTAACCCTTGCACTTCATCATAAACGTCCTGTTTGATCATTTTATCCCCTGCTTTCTATTCCTTTGTTGTATTCTTTAATGTCGCCATTCCAACAGCAATACTTACGAAGACACATCCTAAGGTTCCAAGCCAGTTGGATGCCCCTGGCAACCAGTTAAAATATCCCATTCCGATCATAAAATATAAGATGATCGCAAATACAACCATGATGACGCTGTGTTTTTTCATTTTCATTCCAAATTGTACTAATAAAGCTCCAAATAAAGCTGGCAGCAAGTAGTTTAATGCGGCTTTGATCGTATCTGGAAGCATGGATAATACAGAAGTTCCAAGAATTGCTCCAATTGTAAGAACAGATACGTTGATCACGATAGATACTGCCATTCCAAGGGTTGCAACAACAGATCCTTTTTCTGTTCCTGGTTCTACATCTGCTGCCACCTGTGCCATACTTGCACATGGGATTCTCATGTTAGAGATATTTCCTGATAAGAATGCCATATAAGTTCCAGCGGCTCCGACGACTGGAAAGTAAGAGATCGGTTCTACAAACCATAACACTCCAAAGGCACTGGCTCCGCTGATAAATGCGGTTAATAATGCAGCTGGTTTTGGTAAGATTCCATAGACAACAGCTAATACAAGTGCTGGAGTAAAGGAAAGAAGAACTCCAAGGTATCCTGTGATCTTACCGATCTTATTGACTTGTGGTACATATTCTTTATTATAATAATCCTGATTGTTCATCGTATCTTCCTCCTGCTTAGACTAATGCTGTAATGATCATGGCTCCAAGAATTGTGATCGTTAAAGACCATTCTTTTAACCATCCGATCTCTTTTTTATTTGCAACTTTGGTAAGTACAAACATGATCACGGCTCCAAGCACACATGCTAAGGCATTCTTCCATGCTCCGCTCATTGTGATCTGGTCTGCTTTCATCATCATAGAGTAAAATGGTTTGGATAAATGGCTTGCACACATTGCTGAGAATACACCGATGATCGCACAAGAAGCAATCGTTGTCAGTGTTCCTGTATTTCCTCTGGAAACTTTCTTTTCAATCTTATCCATCTTATTTGCAGAGAATGTTGCGAATAACGCCCATCCGATAGAGCAAAGGATCATGGTCCAGACTGCCATTCCTAAAGCTTCTGGTGTTAATGTGTCCGTTCCAAGCTGTACCCCGACAGCGGATGTTCCAAGTCCTGCTGCGATAGATTCAAACATAACGGAACCGATCATAGATAATCTCATCCATCCGATTGGTCCCCCTACAGATACTAACAGAGAAAGCATCGCACTTAATACAACGATGGATGGTCCGATCGATGTTACCGCACTGCTTTTCATTGCTTTTTTCATCTGTTTATCGTTAAGTCCTAGTTTCTTTCCTGATTTGTAAGCACCCCTTGCGAATAAGACTGCCTGTAAGATGACAAATGCCACTGGAAGTGCACAGGCAAGCCACATTGGGATACTATTTGCGATTTTCATTGCGTCCATATTTTTATCCTCCTTATCGGTCCGTGTGTTTTGTATGCAATTATATTACCTGTTTTGTGGGTGAAATGATATGAAAAATTTTTCACTTTTTGATATGGTATCTTTGTTTTCGAAGATTTTTATGATTATTTTCTTTGTATAGTGAAGATTTTTTCACTTTATTAAATTAATAAAAGAAAAACTACCATTTTCTCTTAATATCTAAGATATAAGTGTGTCATGTCTTTATTTTACTTTTTAATAACATTAGTGCTTTCTTTTCAATCCTGCTTACATAGGATCTTGAAATATGAAGTTTTTTTGCTACTTCTTTTTGTGTTCATTGGTTCTCTTCCATAAAGTCCATAACGCATGATCAGTGTTTTCTTCTCCTTATTCATCTCCATTTTCTCTAATTCTTTCATAGATTCTTTTTGATATTTTCTTTCTGCTTCGATCTTTTTTGATTCAAAATCCGTTTCCTGTGTTCCTAGAATATCTAACAGATGGATCTCATTTCCTTCTTTATCTATCCCGATCGGCTCATAAAGGGATGTATTCTTTGATGTTTTCTTTTCCTGACGAAGCATCATCAATAATTCATTTTCAATGCATCTTGCAGCATACGTGACGAGCCGGTGGCCTTTGCTGATATCATACGTATTGATCGCTTTGATCAGCCCGATCACACCGATCGAGATCATATCTTCTTTTTCCCTGTCCAGATTATGATATTTCTTTACGATATGTGCAACCAAACGAAGGTTGTGTTCCACTAACAAATTTCTCGCATTCATGTCTCCCTGGCGGCTTAGGATCAGATAATGACGTTCTTCCTCTGGTAATAAAGGTTGTAAAAACTCTTGCAAAAGAAAAGCACCCTTCTAAGCCTTTTTATCATACTATGATACTTTGCTTAGAAAAGTGCTTTTCCATTTCTATTCTGAAGTTTTTGCCGATCTTATCTTAATTCTCTTCTTCGACTTCTTCTCTTCTTCGAAGCAGATATCCTTCTTTAATCTCTTCTCCAAAATCAACGTAGATCATCTGTTTTGGATGTGGGGCGGATTCCATTGATCTTCCGTCTTCATCTTCGATCGCTTTCACTATAACTTCTTTGTTTGTTCCGTCTGGGATCATAACTTCGATCGTCTCTCCGACAGAGAATTTATTCTTCTGTTCTAAGAGTGCATATCCTTTGTCATTATGTCCCTGAACGATTCCGATGTATGTGCAGTTCTTAATATACGTATTGCTGTCATATATCTGAGAAGTTTCGTCTGTCTTTCCAAAATAAAATCCTGTTGTAAACTGACGGTATGTGCATTTTGCGATCTCTTCTTTGTAGTAATCCATATTTGCTCTGTATTTTTCTACGGATTCCTTGCAGTCATCGATCGCTTTTCTGTAAGTTCTTGCAACCGTTGCTACATAAAGAGCTGTCTTCATACGTCCTTCGATCTTCAAGCTGTCGATTCCCGCATCTAAGATCTGATCGATATATTCGATCATATTCAAGTCTTTGGAGTTGAAAATATATGTTCCACGTTCATTTTCATACACTGGCATATATTCTCCTGGTCTTGTCTGTTCCATCACAGAGTATTTCCATCTGCAAGGATGTGTGCATTCTCCGCTGTTTGCATTTCTTCCTGTGAAGTAGTTACTTAACAGGCATCTTCCGGAATGAGAGATACACATAGCACCATGAATAAATGATTCGATTTCCATATCATCTGGGATATGAGCACGAATATCTTTGATCTCTTCCAGAGATAATTCTCTTGCAGATACGACACGGCTCGCTCCCTGATCATACCAGAACTTGTATGTTGCATAGTTGGTACTGTTTGCCTGTGTACTGATGTGGCGGTCAATATCTGGACAAACTTCTTTTGCGATCATAAAAACTCCAGGATCTGAGATGATCAGTGCATCTGGTTTGATCTCTTTTAATTCTTCAAAATATTTGCGGATTCCTTCTAAATCTTCGTTGTGTGCCACGATATTAGCAGTGATATAAACTTTCACTCCGTGTTTATGTGCAAATTCAATTCCTTCTTTAACATCTTCCATGGAAAAATTCTTTGCTTTGGCACGTAGTCCATACATCTCTCCACCGATATAAACGGCATCTGCTCCATATAACACAGCAACTTTTAATACTTCCAAGTTACTTGCCGGAATTAATAATTCAACGTCTCTCATTACTTTCTCCCATCTTGATACTGATTGCTACGCCATCACCTACCGGAAGGATCGTTGTCTCTAACTGTGGGTGATTCTTGATCGTATATAAATAGTCTCTCATTCGTTTATGAATGGTGCGGTCTCTTCGCTCGATCGCATAACGTGATTTGGCAACGTCTCCGTCTTGAAGTACGTTATCTGAAACCAGCACACCTTCTGGTGCCAGAAGTCTTAGTACATCATCAAGGAAATGAATATACTGTCCCTTGGCTGCATCTACAAAATAAGGTCAAAACTTCCATCAAGTCCTTTTAAGATCTCGATCGCATCTCCTTCTAGTAAGGTGATCTGTTCTTCTTTTCCCTGATTTTTGATGTTCTCTTTTGCTTTCTTGATTCTTTTTTCATTTCGCTCAATCGTGATGATCGTTCCGCCTTCCGGCTGGTAACTGTTCATATAAAGAGAAGAAAATCCCACTGCTGCTCCGACTTCTAAGATCTTCATCGGCTTCTTTAAAAGGACCAGAGTCCTTAAGAGTTCCTTCGTCTCTGGTTTGACGATCGGAACATGATTGACTCTGGCCTCTGATTCAATATGGCTTAAATCGTTCTTCTCTTCTTTCATCAATGAGCGGATATATTCTGTGATATTTAAATCCACTATCATTGTATGATCTCCTCTGATACATGATCTCCGCATAAAATACCCATAATGTCATCCATTCCCTGAGACTGTGTAAATTCATATGTCCCTGAAATAAACGACTTATCTTTGTATTTTGAGAAATATTTGCGGATCACAAATCTAGTCTTTCCATAGATCAGCTTCTTTGAAACAAGGGTTTCGGCAACTTTCTCATCTGACTCATTCTGTGTAACAATGACCGTTACTTTCTTATGGCTTTGTGCATTATATGGCTGATTCGAAAATGTCTGTTCTGCCACAAAATACGCCCCATAGAAAATACAGAAGATCGCACAGAATTAAAATACTCTGCTTAATGTACCTAAAAAACAGTTGCCATCCTTCGGAATAGAAAAAACTTCTTCTCTTCTAGAAAGACTCATCTTAAACCTCTGTAATGATCGGCAGAATCATTGGATTACGCTTTGTCTTCTTCCAAATGTAATTACTAAGCTCGTCTTTGATCTTCGTCTTAATCCTTGCCCAGTCTGTGATATTACGTTCTAAGCATTCCTCTACCGCATCTCTTGCAACATCTCTTGCACCTTCCATCAAAGATTCTGATTCTCTGACATATACAAACCCACGAGATACGATATCTGGACCTGCCAGGATCATATTGCCATGTTTCTGCAGAGTAACTGTTGCAATGATCAATCCATTCTGAGACAGTAACTTACGGTCATTCAATACGATGTTACCAACATCTCCGACACCAAGTCCATCAACGAGGATTCCTCCTGCCTGTACTTTTCCAGCGATCTTCCTTGTCTCTTATTGAGCTCCAGAACATCACCTTCTGCCAATACAAATGCATTCTCCTTTGGAATTCCCATCTCGATGGCAAGTTCACGATGACGCATCAGATGACGGTATTCTCCATGAACAGGGATTGCATACTTCGGCTTCGTCAGTGCATAAATAAGTCTTAATTCTTCACGGCATGCATGACCGGAAACATGTGTATCTTCAAATACGATCTGTGCACCTTTTAATGCCAGCTCATTCATGATCTTTGAAATGTTCTTCTCATTTCCTGGAATTGGACTTGAGCTGAATATGATCGTATCACTTGGTACGATGGATACTTTCTGTGAGTTGAGTTTGCCATACGGGATAATGCTGCCATTGTCTCTCCCTGGCTTCCCGTTGTGATTAAAACAATCTGATCGTCAGGATAATTCTTAATCTGATCAGTTTCTATTAATGTGTTCTTTGGAATCTTAATGTATCCTAATTCGGACGCTGTCGCAATGATATTTACCATGCTTCGTCCTTCTACTGCAACTTTTCTTCCGTACTTATGTGCAGAATTGATGATATGCTGTACACGATCCACGTTCGATGCAAATGTTGCAATGATCATACGTCCTTTTAAATGTTCTGCGAACAGATTGTCCAGACGTTTTCCTACATTCTTCTCTGATGGTGTATAGCCTTGTCGTTCTACATTCGTACTATCTGCCATCAATGCCAGAACTCCCTTACTTCCAAGTTCTGCGAATCTTGCAAGATCGATCGCTTCCCCAAATAATGGCGTATGGTCGATCTTAAAGTCACCCGTATGCACGATCACACCTGCTGGTGTTGTGATCGCAAGTGCTGCTGCATCTGCAATACTGTGATTTGTCTTAATAAATTCTACATTAAAGATTCCAAGTTTTACTTTGTCACCATGTGTCACAACATGGCGCTCCACGTTATTTAAAATACCGTGCTCTTTTAATTTGTTCTCGATCAATGCCATGGTAAGTTTTGTCGCATAGATCGGTACGTTCAATTCCTTCTCGAAATAAGGAATCGCTCCAATATGGTCCTCATGACCATGAGTGATAACCAGTCCACGAATCTTGCTTGCATTATCCTTTAAATATGTGATATCTGGAATAACTAAATCAATTCCTAACATATCCTCATCTGGGAACGCAAGTCCACAGTCCACGATCAAAATCTGGTTATTGCATTCAAATGCTGTGATGTTCATTCCAATCTGGCCGAGTCCGCCAAGTGGAATGATCTTTACTGAGCTAGGCTTTCTTCTAGGCATTGGTCTTCTTCCCCTTGCCTGATAATTATTCTTATTGTATGATTTCTTGTTATCATTTGCATAATAATTATTTCGTTTTGGTCTTGCCTGCTGTCTTACTTGATTGTCTTTCAACTTTCTTCCTCCATATCTACGTAGGTCTGACAATCCATTGTTTTAAACACTCTTATATATTTTATAAACTCACTTCAAGTCCATCTAACAGTGCGTTAAAAATATCTGAGATCATATCCAGTTCTTTATCGTCCTCAACGATCTCATAGGATACATAGTCATCCTCTAACTGCACTTCTTTCATGATCAATACAACGCTCTCATCTTCACTCGATGCTTCGCAGTCTTCTACCAAAGGTAGTCTGATTACGCAGCGAGGCGCTTGAGGACGTCGATGAGCAACTCGTAGAAGCGCTCGGCAGAAGCGAGCTCCATGCTCTCGTCCGGGGTGTGGACATCGGAGAGCGTCGGGCCCACGGCGATGGCGTCCAGG
>ENA-OQKR01000832-OQKR01000832.1-human-gut-metagenome-genome-assembly--contig:-NODE-832-length-11210-cov-2.799332_pt1 | contig 11210 bp, 8 predicted proteins | sample MGYA00242803_ERZ504806 | MGnify/ENA primary metagenome ERZ504806 (study PRJEB26092, sample SAMD00036399) | human gut metagenome | host: Homo sapiens | study: EMG produced TPA metagenomics assembly of...
AAGTCGGTGTTCCCCAGCCAGCAGAAGATATAATCGAACGAACTGAGATCCTCGTTGGCAATGCGTTTGGTGATGCCGTGGCTGAACGGGGTCAGAATTACCATAGGGATGTGCTCGTATTGTGCCTTGATGGTTCGCGCTACGTCAAATCCTTCATTATCTCCCGTTCCCGGCATACATATAATAAGGTCGTATGGCATGGACGATAGTTGAGACAATGCTTCCTCGCAAGTAGATACCTGTGTAAAGCGCGGCGGATAGCGCAGGGAGAGTGAAGTATATTCATTAAAGATTTTTTCGTCGATACGGCCGTCGTCTTCCAGCATGAAAGCATCATAAGGATTGGCGATTAAAAGCACATTGAAGATACGTCGCGTCATGAGGTTGGCAAACTGCGTATCTTTGAAATAGAGCTGGTTTAATTTAAACTTACTGAGCATGTTTTCTCATGGTTTATTAGTTCGGAGGACAAAAGTAGCAATTTAAATGAAGAATGAGGAATGAAGGATAAAGAATTACCTTTGCAAGCAGTTTATACAGTTGTCCCCTGCTTTTTTGTTTGTTGTTCTTTTATATTCTATGTGATTTGACGTTTTATCATTATTTAATCAAAATATTACTGCAGTGTTTAGGTGTTTTGAAAAGTTTTCCTATATTTGCAGTGTTGTTTATTGACATTTTGTTCAGGCAACAAATAGTTAACAAGGTAATAACCTTTAAAACGTAATATTATGAATATCGAACGTATCATGTCCTCTTTGGAGGCAAAGCATCCCGGCGAGTCTGAATATCTTCAAGCCGTAAAGGAAGTACTTCTTTCTATCGAAGATATCTACAATCAGCATCCTGAGTTCGAGAAGGCAAAAATCATAGAACGGTTGGTTGAACCCGATCGTATTTTTACTTTCCGTGTTACGTGGGTGGATGATAAAGGCGAGGTGCGGACTAATCTCGGTTATCGCGTACAGTTCAATAATGCTATCGGTCCGTACAAAGGCGGTATTCGTTTCCACGCTTCAGTAAACCTCTCTATCTTGAAGTTCTTGGGGTTTGAACAGACTTTCAAGAATGCTTTGACCACTCTGCCTATGGGTGGCGGTAAAGGCGGTTCCGATTTCTCTCCGCGCGGTAAGAGCGATGCGGAAGTGATGCGTTTCTGTCAGGCTTTCATGTTGGAATTGTGGCGTCACCTCGGTCCGGATATGGACGTACCCGCCGGTGATATTGGTGTAGGTGGTCGTGAAGTGGGCTATATGTTCGGTATGTATAAGAAACTGACACGCGAATTTACAGGAACTTTCACGGGTAAAGGTCTGGAATTCGGCGGTTCATTGATACGTCCCGAAGCAACCGGTTTCGGTGGATTGTATTTTGTAAACCAGATGCTGGAAACCAAAGGGATAGATATCAAGGGTAAGACGGTTGCTATCTCCGGTTTCGGAAATGTGGCTTGGGGTGCAGCTACCAAGGCTACCCAGTTGGGTGCTAAGGTTATTACGATTTCCGGTCCCGACGGTTATATCTATGACCCGAACGGCATCAGTGGCAAGAAGATAGATTATATGTTGGAACTCCGTGCATCGGGCAATGATATCGTAGCTCCGTATGCCGATGAATTCCCCGGCTCTACTTTCGTTCCCGGCAAACGTCCGTGGGAGGTGAAAGCCGATATTGCTTTGCCTTGTGCAACGCAGAATGAGTTGAATGGGGAAGATGCACAGCATCTGATTGATAATAAGGTGACTTGTGTGGGCGAAATCTCCAATATGGGATGTACCCCCGAAGCTATCGACCTCTTTATTGAAAACAAGATTATGTATGCACCGGGTAAGGCTGTGAATGCAGGCGGTGTGGCTACCAGCGGATTGGAAATGTCACAGAATGCAATGCATCTCAGTTGGAGTGCGGCTGAGGTAGACGAGAAGCTTCATGCCATTATGCACGGTATCCATGCTCAGTGCGTGAAATACGGAACAGAACCCGACGGCTACATCAACTACGTGAAGGGTGCTAATATCGCCGGCTTCATGAAGGTGGCTCATGCCATGATGGGTCAGGGAATTATCTAAGGAAAAACTTTGTTTAGTTGTATTTGTATTTGTGGTTTGTGCTGCCTGCGCCTGTGAAGGTGCAGGCAGCACTTTTTTACTATTTGTGGGTATTATTGTTTTTAATATAGTTATTTATCGGTATTGTGCCAGCTACCTGTGCGATCTAACTTTGCAGCGTGAAAATTAATTTATTAACGCTAAAAAGAAATAAGCTAAAATGAGAATTAAAGATGTATTGGTCATGGCGGCCATCGGTTTATTAGGAGCAGCATGCAGTGATGACGATAATAAGGGTAGTCAATGGGGAGACGGAGTTGGAGGTACGAAAACGAATCTGGATGTATCTGCCTATGATAAATGGACTTATGTAAATCTGAAAACCGGAGAAACGGAAATACATCCGGATACAAGCGAATGGATTTATACGGATGGTTCGGTAAGCGAGCCAAAAGCGAAGGAAACTATCGGTATCGAATGGCATATCGCCATACACCGTTATGAGATAAAAACAAACGGTGGCATGGTTTTCGATACGGAGAAAACAAATATGAATGAAATTACGGAGTTGCCTGAAGGAGACTATAAAGCGGATGAAAACATAACAAACGAGGATGAAGAATATGCCATCATCACCGATATGAGCAAAATGATGCAAGGCAACGTCGGTTACGCCAAGACTGCAACTGTGAACAAAGTGTTGTGCAGTTGGGTGAAAAAGACGGAGACAGGTAGTATGCCTCCTACTATTTATGAACCGACAATGCATGTAATAGTTTTGAAGTGTAAGGACGGCAGTTGGGCGAAGCTTCAATTTACAGTTGCAGGAAACTCTGAAACGAATAAGAGCGGTTTTGTTACATTCAATTACGAATTTATCCCGATTAAATAAGAATGAGACGGGTTCTTTGTTCCTTACTTTTTTTGCTGGCAGCGGCAGTGCCCACTGTCTTTGCGGAGGAAGTGGACGAAAGGGATAGCAACCGTTATCGCTATTCCATATTGGGAGATGTTGTAGATGAAAACGGGCAGCCAATGCCTGGAGCTACGGTTAGGGTGCTGGGAACTACTTTCGGAGCAGGCACGGATAGCGACGGTGAATTTGTTATCCGTTTGGAAAATGCGAAAGAATATACGCTGTTGGTTTCATTCATAGGATACGAATCTCAGGAAATAAAAGCGGTTCCGGCTGTACGTCCGCCGCGACTGCATATCCGATTGGTTCCTTCTTCTAATCAACTGAATGATGTAGTGGTAACCGGTTCGTTTGTTGCAAAACCGTTGAAAGAGGTACCTGTACTGACGCGTGTAATATCTCAAAAGGAGATTCAGGCACTCAATCCGATGAATGTCGAAACTTTGCTGCAATACGAACTGCCGGGTTTGCAGATTGGGTATAATTCGATGAGTCAGATGCCTGAGATATCTTATCAAGGCATGGATGGAGAGTATATGCTGTTTTTGATAGATGGCGAACGCGTAAGTGGGGAAGGAGCCGACCATAATGTTGATTTTACCCGTTTCAATGTAGACGATATCGAACGTATAGAAGTCATTAAAGGAGCCCAGTCCACAATCTATGGTTCCAATGCATTGGGTGGAGTCATCAATATCATTACAAAGACCGCCAATCGTCCCTTTAGCGGAAATTTGAATGTACGTTATGCCGGTTCCAACGGACAGAAATATACAGCTTCTACCGGTGTGAAGAAAAATCGTCTTACTTCTTATACCAGCCTTACCTATCGTACAAAAGATACTTATGAGATAGGTGATGAGGTAGGTAAGACCACCGTAACGGAAGGAAGTGACGGTTCTTCGGCAGAGGAGCAGGAAGATGCCGGTTCCACCACGGTCTACGGATACAACATTTGGGATTTTTTGCAGAAAATAGGCTATACCTGCAATGAAAAGCTAAATGCGGATTTGAAAGGTTCGTTTTACCGCAATAAACGAGACAAGCGTGTGGGCAAGATGTACCAGGACATATTCCTTGATTATACCTTGAATGGTAAGGTAACATATCTTCCCGGAGAAAAACAGCAACTTGTAATAGGATATATTTATGATAATTATCAGAAGAACCAGGACTATTTCTTATCCGGAAAGAAAACTACGGATTACCGTAATATCAAGCAGACACCGCGTATCGATTATACCGGAACATTCGGCAAGCATACTGTCAGTGTCGGGTTCGAAGGTGACTTTGAATACCTGAAACATTATATGCTGGAAGACAGCTCCCATGTTGACAATCAGTTGTACGCTTTCTATGCGCAGGAAGACTGGGATATCCTCGATGAGCTGAATATCGTGGCGGGAGTACGTGCCGACTATCATGAGAAATATCATTGGCATGTCACTCCGAAGGTTTCTTTACTGTGGCATTTTTGCGACCATGTCTCTTTCCGTGCCGGTTATGCACAAGGATTCCGTTCGCCTTCTCTGAAAGAACTCTACCAGGCATACGATATGGGCGGTATGGGTTGGTTCATGCTGTACGGTAATCCGGATTTGAAACCGGAAACCAGCAATCAAATCTCTCTGTCCGGCGAGTTTACCAAGGGAGGGCTGAACATGTCGGTTTCTTTTGCCCACAACCGTTTCAGGAACAAGATAGCCTATATGTCATTGGGCGACGGTTCGAGCGACATGCAGTACGTGAATGCCGATAATGCCAAAACTACGGCCTTGGAGACAATTTTGCGCTACCGTTTTGGTTTCGGGCTGATATTGACAGGTTCTTATGCTTATACGAACGATTATGAAGAGGTCGACGGACGGAATACTTCTTTGGTGCGCCCGCATACGGCAACTTTCAATGCTATGTATTCGCATAAGTTCGGAAAGATAGGTTTTAACTGTTCGCTGAACGGGCAGTGGGGAGCAAAGTTCGATACTTATACAAGAAACCAAAATGATGACGGTACTTATGCGTATGAAATAACCACTTACGATGCACGTACGATGTGTTCGTTGAATACCGGAGTTACCCTTCCGAAAGGCATATCCCTCAATCTGGGTATCGATAACCTGTTCAATTATAAAGACAAGGCTGCCGATAGTTCCCTGCAGATTCCGCAAAAGGGAATCAGTGTAATAGGAACCGTAAATCTTAATATTGCAGATATGTTCGGGTTATAAATATTAAAATATCGATATGAAGAAAAAACAACTATTGGGGAGTGGCTGTGCGGCCGTCCTCGTGTTGCTGCTTATAGGTATCTGGAACTTATGGTTCAGTTCTACAAGAGTAGCATTTGTCAATTATCAAGTTATCAGTCTCGGACAAATATCCAAGGCTAATGATAATTCGTTTATAAAGATAGCAGAAGTCAGTACCGACGAACTGGATAAGCTGACTTCTTATGACATGGTATTTATCAATGCCATGGGGATGAGAATAACGGAAGAACAGCGTGCGCAGATAAAGAAGGCTGCCGATGGCGGCTTGCCCATTCTGACCACTTCCGTCACCAATCCTGCCAATGAGATAATTTCGCTGGACTCTATCCAGGCCGACACTTTGAGAAGTTACCTGGGGAATGGCGGGCGCCGTAACTACCGTAGCATGCTGAATTATGTACGTAAGCATATCGATGGCAAGCTTATTTCGGTAGACGAACCTGAAGCTGTAACAGAACGCTCCAATGATATGATATATCATGCCGACCCGAAGAAGCCTGATGATGAAGAACTCGGTTTCAATACGATAGCCGGATACAATGCTTTCCTGCAGGAAAACGGGCTGTTGCAAGAGGGAGCTCCCCGTATCATAATCACTGGTATGATGGGCGAACCGGCAGACCTTATCCGGAAACTGGAGGAAACGGGTAATGTCGTTTATCCGGTACGGAATATGAAAAGGCTTCATTGGCAGGCACCAAATTGATTCGGTATTCCCCTCGGCAGTCATCAATATGGCGCACGGGCGCATGGGAGACTATATCGTGGATTACCTGGCACAACAGAATATCCCGTTGTTTACTCCGCTGAATGTAAACCGGCTCGTAGAAGAGTGGGAGAACGACAAAATGGGAATGAGCGGCGGATTTCTCTCGCAAAGTGTCGTAACCCCCGAAATAGACGGGGCTATCCGTCCTTTCGCTTTGTTCGGACATTATAGGGATGAAGAAGGATTGCAGCATGCTTTTGCCATTCCCGAGCGTTTGGAAACTTTTGTAGAGACGGTGAATAACTATATTAAGTTGCAGAACAAGCCCAATAATGAAAAGCGCGTGGCGATTTATTATTATAAAGGCCCGGGACAGAACGCAATGGCTGCTGCCGGTATGGAAGTTGCCCCTTCGCTTTACAACCTATTGCTGCATTTGAAGAAAGAAGGGTATAAGGTAGACGGCTTGCCGGCATCCTCCAAAGAACTGGAACGTATGATACAAGCACAGGGAGCTGTATTCGGAACGTATGCGGAAGGAGCTTTCGACAACTTTATGAAGAACGGGCATCCCGAACTGATTACCAAAGAACAGTACGAAAGTTGGGTAGGGAAAGTACTCAGGCCGGAAAAGTATGCGGAGGTCGTATCTTCCTTCGGAGAATTTCCCGGTGAGTATATGGCTACCGATGACGGACGCCTGGGAGTTGCCCGCTTACAGTTCGGGAATGTGGTGTTGCTGCCGCAAAATGCCGCCGGAAAGGGAGACAATGCGTTTAAGATTGTTCATGGTACGGATGCCGCACCTCCTCACACTTATATTGCATCTTATTTGTGGACGCAGTTCGGTTTTAAGGCCGATGCGTTGATTCACTTCGGTACTCATGGCAGTCTGGAATTTACACCGAAAAAGCAGGTTGCTTTGAGTAGTAACGACTGGCCCGACCGGCTGGTAGGCGCTTTGCCTCATTTCTATATTTATTCGATAGGAAATGTGGGAGAAGGTATGATAGCCAAACGCAGGGCATATGCAGGCTTGCAGTCTTACCTCACCCCTCCGTTCCTCGAGAGCAGTGTCCGTGGTATCTATCGTGAACTTGTGGAGAAAATTAAGATATACAATAATGCTGTCAATGCTTGTTCTAACGGTGCGCACGAACAGGAATCCCGGAAAGATATGCGTAGCGAAGTCGATTTGCGCCGTGCTTCTTTAGCTGTGAAGGCAGTGGCGGTAAAGCTGGGTATTCACCGCGAGCTGGAACTGGACAGCGTACTCACCGTTCCTTATACGGAAGACGAGATTTTGCGTATCGAGAACTTTGCCGAGGAACTGGCTACGGAGAAAATAACGGGACAGCTTTATACAATGGGCGTTCCTTATGAAGATGCGCGCATCAGGAGTAGTGTGTACGCCATGGCTACCGAACCGATTGCATACAGCCTGCTTGCCCTGGACAAACTCCGCAAACGCGCCGACGAAAAAACGGTGAAACACCGCGCTTTGTTCACACAGCATTATCTGAATCCTGCCCGCGCTTTAGTAACCCGGTTGCTGTCTAATCCGGCTTTGGGAGCGGACGAGCTCATCTGCCGTGTGGCGGATATTACATCTGACGAACTAACCAAAGCCCGGAAGATAGAAAAATCGCGTAATGCGCCGCAGGGCATGATGGCGATGATGATGGCTATGGGAGGCGGAGAGAAAGCCGTAATGAAGAAAATGCCTTCTTCCGTAGAATATACCAAAGAAGAAATCACTTTTGCTTTGGCAGTCATGGAAGTCGAGCGCACAATTAAAAATGTCGGAGAATATAAAAAGGCACTTATAGAAAGTCCGGAAAAAGAACTGCTCAGCATGACGAATGCATTGAACGGCGGATATACCCTGCCTTCACCGGGAGGCGATCCGATAGTAAATCCCAATACCTTGCCTACCGGACGCAACCTCTACGGAATCAATGCAGAGGCTACCCCAAGCGAGGCGGCATGGGAGAAAGGCATACAGTTGGCAAATAATACAATCGAGATGTATAAACGCCGGCACAATGATAGCATTCCCCGTAAAGTAAGCTATACGCTGTGGAGCGGCGAGTTTATCGAGACGGAAGGAGCCACTATCGCCCAGATACTCTATATGCTGGGTGTGGAACCTCTGCGGGATGCTTTCGGCCGTGTTACGGATTTGAAACTCATCCCCTCGAAAGAACTGGGACGCCCGCGTATCGATGTGGTAGTACAGACGAGCGGGCAGTTGAGGGACATCGCAGCTTCCCGCTTGTTCCTTATTAACCGAGCGGTTGAAATGGCTGCCCATGCAAAAGACGACCAGTACGAAAATCAGGTTGCTGCCGGAGTGGTCGAAGCAGAACGGGTGTTGATAGAAAAAGGCCTGACTCCTAAAGATGCCAGGGAGGTTTCTACATTTCGCGTGTTCGGAGGAGCTAACGGCGGTTATGGAACCGGTATCCAGGGTATGGTGATGAGCGGTGACCGTTGGGAAAGCGAGAAAGAAATAGCAGATACCTATTTGAATAATATGGGTGCTTACTATGGTAGTGAAAAGAACTGGGAAGCCTTCCGTCAATTCGCTTTCGAAGCTGCGCTGACACGTACGGATGCGGTTATACAGCCTCGCCAGAGCAATACGTGGGGAGCATTGAGCCTCGACCACGTGTACGAGTTTATGGGCGGGCTCAACCTGGCTGTTCGTAATGTGACGGGAAAAGACCCGGATGCTTACCTGAGCGATTACCGCAATCGCAACAACTTCCGCATGCAGGAGGTCAAGGAAGCTATCGGAGTGGAGAGCCGTACCACTATTTTCAACCCTACCTATATCAAGGAGAAAATGAAAGGAGAAGCAGGTGCTGCGAATACATTTGCCGAGATTGTACAAAACACATATGGCTGGAATGTGATGAAGCCCAAAGCTATCGATAAGGAAATGTGGGATGAGATATATAATGTGTACGTAAAGGATAAGTTCGGCCTGGGCTTGCATGAATATTTCGAGCAACAGAATCCGGCAGCTTGGGAAGAAATGACCGCTGTCATGCTGGAGACGGTGCGCAAGGGAATGTGGAAAGCCAGCGAGCAGCAAGTGGCCGATATAGCCAAGTTGCACACCGATTTGGTAAACAAGTACAAACCCTCCTGTTCCGGCTTTGTTTGCGACAATGCCAAGTTAAGGCAGTTCATTGCTTCGAAAACCGATGCGCAGGCAGCGGCGGAATATAAGAAAAACATTGTTCAGATACGTGAAGCTGTCGCATCCGACGACAAGAAAGGGATGGTGATGAAAAAAGAGGAGATAGCTTCTGTCGCAGAAGAACAGACCAATGTACTGAGCAATACGATAGTCGGTTTGGTAGTAGTGCTTGCTATCGTCGTACTACTGTTGCTCGTCCGTCATCGTCGTAAAAAACTCAGGAATAATGGAGACTAGTGTTTTGGTACTTATGATATTGGTTTGCTTTAATTCATGTTGAAGCAAACTTATCGTAAATTAAGGTCGGTACTTGGCAATATCCGTCATCTGTGCCTTGTTCGTAGGGCTGATGTGGTCTTATGCTATCGAGCAGTCCAAAACCCAGATTGCCGACTGGCTGGCTAATCCTGCACTGATGCTCGATACTTCCGTTGTACTGAGCGTGGAAGTGGTTCTGCAGATGACCTTCTGCATGCTGGCTGCACATATCCAAAGTGCCGGACTTGTGAAGAAGCGCGTGCTATGGGCTTATAAGGCACTACGCTGGTTTCCGGGTATTTTAGTTTTTCCGGTACTGTTCTGCGGCTTGGTCGCATTGATATTCTCCTTCCCCGGGGTATCCTTTTCCCTGATTGCCTGGAGCATGGCAGCGGCGGTATTCGTATTGATACCTGCCGGGAGCTTCCTTTTGCGCTGGTTACTACCCGAAAAAGAGCTTCGGCTGGAATTGCTTTTCCTCGCCAATGCCCTGATTGCTATTTTGGGAATTATCGCTACTGTCAACGGCCGTACGGCAGTGAAAGGAATAGACGAGGTAGACTGGGGAGCGTTGGCAGGCTTGACAATCCTGCTTGTTGCCGGTGCATTGGTCGGAATGATTTTAAGAAAAGTGAAATTGAAAAGACAAACTAACTAATTAAATAAAAAATTATGAATTACATTTCAGACATTCTCTATTGGATATCTACAGGGCTTCTGGTTCCTGTTATCGTATTGTTGATTATTCTTTTCGGACGTTCGGTCTTGCTCCTCGGAAACTTTTTCGGGCAATACCTGGCTATTCGTAAGACCGATGCCCTGCTGCGCAAGGAGTTGGATGCACTGACTCCTGAAACTGTTTCGGAGCTGGGCGGACACCTCTCCAAAAAGAACAACTCTTTGGTGGTTGCTTACATTCACCGTATTATCGAGATGAAAGACAGTCCGGCGCACGTGCAGCGCCTGCTTGCCGATTTTGAGATAGCGGCGGATAAAGATTTGGCAATATCCAAGACTCTAACCAAAATGGGACCGATGTTGGGATTAATGGGAACGCTGATTCCAATGGGTCCGGCACTTGTAGGGCTTTCCACCGGCGACATTGCCTCGATGGCCTACAATATGCAGGTGGCATTTGCCACTACGGTTGTCGGGTTGTTCTCCAGTGCTATCGGGTTTATAACACAGCAAGTCAAGCAGCGTTGGTATTTGCAGGATATGACTAATCTCGAATTTCTCTCTGAATTGTTAAACCAAAACCAAAAAGAATAATGAAAAGGCGTTTGCTGAGAAAAGAAGAAGATAGCGACCCGATGAGTGTGGTAAGCAACCTTTTCGATGTTGCAATGGTATTTGCCGTAGCACTTATGGTTGCATTGGTGAGCCGTTACAATATGACCGAGATGTTCAGCCAGGAAGATTTCACTATGGTAAAGAATCCCGGAAAAGAGAACATGGAGATTATTACGAAAGAAGGTCAGAAAATCAATAAATACACTCCATCTGAGAACCAGGATACTAAAAGCGGCAAAAAAGGCAAAAAGGTGGGGATTGCTTATGAGCTGGATAACGGCGAGATTATTTATGTGCCCGAATAGTAATTCCGTTGCATCTAAAATTATTACCTTTGCTGCTCGAAAATTATAAATAACTAAGAGATGTTACAACCGGAATTGAAATTAAGACGTGATAAGATACGTGCCTCATGGCCCAGCAAGGTATTGATGCGGCACTTATTACCTGTAATGTAAACTTAATCTATACGTATGGTCGCGTAGTAAGCGGATATTTATATTTGCCG
>ENA-OQKR01000835-OQKR01000835.1-human-gut-metagenome-genome-assembly--contig:-NODE-835-length-11197-cov-3.629449_pt1 | contig 11197 bp, 19 predicted proteins | sample MGYA00242803_ERZ504806 | MGnify/ENA primary metagenome ERZ504806 (study PRJEB26092, sample SAMD00036399) | human gut metagenome | host: Homo sapiens | study: EMG produced TPA metagenomics assembly of...
GATACGCTCGGCCTGTCCCCGGACTCCGAAAAAGGGATACGGAGAAAGTGCCGCGAGCGTGGCGGCATGCTCCGCCGGATCATGGAAGACGGTCGTCGCTCATTTCGAGCATGTGACCGGAGTCCTGTTCCTTTTCCTCCTGGTACTCGTACAGTGCGGCACAGGCTTCTATGAATTCCTCCGAACGGGATGTGGCAGAACCGTTGGTTACGATATAAAAGTCATTGACAGTAATACCGTAGGCGCGTACCCGTTCGAGGATATGGCGGATGGCCCGGACGTTAAGCGACGGCTCGCCGCCCGTGATGTTGAAATGGTGGATATACCTGACATGCCGCAGCAGGTTGCTTATATGTTTCAAAGGGATATTCACGGGCTCGGCATCTCCCCGCATGCAGTGGGCACAGCGCATGTTGCAACGCCGGGTAATCTCGATACAAAGATTTTTAATATAGAGTTCTTTCATAAGACGTCTTATAGATTTTCGACCAATTCACAGAAAGCCTCAAAGAGTGCCCCGGTGTGTAAATCCTTGGCCGGAACCTTGCGGATATCCCCGCTTTCGTAATCCAGTTCGGCATACAATTCACCGTTGTCCATCGTAAAACCGTAAACGCAGCAGGGGTCATGGTCCTCGTCGCAAACCTGTACGGAATACCCCTCGACGGAAAACTCCCCGTCATCGAAACGGGAGACGATTTTCCGCATCAGTTCCAGCATGTCTTTTTCCAGCATACGGTAATGCTGGCCCAGTTTGTCAAGCTGCAACCGGTCTTCTTCCGATACCGGACAGGTAATCTCCACGTGTTCCGACGGCAACTCGAAAGTCTCCTTTCCGTCACCTATTTTCACGATATTTTTAACGTAATCTACGGCAAGTACATCGTACTCGCCGGATTTTTCTCGGGCGGGATCGTCCCACCACACTTTTTGTCCTTTTTTGATGGTCGTTGTCATTTGATATTCTATTATTCTTGTTCCTGAAATGAATTCCTTACAGGATTTCAAGTTCGGCCGCGTAGACTTCCGCCTCACTTACCCCGTCACCGATCAGGATGATGCGGTCGTCGAATTCCTCCAGAACTTCCAAATCTTCGTCTGTGAGGTCCGCATATTTCTCTTCAAAGGCATCATAGACCTTGTATTCCCCGGAAGTTTCACCGGCAGGGTCATTCCAGAAGACTTTTTGCCTTTTTCAAATTTTCTCATTGCCCCGGTATTTCAATCAAAGTAAACGGAGTCCCATTCCGTCCAGTAACACTCTCCATCCGCTTCGTCCGCGTGGCTCAGGTCTTCGTCCATCTGTGCCTTGTCCCCGTGGTAAAGGGCGAGCGCGCACTCGTCGGAACAGGCGAATTCCCCGCCCAGATAATATCCTTCTTTCATGGGTTTCCCGCAATGGTCGCAGCGGCGGACATTCTCATCGTCAGGTTCAGGTGTTACCGCCACAATCCCGTCCGCCGTTTCCGCAACGATATCCGGACCAAGCGGTTCGCCAAGCGGGGACAAAGGATCGACCGCAACGTTTTCAGGTCCGCGCAGGGCCGGTTCCATAGCTGTAATCTCATCTTTGCCCTGTCCCTTCCGGAAATCAAGGCTGCTTTCATAATGACCTGCAAGTATTGTCCTCTGGTTATCTTTGTTCATAGTTCTGAATTTTTGCCCGTTTTACAATTTTTATATTGTCATAGCCGCTCTGCCTCAATTCATCCAGCAGGCCGGCATATTCCTTCCCCGTTGCCGGTTTGGTCGTGGCGATGACATGGCTGTAATCCGCCGAGCCATGCTGGCCGACGTGCATGTAGGAGGTTGTCTCACCCCACCGTCCGCTCCACGGTATGTCCGGGAACAGGGCGATGACCTGTCCGTCGGGATAGCGTCTAAAGACCACCTTCGTCATTTTGCCCGCAGATTTCCGTGTCGATTTCATAATCCCCGTAGTTTTTGAATTCATAGTCCACTTCGCTGATAATTTCGTCAACCTCTTCGTCCGTTATCTCATCGGCCTTCGGGTTGTCGATATCGAGCCGTACGGTCAGGTAAATGGTTCTTGTTGCCATAATATCATACATTTTTTAGTGTAACAAAGCCGGCCTATGACGGACCGACGGTATATTTCTCTATCAGCCGCTTCCGGTACGCCTTGTCTTTTCCGGCGGCAAGGCTTGCCAGTTTGCGGATATTCCGGTTGGCTTTTTCCGCGACCTGCTCCACTGTCGGTCCGGGAGTCATGAAATCACGGCATCCGGCACCGCAATACCGCTGCTTCCCCTTGACCGTCCTGCCACAGGCCGGACACCGGTGCTTGCCGTCACGCTCCAGCACTTCCAGAATATTGGCATGAATGCCTTTCCACCATTCAATACGGTCTATGTCATAATCGTAGACGGTTATCGTGTTCCCGAAACTGCGGGCTTCGACCTCAACGGCAATGCCCTCATCTTCAAGGCAAACCTTCAATACCGGGTCTTCGTGAGGCTCACAGTGCCTGTCATACCAGATGATATAGGTGGGATCGTCCAGTTCGTCAGGCTCTCCCAGACAGAGTTCCGTAAGGCCGTTGTTCACGAGAATGTTGCGGATGGCGTCTTGTAAATCTTTGATACAGTCCATTGATATTTCGTTTTATGGTTGTTCCTCATTCGTCAGTTCATCTCCGAAGCGTGGCCGACGAACTGGAAGATATCGGCGTATTGTTCGCTGTAGATATAGAATCCGTCCCGTTTTTCCCCGGTCTCCGCATCTATTCCGTCAGCAAGGAGATATTCCCCGTCATCCGTCAGGTAGACATCGGTAAGCTTGATACGGGGCGTGTCGTGCTTCCCGTACAAGGTTGTCGTGACGGGGAAGTTGTTGTCATCGAGTTCCTCCTCTTCTGTAAGGCCGAGTGATACGCGGCCATATTGTGCCAGGAACTCCAGCATGAATTTCAGTATGGCTTGCTCGGCCTCGTGCAGCCGTTCGTCGATAAAGGCGTACTGGGTGGCGAACAGGTGCAGCTTGTCGGCACTCATTTTGTTCGGAGCTTTACCCGGCTCCGCATTGTCTTTCTGTATTTTATCCATATCTGTCATAATATTGGTTTCATGTTTCCAGTGGGGTGAAGGAGACGGTCAGTATCACTTTCTCGTCACCCAGGTTGAACACTTTCAGGCAGTCGTTACTGATAGTCCTTTTCAGGATGTCTCCCCGGTATCGGGAATTGCGTACCTTGAAGGTAAAATCATCAATGAACGAGCTGATGCAATGAAGCACGTGACCGAATTCTTCCTTGCCGTAGGGCTGGGAGAAGTATGCTTTTATGTGCATTCTCAAACTCAGGATGTAGTTCGAGGTCCTGCTTCCGGTCGGTCCGGTCAACACTATTTTATATTTTTCCATAGCCTGTCTGTTTTAATCGTCATACCAGCCCTCGATCTCATCGAAATAGCCGTTCGAGTCCCATTCTTCCAGCAAGGTGGTCGGGTACGTCCATTCAAGGCTGTAAAACAGATCCTGGCACACCTCTTCATTACCCTTGCACAGGGCGAGCAGTGAGTTATGCGTGAAACAGCCGTCACTGCTCGCCGGCACACGCCACCCCTCATGGTCTTCCGCCGCGTATTCAGGTACATAGCACACTTCATCGGGGCGGTTGAGAAAGGCATCCTCGTTCTTGTAGATGTTTCCTTCCCCTCCGTATTCCAGTTCATAGAACACACCTTCCGGCGTTTCTATCCTGTTGCCAATCTCTATCATAGCGTTACCGTTTCGTGGGTATATATAATCACCATCCGGGAGGAGAGCACCTTGTCGCGTACCGTGGGGTTGGCGATTGCCCAATCGGAATGGAAATGCATGTCCGGAATGGATGCGGTGTCCACAATATCGCCCCCGTTTTCCAAATGGAGATAATCCGGCTGATACAGGTCGCAAAGGAATTTGCCGTCCGTATCGCTGATGGCGTATATCTTGCCGTCGAGTGCGGCCGTCATCTCCTCCTCGCTGCGGTAGACCAACAGGTATTTACAGCCGGTCTTCATCTCTTCCGCAATCCGCTTATGCAGTTCTTCAGGAGATAATTCACGCAGTCTTGACACGACCGCCCCGATACTTTCCACGGCATCGTAGCTGTCCAAGACATCATGGCAGGTCGTTTCAAACTCCTCTTTCGGACGACCCGCAAAATTGATGGTACGGACTTCCTGCCCGTGCCCGCCGAGCAGGTAAAAGGGCGTACCGTTCCATTGTTCCTTTCTGACAGAGAGCGGCCGGGAGCATTCCCGTGTCTGCCGGTTCACAACGGCATACAGTTCCAGACTTTCCCCGCATTCCATACGCAGGATATGCCGGGCGAACTCCGTAAATGTCATGATTTTGATTCCTTCCCCGTTCGCCGTGAAGAAATCCTGTCTTGTCTGTTTCATAAATCCGTTTTTTTAAGAGTAGGTAATCGTTTTGTATAAGGGGTGGAATACTCACCTCGTTTTGAAAAAAAGACCGCCGCAGCCGTAGCCGCGACGGCCCGTCATCATTATGGCATGTGATGAACAGGTTCTATTTTCGTTATTCGGCCTCGTAGTACGGTACGCCGTGCCTTACCACTGCTTTTTCCATTTCTTCCCACCAGATTTCACTATGGCGGTCATTGTCAAAATCTATGGGCTTTCTTGTGCCGAGCCGCAGCCGGTCCCGTGTCTCCATTTCCGTTTCGTACACAATCTGTTCCATCTCTTCGTCCGTAACATGGTAGGTATCGAACGGCTCCGGCAGAGATTCCAACTCCCTGCGTGACAGCTCGGATTGCCCGCAGGTGAAAACCTTGTCATAGAAAGCGTCATCTTTCGGCGGCAGTTCGGGTTCCTGTTCCGGCAGCACATCCAGATAATCCGACTCGTACAGGTAGTTTTCGTCGCGCCCCTTCGTCTGCCGGTTGTTCTTGAACTCTTCCAGATCACTTTCCGTCAGGCGGAATTCCTTCTTCTTACGCCGCAGGTACTCCATCATGTTTTCGAGGGAGGAGAACGGGGCTATGAGCTCCATGGAAGAACGGTTGTGCCAGCCATCGCTCCGGTACAGCAGGTAGACCTGTGGGCGGTTCCGGGCCGCCTCCTTACGGTATTCGCCGAACTCATACAGGGCGTTGTCGAAACTTCCGAATGCCAGCCGGACTTTGTCTTCGACGGATATGGACTCCCGGCATTCCTCGAAACGGCGTTGCACGTATCCGATGAAATCCACGTCTTCCAGAGTCTCCATGACCGTGATGTCATCAGTCGAGAGCGCGATGTCAGCTCCTGCGAAATTGTCGGCTGACAGCACGTGTTTCTCTTCATTGTATTCGTCTTCCGCCCTGCAGACGGCCAGACCGGGCGTTTCCGCCTTGATCTCCACGACCTTACGGAGCGTCTCTTCGATAGCTATCCGGTATTTTTCATTGTATGATGTTTATTTGTTTCAGTTCACGTTTGTAGTTTCTCAATGACGGCTTGTGCCCTTTCTCCCTTACGATCTGGCGCATCTGTGCAAAGGTGTATGCCTTCTCCATGTCCAGACCGTAGTCCGTGGCGAATGCCGTCATTCCGATATAGCAGAAGCCGAACTTCCGGTGCAGCATGTCGGCCGTATAAGGAGTCATGTCTTCCGCCAGGGTTACGGGGACAGCCATTCCCCGGATCTTGAACTTCAAGCCCTCGATAAGGGTTCCGCAGTTGTCGCTGTGGTAGGTCAGGTCCCTGCGGCGGGCGCAGTAACCGATGGTCTCGCCCATGAAGGTGTTGCGGAAGATTTCCGTACGGTTCAGGTCCTTCAACTTCTCGACACCGTAATAGCAGACCGCCTGTACGGCTTTCAACGCTTTGTCCACACGAGGCTTGACAAAGCGGGGGTCGTTTTCCGCCACGATCTTTTCCAGCCACGTGCGGTGGAAGGTTCCGACAGGCACGTCGAATACCTTCTCCGGCGTGCAGTATTTCGAATCCGACCGCGTCATCATCAGATGTGCCGAGGACGGCTCGTATTGTTCTTTCAGGTAAAAAGCCAGACAAGTATTGCCGACTTTGCAGTAAGTATAGTCGTCACGGCTGTTTTTCAGCGACAGCATCGTGATTTCCCCGCCGTAGAACTTCTCGGGCAGTCCGGTCTGTCGGCAGAACTCCGTGAGGAAATGTCCGGGGATGGCATGTGCATAACTGTGCTCCCGGTAGCACTCCTTCGCCATTTGCGGGGTGATGAACCGTTTGGCAAAGTCACAGATATGGTAATGACCGTAATCATACGCCGCTTGCGTATTCGCGGAGGTCTGGAACTTTTTGGGCATCTGGCGGAACCAGCGGAAACACGTCCCGTGCTCCATGCAGTAGTCGACAAATTCCCGCGTCCATACATTTTCAGGAAATTCGGGACAGTTGCCGTTTCTTCGGACGAACGCCTTGCATACTTCCGTCGTGAGCAGGGATTGTTCAGTTTCCCCGTCGATATAGCAGTTCGTCTCCCGTTTGCTGTTATCGATGGCAATGACCAGTCTTTCCGGTGTCTTGAACCGCTTCGGCAACTCCCCGGAACATGTAAGGGTGTTTCTCCATCAGCCGGTCCGCCAGCATGTCGTCCAGATATACCGACAACGGCTTGAAAAACCTGGGGGTCTGTGATGAAGTTTTTTCCTCGGTCGAACAGACAGCCGCATGGAGAATCTCATAGGAATAGAACCGGGCGGGAACAAGCGAGAGGTCATGTTCCGCCATCTTGCGGTAGTATGCCGCAGTCTTGAAACGGGACGGCACGACGGCATCGGTAACCGTGCTCAATATTTTCATCCCGTCGAGCATCCCGTAATAGAACTCTTGAGTCTTTACCTCAACGGGGACATATCCGAGGATAAGACCCGTTTTCATGACGGCGTCTGTCCTGCTGTCCGTGTAATACGGGTCGTAAATATAGCTGCGCAAGGCCAGGTATGCCAGTTGCGCGTCCCAAAGGCGTTCAGGTATGAAGGCGAGAATGTCGAAATCCCCGCGTCCGTTTTGGATGACCGCTTCTGCCATTTCTCGGGTAACCATTGCTTCGGGAACAGCCGTGATATTCTTCGGTTTTTTGCGCGTGGCGTAGTCACAGACTGCTCCCGAACGGTATGCCTCCGGGATATTGCGCAACTCGAAGCTGTGCCAGCTCTCCGTGCTGCCCGCGATGATTCGTTCTATACGTTCGGGTGTGAGGAAACGTCCCGGAATATGGCTCAGTACCTCTATTTCCTTGCTTTCGACGGCTGCTTCCACGATCTCTTCCGTGAACAGGTGTTCCGGCAGCCATTCTATGGCCGATACGATGTTATTGTGCCGCATACAGTTTCTTTTTAAGGTTGGACGAACGGACGATTCTCACAAGGCGGCACCCCCGGTAGACATAGAGTATCCTGGATTCCCGTTCGGCGAGTTCCTCAAGTCCCTGCCAGTGCTGCGGTGTATTTATCTTTTCGAGTCGGACATGGTTGTTCACATATACCGTGATCGGTTTCATGCTGTCATGGGAGGGCGTATCTTCGACGAAGAGCGGCTGTTCACAGTATTCTCCCTTGTCCATGACATGCCATCTGCCGTTATCGAACAGGAGGCACGTGTCCTCCATGCGGCCGAAAATGTCTGCGTTGTCCGCGATGCGTGATGCGGATTGCCGCGGTGTTTCCCGTCCGTCACGGATCTTTGAAAAACAGTGGACGGTATCGCCGGTTCCTGTCCATTTTCCATAGGGTGACGGTCCCAGTTTTTGTATGTCGCCCAGCGACAGCAGGGCATCTACCCGTCTGTCATTGGGATAGAACACCCGGAGTTTCCTCACAAGGTCTTTTGAAAGCGTCTCATGGAGCGCCTTGATGTGCCGGACACTGCCGTCCGGCAACAGTTTTCCGATTTGTATGCTCATAATAGTGCTATCTCTTGTTGTTGAAGTATAGCCGGGTCGTCCTTCTTTCGATTGACAGTCCGGCTTGAAAATTATGATTTACAGAAGTCTTCGGACTGGTATCCGGCCATGTCCGGTACGGAACCGCGTGTCATTCCGTCCTGTCGTCTTCCCGTCTTTTCATTTTCAGTTCCCTGCCGGTTGCCGTGCGGCAGAGCGGCAGTTTCCCGGAAGCGGTTTGCTTGCATCCCTCGACGAGCCGTCCTTCAGACACCATTTTCCCGTACATTTCCCTGATATAACGGTATGCCGGGGAGGTGTTCGAATAAACGGACTTCCCACGGAGTGTCTTGACACGCAGCTTTTCGACGAGTATTTCCAGCACCTGCTCCCGGCTCTTGTACAGGTTCCGGCGCTTGGTGCGGAAGGCGTCGAGAAAGACACCCCCGATAGTCATGTCATGAGTCTTGTGGTAATACGCGAGTTCTTCCTCCTCCGTCAGGTCGAGAATCTCGCCGTAAGTGTCAGTACGTAGGTACCGGAAGGTCGTTCCTTGTGCCAGAATCTTCTCGATAAGCTCCATGTGCTCTTTAAGAACAGGGCCCGATAACGATTGGGGATGACAGTACAGGCATGTCTTTCCGAGATACACCTCGGGACAACCGTCTTTGTATTTGTTTTCCTTGATGCTGAACCCTGTTTCCGTGAAAAGGCGCTTTACCTCGTCGAAGAAGCGTCCGGCTTTCTCTTCCGGCATGCGACCGCCGTCATAGCCGGACTCGACGCGGAAGTATGTGTCGATATATATCGGTGTGTCCATTTACAGTTCTGATTTTGATATGTTATATAAAGCATAGCCCGGAACTCCCGCTCGGTTCCGGGGCATCGTTGAAAATATTCTCATAGACGTATGGAATCGAACACTTGTCGATGCCTCCTGCGCCAGCCCGATGTAGCGCCGGGTGGTTTCCAGGTTGGAATGGCGGAATATCTGGTTGAGCAGGATCAGGCCCTCGGCCGAGCGTCCCATCAGCTCGTAGACATAGCGCCCGAAAGTCTTGCGGAAGGTATGTGTGGAGAATGCCCTGATCGGCAGCCTGTACCTTACCTTGAATACCTTGAGCAGCCTGTTGATGTATTCCAGCGAGTAAGGTTTCCCGGTACGCGGGCTGAGAAAGATGTACTGTTCGGGGGCGGGTTGTCCGAGCATCTCGTACAGGAAACGGTTCTTCTCCTGCACGTCCCTGTTGAACTTGATCAGGCGGTTTTCTTGTTTTCTGCTCGATGCGGGTCATGGTGCTTTTTCCTAAGATGTCTTTCCAGCGCAGGGTCCTCACGTCGGAGGCCCTGCATGCCGTGCAGAACGACAGCCAGCAGTAGGTCTCCCACAGGTACTCGCCGTCCTTCTCAAGCCCGCGGACCAGCCTGTTATATTCCGCTATGGGCAGGTAGTCGGCTGTCGTCAGTTGTCCCTTGATTCTTGTCACGTGGCAGCCTTTTAAGATTCCGGCAACCCTTCCGAGAGCATCAGCTCGGCCAGCGCCCCGTTCTGGGGAATCATGGCCGGAATGTCCGTACGTCCGGGCTTGTAGATTTCGGTTGCCACGTTATAGATATCCCACGCCGTGAGCGTCTTCTTCTCTTCGGTGAGTTTGAGCAGGTCCTCGGTGAAGATGGAAATCTGGGACTGGTTCAGGGGATAGGTCTCCACCTTGGACGAAAGACGCTTGTCGGAACTGTCATGCGATACGCGCAATGCTGTCAGCAATCCGATGTAGGCGTACATCTCCACCGGGGTAATTACTTTCGCTTTCAGGCGGCGGATGCGTTCCCTGTCCTCGTTCATCTGTACCTCGAAGTTCGAGAGCCACTCGTCTACACGACCGAAAAGCTCTTCGGTGGTGACTTTGTCTTTCCCGTAGTTCGACACACTGCGTTCGGGGGAGAGGATGCACTGGTTGTGGCACACCCTGACGCACGGGCCGATGGCCGCCTGGATGCCGTCCTGATGGAAGGCGATGACAAGCGTCGTGGTCAGCTCGTCCGTTTCCCATTCCTTAATGCGGATGGTCGTATAAACGCGGCGCAGGATATGCGCCTCGACGGCCATCGCCCCGTACTTTTGTTCCACCTGGGGCAGGACGACCACGCCGGGCTGTGCCTTGTTCTTGTTCTGGGCGGCGAAGATTTCCTCCACCTCGTAATTCAGGTTGTGTTTCTGGCAGATGTCCGCCATGCGCTCTATCACCTCGTAATGGTAGATTCCCTTGAGCGGGTTGCCATAGATGTCATTTTCCTTGTGTGTGCGCCGGAGCGTGTCGAGCGTCATCACCTCGACGTTGTTGTTCTGGAAATCGAACTGCACGGGGGCGGCCGTTGTTGCTAATGCTGTTGCCATAATGATTGATATTAAAAAAGTTATACAATAAGAAAGGCGGTGAACCGTTGTCCATCGCCTTTCCGGAATTCATTTTGCGGTTTCAGGCAGGTAACGCCTGCATATCAGGTCCGTGATACTCGGGTAATACACGTTGCCATAAGTTCCGTATGGTCCGAAACGGGCAAGGAAGCGGAAGTAAAAATCTACCGGACGCCGGTAGCTCGTCTGTATTTTGGTTTTCAGCAGGCGGTAGGCGTACTCGTCAGAATTTTCCACCTTGACCTTGCGTCCGTTGAAATAATAGTTTCCCTCCTTATCTGAAGAAAACGATACCTCTTCCTTTGCCGGACGCTCGCCGGCAACGACCCTGAAGAAGTCCTCCAGGGAGCGGCAATCCTGGTATTCTACCGGAATCGTGTCGCCCTCTCGCAGTTTCACGTCCAGTTTGTCAAGCAGTGTCTTGATGGCGGGCGTGTAGATATTTTCGGATTGGAAGCATCTTGTATCCCGCCAGTATTTCTCGAAAAGAGAGCCGGTTTCAAGGAGTAGGAACAGGGTTTCACGCGCTGTCTGCGGTTTATCGGCCAGATATGGAATATACTCGGTCACCAGTATGGAAAGTGAAAGATACTCCTCCGGTTGCAGTTCGCTCTTCTGGTGCAGGTTACAGTGCCTCTCGAGCAGGGAGTCGATGTCGGCTTCCCGCAAGCTTTCGTCCGTCCATACCAGGCAACCTTCTTTCTTGCAGGCGGGACATTTATCCGCTCCATACGGCAGGAGCATCACCTTGCCGCAATCGGAACAGGTGACCAGGTCTACTGCAATACACAGAACCCTGTCAATGTAATCTGTGATAAACTGAACTACAAAACAGCTTCCTACCATTCCCAGAGGTGTTTTTGCCAGAAGCTGTACAAGAACAGTGGATCCGGAAGAAGTGAT
>ENA-OQKR01000837-OQKR01000837.1-human-gut-metagenome-genome-assembly--contig:-NODE-837-length-11185-cov-3.304305_pt1 | contig 11185 bp, 12 predicted proteins | sample MGYA00242803_ERZ504806 | MGnify/ENA primary metagenome ERZ504806 (study PRJEB26092, sample SAMD00036399) | human gut metagenome | host: Homo sapiens | study: EMG produced TPA metagenomics assembly of...
CATCCGTACAGGGAATGCTGTACATTAACCAGCTCTTCCATCTGGAAGATGTGATCAGATCAAAGTATTCTTCCTTCGATGCTATCAAAAAGGCGCGTCTTGAAAAAGAAAAGCCGGTAGTAGAAGGCTTTTTGTCGTGGCTTGATCAGCAGAACCCTATCCGTGGAAGCAGAATGGACAAAGCTGTCACCTACATTCAGAACCGCCGATCCTATCTTTCCACCTATCTGGAAGATGGCCGCTGCAGTTTTTCTAATAATCTCAGCGAAAATGCGATCCGTCCATTTACAGTAGGTCGTAAAAACTGGCTGCTCTGTGATACACCAAACGGAGCCCAGGCCAGCGCTATCGTGTACACAATGGTAGAAATGGCAAAAGCCAATGGAGTAAACGTCTATCACTATCTTACCTATCTGCTGGAAAAACTGCCTGATGACAGGATGAGTGATGATGAATTAGAACTTCTGGCGCCATGGAACGAAACCGTCAAAGCTGAGATCGAACGTCGTGCAAACGAATCAAATCAATCATATGTGAATTGTCAAGGTGCTCCGGCTACTGAAAAGTAGTCGGGGATTTTTTTATCATACCAAAAAATTAAGCGCTTACGATGTACAGGTTTCTTTTGTCTTGCCATGCAAATTCTGCTCGAACGGTACGCCTATTCTGAAATCAGCGGTACATTCATTCTGATTTAGCGGTACGCGTTTTCTGCTCAAAACGGTACGTTTTTCCTTTATTATTGTGATGTAACTATTATTCATCACAGTGCAAAGGAGGAACTATTATGCACGACTACAATACTATTCTTGGAGTCATAGAACTTCGGCTCAGTAAAGTCAGTTATGACTCTGTACAAAAACGTTACCGGATCGGACGGAGCGGGATTGCATTGATCATGAACCGCTACAAGGATTCAGGCTTATCATTGGATGATCTTCGGCAAATGCCAGCCTCAAAGGTGGTTGATCTCATCTATCCAAAAGAAAACCTTCGACATAAGGATATTCCACTGCCTGATTTTGAAAAAATACATGAGCAGATGATCCAAATGGGAAAACATGCTGACTTGAGTTTTCTATGGATTGATTATAAAAAAGAGCATCCCAACGGTTACCAGCTCGCTCAGTTTTATAAGCTGTATCGTGATTTTATGGTAGATGCTTATGGTACTTCAAAAACATCTATGCCTGTGGAACGGATCCCTGGTGAAAAGATGTATATTGACTGGGTAGGCGACCAGCCGGAACTGCTATTGGACACAACAACTGGCGAACTTCGGAAAGTTCACATTTTTACAACTACACTTGGTTTTAGCAGCCTTGTTTATGCAGAGATCTTTCCGGATGAAAAACTTCCACATTTTATTACCGGTACAGTACATGCACTGTCTTATTATGGGGCAGTTCCTAAATATCTTGTCCCGGACAATCTAAGAACAGCTGTTACCAGGCATAGTAAAGATGAACTTGTGCTGCAGTCAGCTTTTTCAGATCTGGAAACTTTTTATGATACGATCGTTCTGCCGCCGCCACCAAGGAAACCGAAAGGCAAACCAACAGTTGAAAATCATGTGCGTTTCTTGGAGACGCATCTGGTAGAAGAGTTAAAGAAAGATACTTATATCTCTCTGGAAGCTCTGAATGCTGCGGTCAAAAAGATCGTAGCGGACATCAACCAGCGTCCTTTCCAGAAAAAATCTGACATTCGGAAATCCCGCATGAATGGATTTGAAAAGTACGACAAACCGCGTATGAACCAGCTTCCAGGCGAAAGTTACACACTTTGTGATTATAAATACTTTCTTAAAGTTCCAGATAATTACCACCTTGAGTATGATGCCCACTACTATTCTGTATTGTATACCAATAAAGGGAAGCCTGCAATTCTTAAGGCTACAATGACGGAGATACGGATCTGTGATGAGTATAACCGGCTGATCTGCCGCCATCCAAGATCTTACCGTGATTTTCCTCTTTACATTACAGATGACAATCACATGCCTCCAGAACACCTGTATTACAAAGAAGTGAATGCACATGACGGAGCTTATTACAGACGATGGGCATCTGTTTATGGAGAATCTATGGTAACTCTTATTGACAGGATACTCCGCAGTTCCAAGCATGAGGAACAGGCATACAACAGCTGTGCCGGTGTACTCCATTCCTGTAAAGATGTTCCTCACAGGCTGGTTCAGGAGGCTGCTGAGAAATGCGTAGAAGCCAATGCTTGCAAGTATTCTATTTCAAGAAAGTACTTAGCATGGTTCAGAATAATCATTCCAGTAGTGACTATAAACGGACCGGAAAACTTCCTTCCCATACAAACATCCGTGGAAAGGAGGCATACAAATGAGTTCATCCCATGACATTACATTAACACCTCAGGAACAGGCTCTGATCATGCGTCTGAAGAGTTTCCGTGTTCCAGAAATGGCACATATCCTGGAAGAACAGTTGAAAGATCCCAATGCAGATCTGAACACTTTTATGGAACGCATAGCATCAATGATTGATGCAGAGTGGCAGGCACGGGCAGATAAACGCTTTAATCGTCTGATGAAAGAAGCACATCTGCGATACCCGGCGGCGGATCTTGACGAAACTATTTACCGTCCAGAACGTCAGCTTGATACCCAGACAATAGAGCGACTGAGTACCTGCCATTGGATAGAGGAAGGAAAGAATCTCATTGTAACAGGATCTTCCGCCAGTGGAAAAACTTATCTAATCAATGCTTTTTGTGTAACTGCAATGAAGCAGTCTAAGAGTGTAAAGTATATAAAAGCGAACACTCTTATGAGCGAAATGGAACAGGCACGTATCAAATCCACAAATCTGGATTACCTGAATAAGCTGACCAAGCTGGATCTTCTTGTGATCGATGATTTTGGCCTTATGGATCTCGATCTTGATAAATGCCGGGATCTTTTTGAGGTCCTTGACACCAGGGATGGAAGAAAATCAACTGTAGTCATCTCACAGTTTCCAGTCAGTACATGGTTTGATATGTTTGCCGATAACACCTACGCCGATGCGTGTCTTACACGAATCACGGATAAGCACCATACGTATCGTCTGGAGATGAACGGTATAAATATGCGTGAAACAGAATGATGTAATCTAGTGTACTGTATTGTTGACATTTGACTAAATATTTATAGCTATTATAGCCGCTTCATGTTAAAATAAAAGAAAACGGCGGTGATTTATATGGCAAGACCAAGAAAATATGTCATTAAACTTACAGATGATGAATTGAAGACATTAAAATCTATAATTCGCAAAAGTAATACATCTAAAACTATTCGAAGCAGATGCCAGATTATTATTGATTTGGATGAGGCTCATGGGAAAGTATTAACCCATGAGCAATCCGCAAGATCAAATGGTGTTTGCCTGACAACTGTAACGAATACAGTGACCAAATATTTTTCCGGTGGCATTGAAGCGGTTACCGAGTTCAAAAGAAATATCAATTCCGACAATGCAAGGCGTATCCTTGATGGACGTGCAGAAGCACGTATTATTGAACTTGCCTGCGGTCCTGTTCCAGAAGGTCATTCCAGATGGACTTTGCGTCTGCTGGAAAAAGAAGCCAAAGTAGTGCTTGATACACCGGTTAGCAAAGATGCTATCCGTAGAGCCTTAAAAAAAACAAACTTCGACCTCACAAAAATGAATACTGGTGCATTCCCTCAAGAGAGGACGCAGAATTTATAGCTTGTATGGAGGATGTTCTCGATGTATACGAACTTCCATATAACCCACAACGCCCCGTTGTTTGTATGGACGAAAAACCATATCAGTTACTTGGCGAGGCAAGATCCCCACTTCCTATGCGCCCCGGCAATGACCAGAAAGTAGATTCTGAGTATGTCAGAAATGGTACATGCAGCATTTTTGCATTCGTAGAACCGCTTGGTGGAGCTCATCATGTAAGTGTTCGGGAACATCGGACTGCAATTGACTGGGCAGAAGAAATCAAATATCTTGCCGATGTCATGTATCCAGATGTAGAAAAAATAATTCTTGTAATGGATAATCTTAATACACATAAACCAGCATCATTGTACAAACGTTACTCTGCTGATGAAGCCAGAAGAATCATGAAACGGTTGGAGATTCACTACACACCAAAACATGGCAGCTGGCTTGATATTGCAGAAATCGAACTTAACGTCATGACCAGACAATGTTTGAACAGAAGGATTGATAATATTTCAAATCTTCGTAAGGAATTATCAGCATGGGAAGTTGAACGAAATACCGTAGCCGCAAAGGTAAACTGGCAATTTCGAACGGAGGATGCAAGAATTAAATTGAATTCCTTGTATCCGACATTTACTACTGCATCTGAATAAGATGCAGTAGTAATGTTAAATATCAAACGATACAGCACACTAGCTGTTTTTTCGGATGCGATCAGTACGTGCGAGATGGTTAATGGCAGCATAGAAAAATTGGATGATTTTATGGCCAATACAACCATACCGAAATATAAGAAATTATGCGGAAAAAGCGGAAATTTCTGAGTTTTAACATCACGGAATAAAAAAATAGGGCACTCTGGGGTTTGGTTTATTATTCAAATTCGACAATTACTAATCAATTTTGTTTAGAGATTATTCTCTGTCGTGTTTACAGTTCTTTTGATTATTTGATTTATCCATATTATCCTGCCTATACAGGCTAATGTTATCATTTTGTTATCGGTGTTGATAACACTTGCTCCGTAACTGTGGATAATAGCACTATATTCTATTTCAGATCATAAGCGATTTTGCTTAAAAAATCAATCCCTATTCAAATTCATACCATTCCTTAAATCTCAGTCTTTGAGCAAAATACGATTTTTTTGTATTCAATCATGCCATCTTTCTGCATTTTAGAAAGCTCGTTGCACATAGTACTGCGGTCAACATTCAAGTAATCTGCTAACTGCTGACGGTTATATGGAATCAGAAAAGAATTACTTCCGGCATGTTTTGCGCATTCTGAAAAATAAGACATCAATCGTCCTCGTATGGATTTGGAACTGGTGTGCAAAATCCTTTGTGAAAGTTGCAGACTTTTATGAGCACAGACAGTCAGTAGATTTCGTGCAAGGTTTGTATGAAAAGGGCAGGCGTTTGTGCAGGTAGTCAGAACACGTCCCACATTCATAAACAACACAGAGGTATCTTCCACGGCAGACACTGTAACCAGCATCGGCTGTCCCGGAATACAGGCATATACCTCAGCAAATACAGAACCAGGTGCAACACTTCCTAAAATGCTGGTATTCCCCCAAATTTCGTTACAAGATATCATTGCCATGCCTGACAGTACAATGCCGATATTCTCTATAATACTCCCTTCTGAAAGAATTACTTCTCCTTTTTTATAATTGCGTTTTACACTATTCAAACAGCTTAAAAGCGAGGAGATGTCATCTTCTTCTAACCCACGGAATAGCTGCATATCGGATAATTTCATATTTTTTACCCTTTCGTTGTTATAACAACAGATTTTTATTTTTAATTATAATATACTATGCCCAGAAAGACAAGAGAAAGGATGGTATAAAATGATTCGAAGAATTATCCAAATAGATGAAGAAAAATGTAACGGATGTGGTGCGTGTGCCGAAGCTTGTCACGAGGGTGCAATCGGCATGGTAAACGGCAAAGCAACACTTCTGCGAGATGATTATTGTGATGGTTTGGGAGATTGTCTGCCAACCTGCCCGACAGGTGCAATTTCCTTTGTGGAGAGAGAAGCTGCCGCCTATGATGAAAAAGCTGTGCAGGAAAATATGAGGAAAAAAGCGAAAAGCAATCATGCCGCTGTTCCCCATACAGGCTGCCCCGGCAGTCGAATGCAGCGTATTCAACATTCACAAGAAACAACTCCTTCTGCCCGGGTACAGACAGAATCACAGTTGGGACAATGGCCATGCCAAATCAAACTGGTACCGACTAATGCACCATATTTTGACGGCGCAAAATTGTTAATTGCAGCGGATTGCAGTGCATACGCCTATGCCAGAATGCACGAGGATTTCATGCGTGGGAAAATTACGATTATCGGCTGTCCAAAGCTTGACAGCATAGACTACAGCGAAAAGCTGACGCAGATCATTCAAAACAACAACATTCAAAGTGTGACGGTTGTACGCATGGAAGTTCCCTGCTGCGGCGGACTGGAATTAGCTGCCAAAAAAGCGTTGCAGGCAAGCGGAAAATTCATTCCTTGGCAGATTGTTACGATTTCGTTGGATGGTAAAATTTTGGAATAAAAGGAGAGATACTATGAGTAAAAAAATGAAAAACATTGCTCAATCAGAAGTACTGACGCTGAGAGAACAAATTTCTTATCAGGAGGGGCAGGTTGTCAGCAAAACTTTGACACAAAACCAGGCAGTAAGTATTACCCTGTTCTCATTCGCAAAGGGCGAAGAGATCAGCACCCATGAATCGGGTGGGGACGCCTTCGTCACCTGCTTGGATGGTATCGGAAAAATCACGATTGATGGCGTTGAATATCTGCTGCACGAAGGAGAATCTATTGTCATGCCAGCAGGCCATCCCCATGCGGTATATGGGCAGGAAGCGTTCAAGATGCTTTTAGTAGTTGTATTTTAATCAAACGCAAAATTGACAAAGGAAGGTGATTTTATGAAAGCAACAAAAGTAGATAAGGATCTCTGCATTGGCTGTGGGCTTTGCTGTGGGATCTGCGACGAAGTTTTCCGTATGAACGAGCAGGGAAAGCGGAAGCGTATCAACCAGCAAACGCTGAAAATCAAGGTGCTGTACAGGAGGCCATCGACTCGTGTCCTGTGTCTGCAATCGCCTGGGAAGATTAATTCAAACGCGTCTATATGCTTTTTTGATTGAGAAGAAACCACATTATTTCAAATTTTAATAGTTTTTAGGAGGCATATTATGGAACAAAAAATGTTTTGCTATCAGTGTCAGGAAACCGCCGGGTGCAAGGGCTGCACCATGTCCGGCGTATGCGGAAAGAAACCTGATGTAGCGGCCATGCAGGATCTGTTGGTCTATGTCACAAAAGGAATTTCGGCTATTACGACTGCATTGCGTCAGGAAGGTAAGCAGGTATCTGCCAAAATCAATCACTTGATTACTCTGAATCTGTTCACTACCATTACCAACGCAAATTTTGATAAAGAGAGCATTGAATCAAGAATCCGTGCTACACTGACCGAAAAGGAAGTTCTGCTAAAGCAAGTTACCAATCTGACTGTTCTGCCTGAAGCCGCAAAATGGAACGGATCTGAAAACTGGGAAGAAAAAGCCAGAACTGTCGGTGTTCTTTCTACCGAAAACGAGGATATTCGCTCTCTGCGCGAGTTAATCACCTACGGTTTGAAGGGACTTTCCGCTTACTCGAAGCACGCAAATGTGCTGTTGAAGGACAACGATGAAGTTGACACATTTCTTCAGAAAGCACTGGCTGCCACGCTGAATGACAACCTTAGTGTAGAAGATCTGATTGCTCTAACAATGGAAACAGGAAAATACGGAGTATCCGGTATGGCAATGCTGGATAAGGCTAACACAGACAGCTATGGAAACCCCGAAATTACAAAGGTAATATCGGTGTCAGAAAGAACCCCGGCAATTCTGGTATCCGGCCACGACCTGCGCGATTTGGAAATGCTGTTAGAACAGACACAGGGAACTGGAGTGGATGTGTATACGCATTCCGAGATGTTGCCAGCTCATTATTATCCCGATTTCAAAAATATCTAACTTTGTGGTAATTATGGGAATGCTGGTGGAAACAAAAGAAGAATTTGAATCCTTAAGGTCCTATTCAATGACAACCAACTGCATTGTTCCTCCTAAGGATAGTTACAAAAACAGACTTTACACTACCGGCGCTGCGGGATATCCGGGATGTACACATATTCCGGGAGAAATTGGACGACAAAAAAATTTTTCTGCGATTATTGAGCATGCAAAAAAATGTGTCGCTCCGAGTGAAATCGAAACCGGTGAAATCATCGGCGGATTTGCCCATGCGCAGGTTCTGGCTTTGGCAGATAAAGTTGTAGAAGCTGTAAAAAGCGGTGCAATCAAAAAGTTTGTGGTTATGGCGGGCTGTGATGGTCGAGCAAAGAGCCGCGACTACTATACAGAATTTGCTAAGGCTCTGCCGAAGGACGCTGTCATCCTTACTGCCGGTTGTGCAAAATATAAATATAACAAGTTGTCTTTAGGCGATATCAATGGCATCCCGCGTATTCTGGATGCAGGTCAATGCAATGATTCCTATTCCCTTGCTGTAATCGCCTTGAAACTCAAAGAGGTCTTTGGGCTTGACGATATTAACGATCTGCCAATTATCTATAATATCGCATGGTACGAGCAAAAAGCTGTTATCGTTCTTCTGGCTCTTTTATATCTTGGTGTGAAGAATATCCACCTTGGCCCTACACTTCCGGCATTTCTCAGCCCGAATGTTGCAAAGGTCTTGGTCGAGAACTTCGGCATTGCAGGAATTGGCACCGTGGAAGAGGATATGGAGAAGTTTTTCGGTATTAACGCATAAATAATACTCCGTCAAAAAAATAGATCCAACAGGCATAAAGAAACCTCGGAAACCCTTGTAAAATGGGCATCCGAGGTTTTCTGTCTGTTATTCGAATCTGACAACGCCTAATCATTTTGTTTTCAGACTTGCTTTCCACCATACACCTTTTCTTATTGATAAATCATCCCTTTATCCACAATCTCCCTCGCACACGCTTGTATATTGAAACGAACCCCATTCAAGTAGGGGACAAACTTATAGGATTTCAAGCAAAATATTATTCAGATAGTGTTTCTATGTCTGGCAAAGAAAATGAATTAAGTGATGCAGTTAAAGGAGCAGCAAGAGCTTATCCTGGTATTACAACACTTTATTTTTATATTAGTCAAGAATTTTCTCCAAGTTCCAAAAAAGATATTGTAAAACCGGCATATCAGACAAATATTGAAAATACTGCACAATTACTGGGGATTACAATTGAGTGGAGAGGTTTAAGTAATATCGAGGCTCAGCTTATGCAGGATAAAAGACTTACTATTTGTAGAAATGTTTTCTTTCAAGCAGATTCTGCAGTTCAGGAATGTTGTGAAAACCTTAAAAAGCATAAAGAAGATATTTTTAATCATATTGGGACACAAGTGTCGTATAATGATAAAACCATTATTCTGGAAAATAATGTGTTTAATATAAATTCTTTTTTGCAGTCTGAGAATCAGGCTTTAGTTGTAGATGGTGAGGCTGGTGCAGGAAAATCTGCACTCATTAAAAAGAGTATGGCTAGTATCGGTCAGGATACGGTTATTTTGGCATTTAGATGTACAGACATGGATGTTTCTGACGAGAGAAATTTTTTGATGACATATGGAACGCTCATAATAGATGAAGTACTAAAGGTGTACGAAGAGACTGAGAATCGTATTCTATATATTGATGCAGTTGAAAAATATTTTGTTTTAGAAAACCAGCAAACATTTGAGGATTTGCTTCAAATGTTTATTTCTGCTGGTTGGAAAATAATTCTTACCATTAGAACGGCCTATAAAGACTCATTTCATAATTTGTTGCTAAATGAAGTTTGTGTACAATCATATCATGTTAATCTTATTAGTAAGGATTTACTGTATGAACTGTCTATTACACATGGATTCGTATTGCCAAGTGATAAGAAATTGACAGATATACTTCGTGCACCATTTTATTTAAGGTTATATTTGACGCTTGATAATATTGAAGATGCAGAGTTAACGGCTTTGAATCAAGAAGCATTTGAACAAAAAATATGGGATGAAATTATTCGCAATAATAGGAAGCGTAAAAACAACTTGCCAACGAGAAGGGAAAATACGTTAGTATTCATAACGAAGGAAATATAATGGCATCACCAGCCACTACATTATCCATAATGGTGGGCTGGATCTGCATGGTCTCTTCGTTCCATTTTCCGCCGAATACCACTTTCTTCTGGTCGATCAAACCACATACTCTGTCGAAATGCTTCTGGTTGATTATTTTTACATAATCGCCATTTTCCGTCGCATTTTCGCCGTACATCTTCACGATCCATTTTTTCAGATAGCCCAAAAATTCATCCTTTACGCTGCGCTCTACCAGAATATAGTCCGGAGCAACGCAGGTCTGCCCACAGTTCAGCAGTTTACCAAATGCAATACGCTTCGCCGTCAGATTCAGCTTTGCGGATTTTTCTACAACACAAGGGCTTTTGCCGCCCAATTCTAGGGTCACAGGGGTCAAATGCTTTGCTGCCTTTGCCATCACTTCTTTGCCCACGGTCACACTGCCGGTAAAGAAGATATAATCAAATCTCTGATCCAGCAATGCCTGATTTTCCACTCTGCCTCCTTCTACCGCCAATACATATTCTTCAGGGAAACATTCTCTGAGGATTTTGCAGATGACAGCAGAGGTTGCAGGGGCATACGCAGAAGGCTTTACCACACAGCAGTTCCCTGCCGCAATCGCGCCGATCAGGGGTTCTATGGTCAGCATAAAAAGGATAATTCCAGGGAGACATGATGAGTACCACTCCATAAGGCTCTCTAATGGTAAAGCTGTCACTTGGAAAACTGTGCAATAGGGCTCAGCTACATTTCTTTTTCTTTGCCCAGCCATCTATATGCTTTAGCATATAGGACAACTCCGCCAGTGTCATGCCAATCTCACACATATAAGCTTCCGTTTTAGATTTATTCAAATCCTTCCGCAGGGCTTCATAAATTTCTTCCTCATGGGCACGAATGGTACGGCCCAAACGTTTAAGTGCTTCTTTACGGAAGGACAATGTAATGGGTTTTCCCCCTCGAAAGAACTCCCTCTGCTTCTGAATCTTTTCCTGCATCTGCTTTTCCCTCCTTTTTCTCTATAATTTTTTCATACATGATCTCCAACTCCCCAGCATCCATCAAAACAGGCACGGGATAGAGGGGATTGCCCTCGGCTGCCACGTGTTTTGCCATGGCAGGGATATCTTCTTTTCTGATTTCCTGAATCGGTTCTGGGATCTTCATATATTGATTCATATCCTTTATCCACTGGATAAAAGCCGCTGCCACTCTGCGGTCGTTGGTATGTTTTGGTACCATACCGATGCATCTTGCCAATTTTGCCAGCTTTCCATAACA
>ENA-OQKR01000839-OQKR01000839.1-human-gut-metagenome-genome-assembly--contig:-NODE-839-length-11163-cov-4.034795_pt1 | contig 11163 bp, 7 predicted proteins | sample MGYA00242803_ERZ504806 | MGnify/ENA primary metagenome ERZ504806 (study PRJEB26092, sample SAMD00036399) | human gut metagenome | host: Homo sapiens | study: EMG produced TPA metagenomics assembly of...
TACATAAAAAGTCTAGCAATTCATGATGTAGCTGCCTATTTACATGTTCGAGATCGTCGAGAGGTAATATTAGATTATTTCAAAAGCTAAATATGGTTGTTACAGCTAACAAGAAGTTAGCTGATTTCAATATTTCACGCAAGACAAATGGGTTTGTTAATGAAACTATTATGCCTGAAGAACTAACTAGCCTGCTAATTCCTTAAAAACCCTCAAAAAATTGGCTAAAAAGGTATACTCAAATAGGACTTAACGAACTTATTGCACAGACTCTCTCTGAAGAATATGCAAGTAAAGAGCTTATAAATGAAATTGATATTGCTATTAAAGAATCTGCAGATTTGAGTGCCGAAGATTATAACATATTATTTTCTTCTATTGCTTTGCAATCAACTAATAAAATCCAGAAATTACTTGAGGAAATCAGCGATAAAAGAAAGTTTAATGAAAGTATCCATAATTTAATTGAAAAGGAAAGAACTAAACAAGCTAAGTCAAAAGAGGAAAAAATACAAAGACAAAAGCAGTTTGAAGAAGTAAATCATGAGAAACTATCTTTAGAGGAAAAGTTGAAAAACCTAGAAGCTAAGCTATCGCAAGGGGAAAAGGAGCGGAAAGAACAGCAAGAACGCATTAGGAAAATAGAAGAACAACAAGCTGAATCATTATTAAAGAGAAAAAAAGCTCAACGTAGTTTTTGGTTAGCATTAGGCGGACTAATCCTCTCAGCAGTTATTTTTCTAGTTGCTTTATATTATCCAACATTATTTTCTGGAATGAAAGATTTTATAAAAGGCATAGCTTCTCTGGGGGGAGTATGGGGATTAATTAGTTTAATAATTAACATATGTAAACTTTTTCACAAATAGTATGCTTGAGTAAATCGTCTACGATATGCGTGTATAAAGTATAAGAGGGCATACCAGTTTCCCTGTATGCCCTGAGGCTGTAAACTAAACTGTGTCAGCAAAGACTAAAATATTAACTTTGCTAACACAGTTTAGGGGCATTCAGAAAATGCCTCTAAAAAGTAAGATGTCGTATAAAACTGATAAACGATAATCTTTCCATATGCCATTTTATTGTAATTTTACTGAATGTCTCCTGTTTAATTTACAATCTCCCAGCCAGTCATTATACAGTGACCAAAGTATATAGCTACGCTAATAAATTTGTTTACCAAGACAGCCGGAAGCAACCTCCAGCCATTCTTGAAAGAATAGGCATCCAAAGCTCATGCCTGCCAGTATTCATTCCTAACCTCCTCTCCTTACATTACATGGAAAAATGAAAATCCATTTTTATTTGTGACATTTCACGCATCACCGTACGGTCCAGTACACGTGCATAATGACGGGTCATCTGGACATTGGTATGGCCTAACATCTTAGCAACGCTCTCTATCGAGACACCATTGGCCAGAGCAAATGTGGCAAAAGTATGCCTCGCAACGTGGGTGGTCAATGTTTTTTTTATGCCACAAATATCAGCCAGTTCCTTGAGATAGGCATTCATTTTTTGATTACAAAGCACTGGAAAAAGTACACCATGTTTCCTGCAATATTCATTGGTGGAATATTTCTCCAATATTTTTAACGGAATTTCCATCAATGGGATGTTACACATGATTTTGGTTTTCTGCCTTCCCTTGCGTATCCATCTGACACCGTTCGAGTCCTCCACGATATGCTCCTTTCCCAATCCGTGAATATCCGAGAAGGCCAGACCGGTGAAGCAACAGAACACAAAAATGTCCCGTACCTGACCCAGCCGCGGAATATCAATCTCCTTTGAAATCAGTTTTCGGATTTCCGAATCTTCCAAGAAGTCCGGCTCCACCTTATCCAACGAGAACCTGATTTCCAAAAACGGATCATTCTTCATCCATCCCTTGGCCAAAGCGATACGGATAATCTTCTTGAAGTTCTTCAGATACTTGGTGGCTGTATTATGACAACACTTTTTCGAGGTCTTAAGCCAAAACTCGTAATCCTCAACAAACTGGCGGGAAACTTCATCCAAAAGAATATCTTTCTTATGATATGTCTCCCAGACAAAAATCCTGAGTATGCTTCAAGGATGTCTCATAACGCTGCACGGTTGCAGGCGCCATGTCCGTACCGGACAATCGGGCGCATTTATCATTATGTTCACGGAAAACCTCAAACAGGGTACGCTGTACGGGAGCATCCTTACCCAAAAAACGGTCCAGGACACTGCCGGCAGAAACCGCTACACCTTCTATTTCCAGTTCACGCTGAATTTTCATTATCCTCAAACGGATAGAATCAAGATACAGATTCAGTTCCTTGTACTCACGCTTCTTTTCCAGGGCCTTTCCTTTTGCCACACTCCAGAATTCCGGAAGAATTGTTTTCTTCACTGAAGCATCAACCCGAACTCCATTCACTGTAATTCTCATCATTATCGGAGCCTCACCGTTCCGATTCAATTTCGTCCTACGAATGTAGAACAATAGACAAAATGTTGTTCTTTCCATCTTACTTGTTTTTTAATCACAAAACTAAAATTCCAAGAGCAACAAGTCAAGATGCAAAACACTGATAAACAGCGAATTATTCACTTAATAGGTGTACCTGACATTGAAGGAGATCAGGTACACCGAATAGTACACCGAAAGAATGCTTTGATATGCTTATTTTTGCCATGCATCAAAAACAAAAAATCCCCGTAAAGTATTAATTTACAGGGATTTTCTTTGTTTTGCAATTCTTTCCAGCGGAGAGACAGGGATTCGAACCCCGGGTGCCTCGCAGCACAACGGTTTTCAAGACCGCCGCAATCGACCACTCTGCCACCTCTCCAAAACTTCTTTTTCAGAAGTACTTTTCTTTTAAAGCGGTGCAAAGATACAAATCATTTTTTATTCTACAAACTTTTCTGCACAAAAACAGAGCAATTATACCAAAATTCTTGTTTATACCCACTACGGAACGAACATAACGGCATTTAGGCTATTTGTTGAAATTTATCAAGGGCAAGACAGAGTTTTATAACTTACTGGCTATCAGTATATTTACAAAGAGCCACATTCAGTATACGATTGAACCCTATTCAGTATACGACTGAATGGCATTCACTATACGACTGAATTAGGTTCAGAATACGACTGTTCCTTAAACCTACATCATTTGTAAATAATGCAGATTATTATTCGGTTCTTGTTTCAATTCATAAACCACATATAAAGAAAGTATTAACATCTCTACTCCCCCGGACATTCACTACCTAATAATAGTTATTTTATGCTGTTCAACATAAAAAGAGAAGTATCTCTTATAAAATTACGGAATTTATTCAGTATTTTTGCGCGCTCTAAAGGATAACATTATCTAACCTACTAACAAAAACAAATTTTATGGAATTGAACAAAACCTTTACCAATGGGCTTTGGAATAAAGAAATCAATGTCAGTGATTTCGTCAGTAAAAACATCGCACCCTATACCGGGGATGCATCTTTCTTGCAGGGACCTACCGAACGTACCAAACGTATCTGGGACATCTGTCTGAAGGCTCTCGAAGAAGAAAGGAACAACAATGGCGTCCGTTCACTGGACAATACCACCGTATCTACCATCACTTCTCATAAAGCCGGGTATATTGATAAGGACAATGAACTTATTGTCGGTTTGCAGACTGATGAACTGTTGAAACGATCCATCAAACCTTTCGGAGGCATCAACGTGGTAGCAAAAGCATGCCGTGAAAACGGAGTGGAAGTGGACGATAAAGTAAAAGACATCTTCACCCATTACCGCAAAACACATAACGACGGCGTATTCGATGTATATACCGAAGAAATCCGTTCCTTCCGCTCACTGGGATTCCTTACCGGATTGCCCGACAACTATGCCCGCGGACGTATCATCGGCGACTACCGCCGATTGGCTCTCTACGGCATTGACCGTCTGATTGAAGCCAAGCAGGAGGACTTGCGCAACCTCACCGGCCCGATGACCGAAGCACGCATCCGTCTACGCGAAGAAGTGGCAGAACAAATCAAAGCTTTGAAGGACATCAAGGTTATGGGCGAATATTACGGACTCGACCTCAGCCATCCGGCTACATCAGCTCAAGAGGCCGTGCAATGGGTATACATGGCATATCTTGCTGCCATCAAAGAGCAGGACGGAGCAGCCATGTCACTGGGTAACGTATCTTCGTTCCTCGACATTTTCATCGAATACGATTTGGCTCACGGCAAGATTGACGAGACGTTTGCACAGGAACTGATAGACCAGTTCGTCATCAAACTACGTATGGTACGCCATCTGCGCATGCAGTCGTACAATGATATCTTTGCCGGCGACCCGACTTGGGTGACCGAAGCCATCGGCGGACGCTTCAACGACGGACGCGTGAAGGTCACCAAGACTTCTTTCCGCTTTTTGCAGACGCTATACAACCTCGGTCCTTCTCCGGAACCGAACTTGACCGTATTGTGGAGTCCCGAACTGCCGGAAGGCTTCAAGGATTTTTGCGCCAAAGTTTCTGTAGATACCAGCTCCATCCAGTACGAAAACGACAACCTGATGCGCGAAGTGCGCAACTGCGACGATTACGGCATTGCCTGCTGTGTATCCTACCAAGCCATCGGCAAGCAAATCCAGTTCTTCGGCGCACGTGCCAACCTTGCCAAGGCCCTGCTGCTTGCCATCAACGGTGGCCGTTGCGAAAACACCGGAACTGTCATGGTGAAAGGTATTCCCGTATTGACCGGCGAGACACTGAAGTTTGAGGAAGTTATGGCCAACTACAAGAAGGTACTGACTGAAATAGCCCGTGTCTACAACGAGGCCATGAATATCATCCACTACATGCATGATAAGTATTATTATGAGAAAGCCCAGATGGCATTCATCGATACCAACCCACGCATCAATCTGGCATACGGTGTTGCCGGCCTTTCCATCGCCATAGACTCACTGTCCGCCATCAAATATGCCAAAGTCACTGCACGCCGCAACGAAATCGGCCTGACCGAAGGTTTCGACACTGAAGGCTCATTCCCCTGCTTCGGCAATAATGACGACCGTGTGGACCACCTGGGAGTAGACCTCGTTTACTATTTCAGCGAAGAACTGAAAAAGCTGCCTGTCTACAAGAATGCCCGTCCCACCCTTTCCTTGCTGACTATCACCTCCAACGTGATGTACGGCAAGAAGACCGGTGCCACTCCGGACGGACGCGCCAAAGGTGTTGCCTTTGCTCCGGGTGCCAACCCAATGCACGGACGTGACAAGAACGGTGCCATCGCTTCCTTGAGCTCCGTAGCCAAATTGCGCTACCGCGACTCGCAGGACGGCATCAGCAATACGTTCTCCATTGTTCCTAAATCACTGGGCCCGACACCGGAAGAACGTGTAGAGAACCTGGTAACCATGATGGACGGCTACTTCACCAAAGGTGCCCACCATTTGAACGTAAACGTACTGAACCGCGAAATGCTGGAAGATGCCATGGAACATCCTGAAAAGTATCCGCAACTCACCATCCGCGTTTCCGGCTATGCCGTGAACTTCGTGAAGTTGAGCCGCGAGCATCAGTTGGAAGTCATCAGCCGTTCATTCCACGAAAGAATGTAATATGATAAATGTACACTCCTACGAAAGTATGGGAACATTCGACGGGCCGGGTCTCCGGCTCGTCGTTTTTCCTGCAAGGATGTCCGTTCCGTTGTCTGTATTGTGCCAATCCGGATACGATTGATGTAAAAGGAGGCACCCCCACCACTCCGGAAGAGATTCTGCAAATGGCTATCAGCCAAAAGGCATTCTTCGGGAAGAAAGGAGGTATTACTTTCTCCGGCGGTGAGCCTACCCTGCAAGCAGAAGCGCTGATTCCTCTTTTCAAGGAGCTGAAGGCGAACGGCATCCATATCTGTCTGGACAGTAACGGAGGCATCTGGAATGAAAAGGTGGAAGAGCTCTTTAGCCTGACTGACCTCGTGCTGCTGGACATCAAGCAATTCAATCCCGAACGCCACCGTACGCTGACGGGACGAAGCAACGAACAGACACTCCGCACCGCTGCCTGGCTCGAAGAACATGAACACCCCTTCTGGCTGCGCTATGTACTGGTCCCCGGTTACAGCGATTCGGAAGAAGACACCCGCCTGCTGGGTGAAAGTCTTGGCAAATACCGGCAGATACAACGGGTGGAAATACTTCCTTATCACCGTCTGGGTGTTCACAAATACGAAGCCATGGGATGGGATTACAAATTGAAAGAAGTGAAGGAAAATACTCCGGAACAACTGGAACGGGCAGAAAAACTGTTCAAAGAGTATTTCACGAATGTGATAACCAACTAAAACAGAAAAGCAAGGCTGTCCGGATATGATTCCAGACAGCCTTGCTTTTCATTTATAGGACAAGAATCCTATTCTTTCAAGTTATAGGTAATCTGCTGTACATCATCACTACTGCCACCCACCATAAAGACGAAATCACCAGGTTCTACCATATAATTCATCTCATTGTCATAGAATCCCAGTGCATCGTCAGTTATCTGAAAAGCTACAGTTTTGCTTTCACCCGCATTCAGATGAATTTTCCTGAAGCCCTTCAACTCCTTTATCGGGCGCGTAACAGACGCTACCTTATCCTGCACATACAACTGGACTACTTCCTCTCCTGCACACTTACCGGTATTAGTCACTTTTACCGACACCTCCGTATGGACGCCTGCATCCTTGCCCGGTAGCAGTTTCAAATCAGAATATCCAAAATCCGTATACGAAAGCCCATATCCGAAAGGATAGGCAGGCTCAGTAGAAGCATCGATATAAGATGCCTTATAAGTCTGTTGCAATGCGGTAGGACGACCGGTACTCTTATTCTGGTAATAAATGGGAATCTGCCCTACGTGTGCAGGAAATGTCATGGGCAATTTAGCCGAAGGATTATACTCTCCCCACAACACATTGCATATGGCGTTGCCGGCCTCACTCCCCAACCACCAAGTACACAGTACCGCATCAGCATGTTCCCTTATCTCATTGAAGATTACCGGACGCCCACACATGACAAGAGCAATGACAGGTTTTCCAGTCTTTGCCAGTTCCGACACCAGCTTCTGCTGCCCCTCGGGTATGGCTATATTCACTTTGGAAGCCTTCTCGCCACTCTGACCGAATCTCTCGCCTACCGCCACAACAATGACATCCGAAGCCTCAGCAGCCTGCAATGCTTCCTGCAGTCCGGTCAATTGATTGCTCTTCATATCATAGCCTTCAGCATAGTTCACCTCCAGTCCTTTCCGGACCAGTGCATCATACAAGGTCACCACTTTGCTCCGGTCCGTAGTGGCGGCCCAAGCGCCTGCCATATCGTATTGGGATTTTGAGAGTCCTCCTATCAAGGCTATCTTCCTCGTCTGTGCCGTCAACGGAAGTACGGATTCCCTATTCTCCAGCAATACAACGGAACGCTCGGCCATACGGAGCGAAGCATTGCGGACTTCGGGTGCATTGAGTATTCTGGCTGCTCTTTCCGGATTACAGTAGCGAAAAGGGTCCTCAAACAATCCCAACTCATATTTCTTCTCCAAAATACGCCGTACTGCATCATCAAGCACACTCTCCTTTACTTTCCCTTCTTGAACAAGCTCCTTCAGATAAGTCAAGTAGCAGGTACTTACCATCTCCATGTCCAGACCAGCATTCAGCGCTTTGGCTGCGGCATCTTTCTTGTCAGCAGCATAACGGTGGTTCACCAATTCCTCTACCGAATTATAATCGGACACAACAAATCCCTTAAATCCCCACTGCTCTCTCAATAGCCGGTTGAGCAAGAAATCATTGGCAGTACAAGGAATATTATTAAAATCATTGAAAGCACTCATCACGGTAGCTGCTCCTACCTTTATGGCCGCCTTATAGGGAGGCATATAAAAATTGGCAAAGTGGCCCATTGACATATCCACACTATTATACTCCTTTCCTGCTATCGGTGCACCATATCCGGCAAAATGTTTCATACATGCCATGACAGTCGTCGTGTCTGCCAAATCGTCTCCTTGCAAGCCTCTGACACGCGCCTCCGCTACCCGAGAACCATAATAAGGGTCCTCACCAGCCCCTTCCATGACGCGTCCCCAACGTGCGTCCCACGAAATATCCACCATCGGGGCAAAAACCCAGTTCAAACCATCGGCGGCACTTTCCAAAGCATTGTAGCGTGCAGCTTCCTCAATCATGGCCAAATCGAAACTTAGCAGCCTCGGCAAGCGGAAGCGGAAATCCGGTACGATAGCCGTGGATAACATCCAGTCCGAAAATTAAAGGAATGCGCAAACGCGATTGCAAAGCAAGCTCTTGATAACGGCGTATATCCTTTACTCCTATCACATTCAGCATAGAGCCTATTCTGCCTTGCCGGACATACTCTTCTTTAGGAATATTTCCACCGTCGGGTCCGGTAAAATTCCCTCGGTAGGTGCATTGTGCAAGCTGGCCTATCTTTTCATCCAGCGTCATCTGCTTCATCAAGCTTGAGATGAATTTCTCCTTCTCCGTAGTTTGTGCCGAGGTAAAGGTGTTACCAAGTCCCCACAGACAAACCATCAGTATTATTATCTTTTTCATACTGCCATTCTTGTTTTGATATTTATTTTATCATAAAACAACAGTTGCCTTCAATGGTAAATCAGCTGAAGAAGGACCTGCCAGAATCTCAAAAGTCCCCTTTTCCACTACAAACCGATGTGATTCCACATCATAGTAGGCAAAGGCTTCCTCATCCAGCAATATCCGAACGCGCTTGGTTTCACCCTTCTTCAAGTAAACCTTATCGTAGCCTTTCAACTCCTTCAATGGACGCGGAACAGAACATTCCACATCCCGCACATATACCTGAGCCGCTTCCGCAGCATCCATCTTTCCGGTATTCTTGATGTCAAAGCTTACCGTAACCCGGCTTCCCCCCGTCTTCTCAACACTCAGATTACCTATATTCAAAACTACTGTATGACAGTCCATACCCGAAAGGATAAAGCGGCTGCTTTCCGTTCCGGTCATATCCCCTATAACCTACGAAAACACCTTCGGCATACTGCACCCGTTTATGAGGTACATTGCGATTGTCATAATAATTACCATATACCGGATTATCTTCCCATTTTTCCTCGATGCTGACTGGTAGTTTGCCACTTGGCGAAAGCTTGCCCGTAATGATTTCGGCAAGGGCCTTTCCACCCTCCTGCCCCGGATACCATGCCATCAAAATAGCTTGTACACTCTGCCCCCAATTGCGGAAATCTATTCCACCTCCGGCATTCACCACCACAGCCACATTATCATGAAGTGAAGCCACTTTATTAATGAGATATTCCTGCCCGTATGACAATGCAAACGGACGGTCGAACCCTTCACCTTCTGTACTGCTGTTGAACCCGGCACATACAATAACATTCCTGGCATGCTTCAGTGAAGAGGCCAAACGCTCCTCATCCATCATTCCTGCCTGGAAACTGACAGTCGCCTCACCCACATTATCAAAATATTCAATACGCAGCCGGTATATCTCCCCTGCACTGACCTGCATAAATGCACTGCGGGTACTGAATGAATGGTTCCCCCAATCTCCGGTAATCAGCTTATCGTTTACAAACAGACGGTATCCGTCATCGCCAGCCAGCTGGAACTTGACAGTTCCATCCTTGTCAGCCTTGTAAACTCCCGTCCAACGGGCAGAAAACTGATCTACCGGCATGCCGTCGAACGGTGCACCGTATTTCCAGGCATAGTCTATGGCAGGCTCTATGACAGCCTGAAAAAGTTCTCCGGTAAGATTACGAGTATTATAATATTCGCTCTTAAAACCGTTTTGCGTAAAACTGTCATCCGTATAAATCTGTTGGGACATATCCTTATAAAGAAGGCTGTCAGACAGCAGTTCTATCTGTCTGCCGCCCTTCAACTGAACCATACCGTCATAGAGTGACACTACCGAATAAGGGGTGACAAATCCGCTTCCTCCTCCTGTGGGAATAATATCGGCATTAGGCCCGATTACCAATGTTCTACCGTTCCGGTAAGGCAACGTACCGTTGTCATTTTTCAATAACACTACTCCTTCCCTCGCCAAGTCAAGTGCAATTTCCTTAGACTGTGCATTGTCTTTATCGATAGATTTATCTTCTCTCGGAGTATCAAGTGCTCCAAAAGCAATCAATGTCTGGAGTATATGCCGGACTTTGGTGTCAATGGTCTCTTCCTTCACGATACCATTCTCTATTGCCGGAATAAGAATCTCCCTGGTCATGAATTTACCGACGGGCATTTCCAAATCCAACCCTCCATTAGCGGCTCCCACACCGGAATATACAGATGTCCAGTCGGACATCAAGATACCTTTAAATCCCCACTGCTTGCGTAATACATCAATGTTCAGCCAGCTGTTTTCGGTGGCATGCACCCCGTTCAGCGGATTATAGCTATCCATGACCGCTCCTACTCCTGCTTCCTGCACAGCTTTTCGGAACGCGGGAAAATAAATTTCCTGCAACGTGCGTTCATCCACATCCGAGCTGGCATGATGCCTGCTCCACTCCTGGTTATTGGCTGCAAAATGCTTCACCGTAGCCATGACTCCCTCTTCCTGCACTCCCAAGATATATTCTTTGGCTGTTTCGCCCGTCAGATAAGGGTCTTCACCAAAATACTCATAGTTTCGCCCGCATAGAGGAGAGCGGTAGATATTGACTCCAGGCCCCAACAGAATACTTACCCCACGGGCCTTTGCATCCCGGGCCAAACCATGTCCCAGCTCTCTAGCCAACTTACGGTTCCATGTCGAAGCCGACAAGATGCCACAAGGATACAGGGTACTTTGAGTATTGTTACGTATGCCTTGCGGACCATCGGCCATCCTGATTTCGGGTATGCCAAGCCGGGGCACAGCCCGGATATAAAAAGATTTGGGACCGGAAATGTAATCGATTTTTTCTTCCAGAGTCATTTGAGAAACCAACTCCCTGGCACGCTGCTCCGCCTGGGGAGTAATACACACTTGTGCTTTTGCCGTGATTGCACAACAAAGCAATAGCCCGCTTAAGGCTACTTTCTTTTTAATCTTCATTTTGTCTATTTTACTACGTGTTTGTTATATTGCCGGGCATGTCCCGACCTACTTTCTTT
>ENA-OQKR01000841-OQKR01000841.1-human-gut-metagenome-genome-assembly--contig:-NODE-841-length-11133-cov-3.038706_pt1 | contig 11133 bp, 10 predicted proteins | sample MGYA00242803_ERZ504806 | MGnify/ENA primary metagenome ERZ504806 (study PRJEB26092, sample SAMD00036399) | human gut metagenome | host: Homo sapiens | study: EMG produced TPA metagenomics assembly of...
ACGTAAACGTGCACGGACACCTGCAAGGCGAACGCTACTCGCAAACGTACGGTTACGCTCCCAAATTCCAGCAATGGGATTTGAATACCCGCCACACCTTCAATCTGCAATCCGTGGTTCTGGAACCGGGCGTAGGTATCGAGAATATCTTCGACAAGAAAGATGACCGCCCCTGGAACAATAACTTCTCCACGCTCAGCCCGGGACGCTCGGTATACGTGAGTTTGTCGGTACGGTTTAAGAAATAAAAAAACAGCAATCATTTTTACAAAACAGTAATTACTTTTATTTATGAAAACATCTCTCCTTTCCCTGCTCCTTGCCATTTCTCTCTTCTGCTCCGCTCACGAAGGGGGAAACTTCGTGTCGAGCGATATGCTTGCAAGCATGAAACCTGGCGAAAAGGCCGCATTGCTTATGGTACACTTCGGCACGACGCACGATGATACACGTACGCAGACGATTGATGCTATCAATGCCCAAGCACGCAAGGCTTTTCCCGACCTGGAGTTTCGCGAAGCCTATACTTCGCGCATCATCATACGCCGCCTCAAGACACGCGGCGTTGTCAAAAATACCCCGCTGGATGCGCTACTCCAACTGCGTGGAGAGGGCTACACACACATTATTGTGCAAAGTACCAATATCATTGACGGTGTGGAAATGGAGTCGCTCCGCCGTGATGTGGAAAGCGTACTGCCTTTCTTCAAGGAGATACGCGTAGGCACTCCCCTACTCTATTCGGTGGAAGATGCGGAAAAAGTAACTGATATTTTAGGACAACGCCTCAATGCTTCGGTGCAGCAGAGTGCAAAGAAAAAGGGTAAAGAACACTTCGTATTGGTAGGGCATGGCACTTATACGCCCGGTACTGCTACATACAGTCAGATGGACTATATGCTGAAAGTAGCCGGATTCGGTAACTTCCATGTGGGGACCATCGAAGGCTATCCCACCTTTGAAACCATGTTGGCACAACTGAAAGCGGCCAAAGCAAAGAGTGTGACACTCGTTCCTTTTATGTTTGTAGCCGGCGACCACGCCAAAAACGATATTGCCGGAGAATGGCGGGAGATGCTTGAAAAAGAAGGTTATACCGTTCATGTGCGCATGGAAGGTTTAGGGCAAATCCCTGAAATACAAAAGATATTCGTAGACCATATCCGCTTCGGACTGAAGCACCGCACACAGGGCATCATGGAAAAGAAAGCGGTATATGCGGCAGGGGAAAAAAACGAGTGAGAAAGTCACCTTTTCATGCCATAATGTGATAAATAGAATGTATCTTTGTGAACTGCAGGCGTAACACTTACCATGCTCTGCAGAACAGACAGCAATAAGTCAGATAGCAAATGAAACAACCCAAAATAATCATCGCCGGCATCGGTCCGGGCAATAAGCAAGACATAACACCCGCTGTTGTTGCCGCTTTACAGGAAGCGGATGCAGTGGTGGGCTATAAATACTATTTCCGCTTTGTCACTCCGTACCTGCGCCCCGATACGGAATGTATAGATACAGGAATGAAACGCGAACGTATCCGCGCCGAGCAAGCTTTCGAGCTGGCGGAGCAGGGAAAAACGGTGTGCGTCATCAGTTCGGGCGATGCAGGGATTTACGGATGACGCCGCTTGTGTATGAAATGAAGCGGGAACGGAACAGTAACGCAGAGATTATTTCCCTGCCCGGTATCAGCGCATTCCAGAAAGCGGCTTCCCTGCTGGGAGCTCCTGTGGGACATGACTTCTGCGTTATCTCCCTCTCAGACCTGATGACCCCGTGGGAACGCATCGAGAAACGTATCATTGCCGCTGCCGCAGCCGATTTCGTGACAGCCGTCTACAATCCCAAAAGTGAAGGCCGCTATTGGCAACTTTACCGGCTGAAAGAGTTATTCCTGCAAGAAGGACGTTCACCACAGACCCCCGTAGGCTATGTACGCCAGGCAGGGCGTCCCGAACAGGAAGTGCACATAACGACGCTGGAAGCGTTCGACCCCGAAAAGACGGATATGTTTACCGTAGTACTGATAGGCAACTCGCAATCGTACGAATGGAACGGTACGATGATTACTCCGCGGGGATATTACCGGGAGGAGGTTGCGACCGGGAATACCCAGTATGGAGCTAGTAAAGGGCAGGACATCATGATACGGAGCTTCCGTACCATCGAGAAAGAGCTCAGGAACCGGGACATTCCCCTCGACCATAAATGGGCGTTGCTACACGCCATCCACACCACCGCAGATTTTGAAATGGAAAAGCTGTTGCACACAGACGAAAAAGCAGTGGAAACACTATATCAAGGTATCATCGGGAAACGCATACGGACCATCGTTACCGACGTGACAATGGCTGCCAGCGGCATTCGTAAAGGAGCTTTGGAACGTTTGGGCGTAAAGGTGAAATGCTATCTCGGCGATCCCCGTACCGCAGCAATGGCAACGGAGAAAGGCATCACCCGCACACAAGCGGGCACACGCCTTGCCGTTGAAGACCATCCAGACGCCCTTTTTGTATTCGGCAACGCTCCGACAGCATTAATGGAACTATGCGATCTTATACGCAAAGGAAAAGCGCATCCGGCTGGGATTATCGCCGCTCCGGTGGGCTTCGTACACGTACAGGAGTCCAAGCACATGACAAAGCCTTTCACCGCCATCCCTAAAATAATTGTAGAAGGACGCAAAGGCGGAAGCAACCTTGCTGCAACATTAGTAAACGCCGTTTTGTGCTACAATGATGCGGAACAGTTACGACCGGGACGAGACGTGTGAAACAACGATTAAGAATTAACGATTAGTGGTAAGCGAATGGTTATACAACGAAAATTTATCATTATAGGAACGGACGATAACCGGACGCCTTTCTTTCCGCCGGAAGTATTGGAACACATACGGCACGGGAAAGTATTTTCGGGGGGAGTGCGGCACAAAGAAATTGTCGGAAACTTGTTGCCGGATGATGCGGAATGGATTTCCATTACCGTACCATTGGACAACGTATTCTCACAATATGAGAAAGTGTTCAGCAGTAACGGATACGGACAAACGGATGCCGTCCCCCGGCAAATTATCGTTTTCGCTTCGGGCGACCCGCTGTTCTTCGGCTTTGCCAATACGGTGAAACGGAAATTGCCGGATGCTGAAATCAAGCTATACCCCTCTTTCAATTCTCTCCAAACATTAGCACACCGCCTCGTAATGCCTTATGACGATATGCGAACCGTTTCGCTGACGGGACGTCCCTGGAATGAATTCGACCGCGCCCTGATTGAACGCGCTCCCAAGATAGGCATCCTTACCGACCGGGAACATACGCCCGCCACAATCGCAGCCCGCATGCTGGAATACGGATACGACCGTTACACCATGTATGTAGGCGAGCATCTTGGCAACCCCGAAAAAGAACGCATCCGCCACATGACACTACAGGAAGCAACGCAAGGCGGATTCGAGCATCCCAACAACCTGTTGCTTTGCGCCACCTCTTTTCCCGAAGCCCGCCCTTTTGGTATCCCCGACGAACAATTCGCACATTTGGACGGACGTACCCGTATGATAACCAAAGCACCTATCCGCCTGCTTACGTTACAAGCGCTGGAACTGAACCACCGCCGTGTATTCTGGGATATCGGTTTCTGCACCGGGTCGGTTTCCATTGAAGCCCGGCTGCAATTCCCTCACCTCACGGTCGTTTCCTTTGAGGTACGTGCCGAGGGCGAAGAACTGATGAATATCAACAGCCGCCGCTTCGGTACGCCGGGCATTACGGCAATCACAGGCGATTTCCTGCAAACGGCGACCGATACTCTCCCCCGTCCCGATGCCGTCTTCATAGGCGGGCACGGCGGACATCTGCCGGAAATGCTGATGAAGATAAAGGAAGCGTTACAGCCCGACGGTTGTATCGTTTTTAACTCCGTATCGGCAGACAGTAAAAAAGTATTCATGGAAGGAGCCGGAGCCGCCGGGCTGATACTGCATCCGTCAGCACGCATCGCACTGAATGATTATAACCCTATTGAAATCATGAAAGCAACACTTTCATAAAATAACAAGACAAGCTATATTCATTATAAAAACAAATAACCTGTATGAAAACAGAAACATCCCACATAAAGACGGCCATCATGCTCGTTTCGGAAACCGGAATGGCTTCCGCCCGGCTGTTGCTCAAAGAATTTCCCGAAGCGGAGATTTTCACTCCCCGCTATGAAAGCGGATGTACGCACATCGAATCGACCGGCAGTTTCACTGTCAAGAATTTCAATCGTTACGACGCGTTTATCTTTATCGGAGCCTTAGGCATCTGCGTACGTTCCATCGCCCCTTGCGTGAAGGACAAGTACACAGACCCTGCCGTAATTTGCGTGGACAGCATAGGTAAACATGCCATTTCCGTCCTTTCCGGACATATCGGCGGAGCCAACGAACTGACCGAGACAGTGGCCGGTGCATTGGGAGCCGAACCCGTGATAACCACTCAAAGCGACCTTACCGGACTGTGGGCATTGGACAAACTTCCCCAACGCTTCGGCTGGTCTCCGACCATCTGTGTGAGCCCTTCCACCCACCTGCTGGCAGGGCTTACCCAAACTCCCGACGACCAGATGAAGGCGTGCATGAACGAGGCTATCAGCCTTTTTGTAACCGGACAGCCTACCGCATTGCTGTTGGAAATCCGCGACAAAGGAACCGACTGGATGGAAGCGAACCTTCCCCCTCATGTAGAGGTGTTCTATCAGATGAAAGACATCAAATTATCCCGCTTCAAGCTGGTACTGATCGTCTCTCCGCGAATACATTATATAAAGGACATACCGTCCATCTGCTATGTGCCGCGCGTGGTGCACGTCGGCATCGGACTTGCCCGGCAGGCAAGCCCCACGAGAAAAGTTGTGAAAGGCATTATAGAAAAGCTGGAAGAGTACAACATCTCCCCGCAATCCATCATAACCATATCTACGATTAACGTCAAGCGTGACGAACCGGTAGTGAAATCGCTCCAAAAGGAATACGAAGTCTTCTTCTATACGGCCGAGGAACTGGCGACAATGGACGTGCCCCACCCCAGCAAAACAGTGATGAAGCACATGGGTACGCCCAGTGTAAGCGAGGCAGCCGCATTGCTGTCCTCCGGAAATAGCCAACTGATAATGCCGAAATGCAAAGGCGAGAACTATACGGTAGCCGCCACCCTGGACATCTGCGCCCAGCGCCGGGGGCACATCGAGATTGTAGGTGCAGGTCCCGGCGACCCTGACCTTATCTCCGTGCGAGGACGGGCGATGCTGGAAAAGGCAGACCTCATCCTCTATGCAGGCAGCCTCGTGCCTCGTGAACTGACACTTTGCGCCAAACCGGGCGCAACAGTCCGCAGCTCCGCTTCCATGGATTTGGAAGAACAGTTTGCACTGATGAAAGAGTTCTACGACCAAGGAAAGTTCATCGTACGCCTGCATACGGGTGACCCCTGCATCTATGGTGCGATACAGGAACAGATGAACTACTTCGACCGATACGGCATGAGTTATCATATCACTCCGGGCATATCTTCTTTCCAGGCAGCAGCGGCGGCTTTAAAGTCGCAGTTCACCATCCCGGAGAAAGTACAGAGCATCATACTGACCCGCGGTGAAGGACGGACACCCATGCCCGAACGGGAAAAATTACATCTCATGGCACGCTCGCAAAGCACCATGTGCATCTTCCTTAGCGCAAGCATTGCAGAACAAGTGCAGGCGGAACTTCTACAGGAGTATCCCGAAACAACCCCCGTAGCCGTATGCTATCACCTCACCTGGCCGGACGAACGCATCTTCCGGGGAGAGCTGAAAGACCTTGCACGGATAGTAAAAGAAAATAACCTGACCCTGACAACCATGATTGTCGTAGGCGAGGCTATCGGCAATCGCAAAGGACTGTCGCGACTGTATGCACACGAATTCAAACACTTATTCAGAAAATAAAAATGATATTAGTATTAGGCGGTACAACCGAAGGACGCATAGCCGTCCAAACACTTGAGGAAGCTGGAAAGCCCTTCTATTATTCAACCAAGGGCAATGAACAAGAAGTTCCTCTGCATAACGGCATCCGCCTGCAAGGTGGCATGGATAAAGATAGTCTGGAGTCTTTCTGCCGTAAAGAGAACATCTCGCTGCTGATAGACGCAGCGCACCCTTTTGCCGAAGAGCTGCACAGGAACGTCAGTGAAACTGCTGACATACTTCAGATTCCGGTCATCCGTTATGAACGCATTTACCCCCGTATAGAGAATAATGAAGGCATTGTATGGTGCGACAATTATGAAGACGCTGTCCGCCAAATAAAAAAGGAAGAAGTCTATATAATACTGGCACTGACAGGAGTAAACAGCATAAGCAAACTGAAAGCGCTATGGATGGAAAGCAGCCGTTGCTATTTCCGTATTCTCGACCGTGAAAGTTCACGCGAATCAGCGAGAAACCAGGGATTCCCCGAAGAATATTTACGTTACTACCATACCGGAGAAGACGAACGCCTATTGATGCAGCAAATACGCCCCGAAGCTGTCATCCTCAAAGAGAGCGGTGCTTCCGGCGGATTTTCCGAAAAACTAAAGCAGCTCAGGAACTGGGCATTCGCATCTTTGTAATAAAGCGCCCGCCGCTTCACCCCAACTTCTTGTCCGTAAACGGGAAATACGGCCTGCGTAGAACGGTAGAGCAATACTATCCCGGCTTCTACCCCCTGCGCAGCGGACTCACTACGGGAACATGCGCAGCAGCCGCAGCTGCGGCTGCGATATGGGATATATTCAACATTCAGGGAACTCCCCGTCCCCGGAGTTTGCAGTAATCCTACCCAACGGAGAATTGATAGATGTTCCTGTAGAGCCGCAGCAGAGATATCCCCGTTCCAGTTCCATAAACAACAATTGGATAGTGGAGTCGGAAGCCAGCGTCATAAAAGACGCCGGAGATGACCCCGACATTACCAATGGAATGCGGATAAAGGCGGATATCATTCTTCCGATCGATATAGATGAAAACAACGATGAAACATCGCAAAAAGATTTAATATCATCATTGCCGGCGGAGAAGGAATAGGCATCGTCACCATGCCGGGATTAGGATTGGAATTGGGAGCGCCTGCCATTAACCCCACGCCACGCAAGATGATAGAAGACAATGTAAGGATGTACCTCGACTACGTCGGCATGCCTAAAATGAGCGATCCCATTGTTGTGACCATCTCCGTACCCGGCGGAGAGGAAATAGCCAAGCGTACTTTCAATCCGCGTCTGGGCATAGAAGGGGGAATATCCATCATCGGCACATCAGGCATTGTAAAGCCGTTTTCCAGCGAAGCTTTTATAAGTTCCATCCGAAAGTCGATGGAAGTGGCATGCGCCACAGGCAGCCCGCGTGTAGTTATCAGCTCCGGAGCAAAGAGCGAACGGTACATCAAGGCTTATTATCCCGAACTGCCGGCACAGGCCTTTGTCCATTACGGCAACTTCATCGGCGAGACGCTGAAGATTGCCGATAAGCTGAAACTACCCCGTGTCACGCTGGGAGTAATGATAGGCAAAGCCGTGAAACTGGCGGAAGGTCACCTCGATACCCATAGCAAGAAAGTGACGATGAACAAGGAGTTCATTCAGGACATAGCGCACCGGACAGGATGCAACGAAGATGTATTGACCGCTATCCGGAATATGAATCTGGCACGGGAACTATGGGATATTATCCCTGCGGAAAAACTGGAGACATTCTCCAAACTGCTGACAGAGCATTGCAAACAATGCTGCGCTCCCCTGCTGCCCGATGGAGAACTCACGATTTTATTAATCAGCGAAGACGGAAAAATATATGTATGAAAAAGGCATTGATGATAATGTACATGGCGGTTGCCGCATCGACCGCACAGGCACAATCTCCTCTCTCCTTTTATGCAGAGGCGGGAATCGGAACTTCCCGCCTCTACGGAAAGCACTCTTGCTGTGATACGCGAATAGCCTGCAAAGCGGGAATAGGCGCGAAATACGCACTGAACAAGACCTGGGTCTTACAATCTGCTTTAGAGTTTGTATCCATAGGCGGCAAGGATGATATGGACTATGTGAAGAACGCCAAGATGAACGAGCTATACTTGCAGATACCTGTCAGAATAGCTGCAAGGTTGCCGTTGGGAAAAGATTACCATACCTCGCTGAATGCCGGTCCGTACATTGCCTGCGGCGTGGGCGGAAAGACATCCGGCAGCATCCCGTATTATCACGACACCGGTTCTTCCGACGGGAACCGGCTTTTCAAAATAGATACTTTCGGCAACATATTGGAGAATAATGCCGGAAACAGGCGGCTGGACGGCGGTATCATCGTGGGAATCACATTTGAATACCGCAGGCTCATTATCGGTGCAGAGGCACAAGTGGGATTGGTAAAGATCAACCAGCAACTAAGGCAGGTAATAGACACGGAAGAATTCCATAATTACCTGCCACGAAATTTTGCTTCATTCTTCACCGTAGGATATAAGTTCCGATAAAGGAATGCTGCCCGTAGGGTTCGTGCCCGACACTTTCTTACTCAAAATGAGATTGCGTGGAGCTTCGCCAATAAATCCCCGATGCTGGTGAGACATATCGGTTCTTCACCGGGACGATGCAGGACAAAAGCGCCGCCGCCTTTCAAATCGCCCGTTTCGATGTAGGTTTCCGACTCCACGTTGCGGTTGGCAAGGATGCCGTTACGCTGCAATGCCTTACGCACCATGGCGTATCTCTGCCCATGCCCTGACAAACGTATCTGCATGGTATATTCATTATCTACACGGAACAATCCGGTTTCCAAATCAAACACGATACCTTTACGGGCGAAAAAGCTGCTAAGGCTGCCGTTCAGAGCAAGGTCCTCGGGAGTACCGATGGTGACGCCGTTCGCCTTGTCCATAAGCCAGATTTTGTCGGCTATCTGCAAAGCCAGTTCGAGGTCGTGTGTAGAGAGGAAAATGGTCTTGTCCGTCTGGCGGCTGAGGTGGTGCAGCAGTTGCATCATTTCCACTTTGCTGGGAAAATCAAGAAAGGCCGTAGGTTCATCCAGATAAATCACGGGAGTTTCCTGGGCAAGCGCTTTAGCTATCATGACTTTCTGGCGCTCACCGTCACTTAACGTATGTACCATCCGATGCGCAAGGTGAGGAATACCTACCAGAGCAACGGCTCGCTCCACCACCTGCCTGTCCTCTTTGGTAAGCGTACCCCAAAAGCCCGTATAGGGACTGCGTCCCAATCCTATCAATTCCGTAACGGACATATTGCGGATGTCGCATTTCTCTGTCAGCACTACACTGATAACGCGCGACAGTTGCTTGTCGGTATAGGACTCAATCTCCTTGCCTTGAATACGTATCTCTCCACCCAGTTTGGGCTGGAAAGCGGACAGAGTGCGGAGCAGTGTGGACTTACCCACTCCGTTAGCACCCAGCAGGCAGGTCAGCTCGCCACTGTTGATGCCTGCACAGATGCCGTCCGCCACTACCTTCACATCACTCTTACCGGGATAGCCGATAGAAAGATTCTCGATATGTATAGTCTCGTTCTTCAATGTTATATGTAATATTAGAGTTCAATATACTTGATATTTTATTCGTTCAACTCCCCTTTTCTCTTTCTGAAAAGCACGGATGCAACCACCGGCGCACCTACCAGCGCAGTTACCGAATTGACGGGCAACGCTCCCTCGAATCCCGGCATGCGGGCTATCAGGTTACACACCAACGCCAAGGCTGCGCCTACCAGCAAGGTAGCGGGCATCAATATGCGATGGTCGGACGTGTGAAAAATGGCGCGGCATAAATGAGGCACTGCCAACCCGATAAACATAATAGGACCGCAGTAGGCGGTGACAATGGCCACCAGCACTCCGGAACAGGATATGACGAGCAGGCGCGCCCGTTTGATATTCAATCCTAAGTTACGTGCATAACCGTCGCCCAACAACAACAGGTTCATGGTCTTTATCAGCAGGAACGACAAGGGCAGCAACACCGCCATGATACAGACAAACAGCAGCATCTGGTCACCGGAGACACGTGCAAAACTGCCCAGCCCCCAGATAACGTACGCCCGTATATCCTCTTCCACACTGAAATATTTCAATACACCGATAACGGCACTTGCCACATAACCTATCATCACACCGATAATGAGCAGCGTTACATTCCCCTTTACTTTTTGGGAGACGTAGACAATCAGCGCCATGACCGACAATGCCCCGATAATGGCAGCCACGGACAACGCCACCTCTCCCATATACCCCAAACGGCTCAATGCCACACCGCCCATAGCACCGGACAGCAGTACCACACAAGCCACTCCCAGGCTCGCTCCCGAACTGATGCCCAGCACCGAAGGTCCTGCCAGCGGATTACGGAACACCGTCTGCATCTGCAAACCGCTGACCGAAAGCCCCGCTCCCGCCACCAATGCCGTCAAGGCCTGCGGCACACGGCTTTTCCAAAGAATATTGCTCCAGATAACTTCCTGGTTGCTCATCGTATCGGGATTGGAAGCCGCTCCTGTCCCCCACAGCAATTCCCATATCTTGCCAAACGGGATATGGACGGAACCCAACAGCAGGTTCAGCAAAAAGAGCAGGAAGATGGATGCCAGTATAAGGAGCATCAACGGCAATGCAGGTCTTTTCATTAGTTCAGTCGCTCGTAATAAGTGGGTTTATAATCGGGCAGCAGGTCGGGATGAAAAGCATGAATCAAATCTTCCAATACAACCTCAGGCTGCATGGGCATACTCTCATAGAAGGATTTCTCACGCATATTGCAATAGATTACTCCTTTCTCGCGAAAAGCGCGAAAGTCGGCATAACGAGGGTCCAAAGACTTCAAGGCATCGTAAGAGAATATTCCGTCGTAACTGTTGACGATGCGCCAATAGTCGGCACTCTCCGCCCTACTGTACACCGTCTCGAAATCCAGTGTCACACCGCCCGAACGCGGATCGTCTTTCAGGAAATAGTCTGCACCGGCATCCCGGAACAGTTCGGCAAGGAAACTCTTTCCGCCTACCGCATACCAGTTGCCGCCACGCATTTCACCGCTGAACACCACAGGACGCTTTTTTACAC
>ENA-OQKR01000843-OQKR01000843.1-human-gut-metagenome-genome-assembly--contig:-NODE-843-length-11114-cov-3.388095_pt1 | contig 11114 bp, 12 predicted proteins | sample MGYA00242803_ERZ504806 | MGnify/ENA primary metagenome ERZ504806 (study PRJEB26092, sample SAMD00036399) | human gut metagenome | host: Homo sapiens | study: EMG produced TPA metagenomics assembly of...
TGAAAAACCCTGTTAATCTTGAACTGATGGCTGACAAAATCATCCAGTCCTGTACAGGTGATCAGAGTCTGTATATCGTGGATGCTTTCCAGCAGATATGTCTGCCTGCTGCTATCCAGCTCCGAAAGACATCATCCAGCAGAAGCACCGGTGTATCCCGGATTTTTTTCTTCACCAGATAGATCTCCGAAAGCTTCAGGGAAAGGCCGCAGTCCTCTGCTGCCCCTGGGAACCATACCTCCGGATGTCGATCCCGTTGACCTTTACGCAAAAATCATCTCTGTGCGGTCCCACGGAGGTCAGCTTCATCCGAAGATCCCGCTCCCGGTTCCTGGAAAGCTTATCCTCAAACTCGGCCGCCGTCACACTTGGCTCGTACAGGATCTCCAGCTCCTCGATCCCGCCGGTAAGGCCTTTATGAAGCCCCCTTGCGATCTCGTTAAGCTCCTCCACAAAGGCTTCCCGCTTCCCGATGATCTTCTTTCCGTAATCGACCATCTGCATATCCCAGACATCCAGGGTACTTTTCAGCCCGGGGTTCATATAACAGTCTTTGAGAAGACGATTTCTCTGGTTCACGATGTGATTGTAGCCGGCCAGCTCCGTGATATAAACACCATCCAGCTGACAAAGCTCCGAATCCAGAAAACGTCTTCTCTCTCCCGGTCCATTCTTGATAATATTAAGATCCTCCGGAGAAAAAAACACCAGATTCACCACCCCCAGCAGCTCCCTTGCCTTGCGGATCGGCAGCCCGTTGATGGCAACTCCCTTTGCTTTGTTTTTCCGGAGGTGCATGTCTATTTTGTATGAAAGATCGCCCTTCTTCACCATCATTCGGATATGGGATTCCTCATTCTCAAAGCGGATCATCTCCCGGTCCTTGCTTCCCTTGTGGGATTTGCTGGTACCTGCCAGATAAACCGCCTCCAGGATATTGGTCTTTTCCCTGGGCATTGTCGCCGTAGAGAATATTGGTGCCCTGATCAAAATTCATCTCCAGCGACTCATAATTCCTGAAATTATTCAGTCTGATGGATTCAATGTACATTCCTTCACCCGATCACATAAATATCTTTTCCATCGTAGGAAATGGTATCTCCAGGATGGATCTTGCGGCCACGGCGGTTCTCCACCTCACCGTTCACCAGTACCAGACCATCATTGATGGCATATTTCGCCTCAACGCCGTCCTCCACAACACCGGCCAGCTTCAGCGCCTGACCAAGCTTGATAAATTCGTCTTTAATTCTGATCTCCAATTTTTTCTCCTCTTATCTCCGGGGTATTTTCTCCGTCAGATCGATATTTTCTGATCTTCTGGCGGTATTTAAAATCCCCCAAAATACAAATTTCACCGGAAGGCGGTAATTTAAATACCCCCTTCCAGCAGTTTACGCATAAAACAATTTTCAGAACACGATCGCATTCCCATGCATAATCGGTCAAAAACGGTCACACATTTTTAGTGTATCCGTTTATATCAATCCTGATATCTGCCGTCAGGCTGTACGTGCCCTACGGACACTTACATATCCTGACTGCCGAGCTCAATTCTGTTCACAGCTTCAAGCATATGCGTCTCACACGTACACTCACATTCCCGAAGCTGCTGCGTACATCTCTTGCCCCTCATTCCTTATATTTCCCAGGTCTTATCTGGCCTGATTCTGGTTGATGTTTACAGGAAGGATCAGGTAAGTATAGTTCTCCTCATCGTCACGGATAAAGCATGGTGCCTTCGGATTTACAAGATAGATCGTCACGGTTTCATCATCAATAACACGAAGCGCATCGATCAGGAATTTCGGGTTGAAGCCGATCATGATATCCTTACCCTCTTTTTCAATATCGATCTCTTCATTCATGGAACCCATTGCAGAATCAATGCGCAGCTCCATATCATCGTCTGTGATGTTGATAATGATCGGTTTTTTATCAACCTCACGTACCAGAAGTGTGGCACGGTCGATACAATCCAGGAACTCTTTTTTGTTGATCTTCAGTTTTGTCTCATAATCACTGGAAAGCATCTGGTCAATTCTGAAATATTCTCCCTCGATCAGTCTGGAAACTACCATAGTCTGATCAAATTCAAATAAAATATGGTTTTTTGTAAAGTAAATGCTGACCTGATCATCCACTTCTCCGGAAAGGATCTTGCTGACCTCGCTTAAAGTTTTGCCCGGAACTACCACCTTACGGTCAGAATAATCTTTCTTAAGGGACATTTTGCGGATAGAGATACGATGTCCGTCCAGAGAAACTACCTTCAGACAGTTATTTTTGATCTCAAAAAGTTCACCGGTCATAAGCCTATTGTTTTCATTTACAGCAATCGAAAAAATAGTCTGGCGGATCATTTCTTTCAGTGTGTACTGAGAGATTGTCAGCGGTTCATCCTTCTCGATCATCGGTAAATAAGCAAAATCTTCTCCTGATTTTCCAGGGATATTGAATTTTGCTTTTTCACAGGTAATGGTTGCTGCATATTTATCATCGGTCTTAATGGTAACATCATTATCCGGAAGTCGTCTGATGATTTCATAGAAGATTTTTGCATCAAGAGCAACTTTACCTTTTTCTTCAATAGTACCCTCAACGATGGTTTCAATTCCCAGCTCCATATCGTTGGTGGTAAATTTGATCTGGTTTGTGGTTGCATCCATGAGAATACATTCCAGGATTGGCATTGTGGTTTTTGATGGAACTGCTTTGAGTGCGATACTTACACTTTTTAACAGACTTGATTTGGAGCAGATGATTTTCATAGTGTGTATAACTCCCTTTCTGAACAATTTGTGGTTTTTATAAATATATTTATAGAAAAAATCCGCAGTAACCGCCGTAGGGGGCCAGATTTTGTGAAAAACTCCCGCAGGCCTGATGTTTTCAGGGGTTTTCCGTTGGGATAACTTTGTGTAAAAGTGGTATTTTCGCATGTGAATAACCCGGGGATAAAATTACCGCCGCGTTTTGGCAAAAAAGTTGTACACATCTCTCCACATACAATCAACACGTTATACACCAGTAATGTGGAAAACTTCCCTAACCTTGTGGATTAATCTTCTTTTTCAATATATCAATGGTATTTTTTAAGTTATCGTCGTTCTGCAATTCGTTTTCGATCTTTTCAATACCGTGCATAACGGTGGTATGGTCACGGTTTCCGAGCGCTTTTCCGATATTTTTCAAAGGTGTGGATATGATCTCACGGCAGAGATACATGGAAACCTGGCGGGGCATGACGATCTTGGAGTTTCGTTTGTTTCCGCTTAAGTCCGCAGGTGTGACTCCGTAATGCTCTGCAACAACGGAGATGATGTATTCCGGTGTGATCACTTTTTTCTCATCCGGAGAAATAATATCCTTCAGTGCCTGCTCTGCCAGCTCCAGAGTTACTTCCTTTTTCTCAAGCTTGGCTCCGGCCATGACCTTGTTGAAGGCACCTTCCAGCTCACGGATATTGGATTTGATATTGGTAGCGATATATTTGATAACATCTTCACTGATGTTGTAGCCGTTCATTTCTTCATTTTTATGAAGGATCGCCATTCGGGTTTCGTAATCAGGCAGCGTGATATCTGCGATCAGACCCCACTCGAACCGGGAACGGAAGCGCTCTTCCAGGATTTCCATATCCTTCGGTGGTTTATCAGAGGATATGATGATCTGCTTTTTGGCACTGTGAAGACTGTTAAATGTATGGAAAAATTCCTCCTGTGTGGATTCTTTTCCTATAATAAACTGAATATCATCGACAAGAAGAACGTCGATATTTCTGTATTTTTCACGGAATTTGCTCATTGCCGTGTTATTTCCGTTTCGGATGGTTTCGATCAGCTCGTTGGTAAATTCCTCACTGGTTACATACAAAACACGGCTGTTTTCGTCGTGTTCCAGAATGAAATGAGCGATGGAATGCATAAGATGCGTCTTACCAAGACCGGCTCCGCCATAGATAAACAGTGGATTGTAGGTATCTCCCGGTGATTCGGCAACTGCAAGAGCTGCGGCCTGGGCGAATTTGTTATTACTTCCTACAACGAAGGTGTCGAAGGTGTATTTTGGATTTAAATGCGCCTCTTCGTAACGTGTATCCTGAACCTGTTTATCATAAGAAGTGTTTTTTTCTGTTTTTTTTGGGGAGTATCTTTTTCCAGAACGAAGCGAACCTCGCATTCTTCCATGCCTGTCAGTACACAGATAGTAACCTGGAGGGGTATTTTGTAGCGTTTACTGATGTAATTGACTCCGATCGCTGCCTGTTCAGAGGGAACAACCACTGTTATCAGCTTTCCGTCAACCTCATAAACTTTCAGCGGCTTGAGCCAGGTATTAAAAGGGACATCAGTCACCTCATATTCAGATTTGACAGTTTGCAGGATCTCCTCCCATTTTTCAATAACAGCGTCCATTTTTTCCTCCCATGAGTATTATAATAACCCCAGTCTGCGACTGGAGATAGATATCCTTTTATATATTACAATGAAAATGGGGTTTTCGCAATGGAAAATCCTTGAGATTTTGGGGAAAAGAATGTGGATAATGTGGGGAAATTACTGTGGATTAGGGTGGATTATTGTGGATAAGAGTCCTGGAGGTTTCCATAAGTCGAGAATTGGTGGAAAATGTGGAAGAATTATGTGTATAAAAAAATCCACCTTAAAAATACCGCAAATAAAGGGTTTTTTTGAAAACGATGTGAACAAACTCTCCGAAAAAGTGGATAGATTTCCGGTCAATCCACAAGTTATCCACAAGTTATCCACAAAATGTGGATAATGTTACGTAAACCATAAGCGCTTTCCACATAAGAGAAAAAAATAAATACCGTAAGGTGGGGGTATTTTATAGAACCCTTGATTTTATCGGGTTTTTTGCAATTTTTACTTGACGAAAAGGAGGTTTATTTATATAATTGAAACGATGTTCTGAATGATAAGTTATTTCATAACAATTAAAAATAGATAAAGGAGGTGCTTTACCTATGAAAATGACATTTCAGCCAAAAAAGAGATCCAGAGCTAAAGTTCACGGCTTCAGAGCTCGCATGAGCACAAAGGGCGGACGTAAAGTATTAGCTGCAAGAAGATTAAAAGGAAGAAAACAGTTATCAGCATAAGCTGCAAGACCGCATTTATGTGGTCTTTTCTTCTATCCGGAGAAATATCCGCGCAGGCGGAATCTAATTAAGGAGGATTCGTTTGATCAGATCAGAGTCCTTAAAGAAAAACCAAGATTTTAAAGTTGTATATCAGAACGGAACATCGTACGCAAATCGGCTTCTGGTGATGTACGTGCTGAAGAATCAGCACATGAAGAATCGTCTGGGAATATCAGTAAGCAAAAAAGTAGGGAACAGTGTGGTTCGCCACAGACTCACCAGATTGATCAGAGAAAGCTATCGTCTCAACGAAACAGATTTTGACAGTAACCTTGATATTGTAGTAGTAGCGAGAGCCGCAGCCAAGGGCAAGAGCTTTCACGAGATCGAGAGTGCTTTTCTGCATCTTGCAAGAAAGCATCATATAACAGGGAATGAACATGATAAAGAAATTTCTGATTAAGATGATAAGGCTCTATCAAAAATATATATCGCCGATGAAGAGAACGAAATGTCCTTATATTCCCACATGTTCTCAATATGGTTTGGAAGCAATCGAAAAATATGGCGCATTTAAGGGCAGTCTTCTTGCGGTATGGAGGATATTGCGATGCAATCCTTTTTCCCATGGAGGCTATGACCCTGTGCCATGAATTATTTTGTGACTGTTCAGCCTTTTCCCGGGCAGAGCAGTTATCGGAATTTGTAACTGTTCAGTACCTCCGCAGTTAGTGGACGAATGAATAGTTACCGGACTTTTACAATTGAATAAGAAGTCTAGGAGGAAATGAATTTGGAACTGTTTTTAGCAACAAAAACCGGAACTCCTATTATCGGACAGATCGCGTCTGTGATGGGATGGATCATGGATGGCATATATAAGATGCTTGACGGCCTGTTCGGAATCCAGAACATTGGTCTTTGTATCATTATCTTCAGTATTCTTATCTTTGCCTTTATGACACCGCTGCAGATCAAGCAGCAGAAATTCTCCAAGTTAAGTGCGATCATGCAGCCTGAGATCCAGAAGATCCAGAAGAAATATCAGGGTAAAAAGGATCAGGCCTCTATGATGAAAATGAACGAAGAAACCCAGGCTGTTTATCAGAAATATGGTGTTTCTCCAACCGGTAGCTGTGTACAGTTAGCCATTCAGATGCCTATTCTGTTTGCTCTGTATCAGGTTATTTACCGGATTCCTGCTTACGTTGGAAGTGTAAAGAACATTTTTACTGGTGTAGTTGACAACCTGCTAGCTGTAAACGGATACACAGATATCCTGCAGCAGTTTATCACAGACCATTCCATGACACGAGTGCGTCTCGTTATGGACAGTGCCGGAAATGCTACAAGTAACTCGATTGTTGATTTTCTGTATGCACTTTCTCCTTCCCAGTGGAAAGAGCTGGCACAGATGAATCAGTTTTCAGGATTTTCTGATGCGATCACAAAAGCATCCAGCAATATTTCCAAGATGCAGGGCTTCTGTGGACTGAATATCGCAGACCAGCCGCTGTACTATATCATGGAATTCTTCAAAAATCATGGTTCTCTGTTACTTGCGATCGTAGCACTTCTGATCCCGGTTCTTGCATGGGCAACTCAGATGCTGAACCTGAAGCTTATGCCACAGGCTGCAACACAGCCGGCAGACGGAAATGATCAGGCCAGCGCAATGGCAAACTCCATGAAAACCATGAACATGGTCATGCCTCTGATGTCTGCATTCTTCTGTTTCACATTCCCGGTTGGTCTTGGTATCTACTGGATCGCCAGTGCTGTCGTTCGAAGTGCCCAGCAGTTTGCGATCAATCGTCATCTTGATAAGATGAACATTGATGATCTGGTTAATGAGAATATGAAGAAGATCGAAGCGAAGCGTGCGAAGGAAGGACTTCCGCCGCAGAAGATCACCAATCAGGCTCATCAGTCCGCCAAGAATATCAATAAACCTGTGATCAATAAGGGCAACAGCGGAAACAATGGTGCTTCAGACAGAGCACAGAAGGTTGATACTGCTTATGAGAAGGCAAGAAGTGCAAAACCGGGCAGCATCACAGCTAAAGCAAATCTCGTAAGAGACTTTGATGAGAGAAATAAGAAGAAATAATCAGGAACGGAGGGGTTCGTAATGGAGGATTACATTCAGTTTTCAGCAAAAACAAAGAATGAAGCTATCACAAAAGCGTGTCTTGAGCTTGGAACTTCCAGTGACCAGCTTGATATTCAGGTTATCAGTGAAGGCAGCTCCGGATTCTTCGGAATCGGCAGCAAACCTGCCGTGATCAAAGTTCGCAGAATCGAGCCAGTTTCTGATATGCAGGAAATCGATGAACTGGTAGAGTCCGTGAAACTGGACGCTATCAAAGAAGAGAAGAAATTAGAAAAGCCTTTTACTCCGGATGTAAAGAAAGAATCTGCACCGAAAGCAGCTCCTGCAGAGGAGAAGAAGCCGGTGAAGAAAGAAGCTGTACAGGTGGAGAAGGCATCCGAAGAAGCACCTGCAAAGGCAGCAGCGCCAAAGGAAAGACCTGCAAGGGATTTCCAGGGCAAAGCAAAGCCTGCACGTGAGAAACAGCCAAGAGCTCCAAAGGAGCGTCAGCCGAAGGAAACACGTGAGAGAGCACCGAAGCAGGGCAGACCGATAGAGATCCTCAGCGATCCGGAGAAGATCAGAGAGGTTGAGGAGAGAGCAGTCGTATTTCTTCGTGACGTATTCGGCTCCATGGATCTTGGAGAAGTGGAGATCACATCGAAATACAACACTGCAGACGGTTCTCTGGATGTGGATTTTGAAGGTGAGGATATGGGTATCCTCATCGGAAAAAGAGGCCAGACACTGGATTCTCTTCAGTATCTGACAAGCCTTGTGGTAAACAAAGGCGAGTCTACCTACATTCGTGTAAAACTCGATACCGAGGACTACAGACACCGTCGTAAGGAAACTCTGGAGAACCTTGCAAGAGGAATCGACCTTCAAGGTAAAGAAAACCAGAAAACCGGTAGTTCTGGAACCGATGAATCCGTACGAAAGAAGGATCATCCATGCATCTCTGCAGGGCAACCGCTATGTAGAGACAGTCAGTGAGGGAGAAGAACCTTACAGACATGTAGTAGTAAAACTGAAACGCAATAATTGATGATCCACCGGTAAAGCTATAAGCCGTATCCCGGAGCGTAAGCTCCGAGGGTACGGCTTTTTTTGAGCAGATATGCTCAGATGTGCAATTCATCTCACCACCTGAAGAGGTGGGAGAATTCTTGCTACATTTGTTAAAAATTATCATTGCAATCTCTGCAACAATTCTTTATAATCATTGAAGAGCAAATAATAAAAGATATTTCTGCAGCGGAAATCCGGAACGCAGAGATTAGAGCGTGTTTGAAAAATCATTCCCGCAATCTGCACGCCCCACTTTGCGGTATATTTTGCCCGAATTCGGTTGCCGTAGCCCGCTACGGCGCCCTCATCCGGACAAAATCTCCCACAAATTGTGACGCACATCTTGCAGAAAGCCTTTTTCAAACACTCTCTAGCATTATAAATATAGAAACTGACAGAAGATGTTATTCTAGGTGAAAGCGTGAATAACACGTGTTTTTTGCGTGTAAAAAGCTTTTCCGGAGTAACATTTTTGCGTTTAAGCGTTTAACCGGATGCTTTTATCTGCTGGACCAGGATAAACGGTATGGCAGCTATCAGCTGCAGTGTTATATAGCGGATGCTTTTATCCGTTTTGATAAAGGAGAATGAAAAATGGAAGAGACAACGATTGCTGCGATTTCCACAGCCATGAGCGCATCGGGAATCGGGATCGTCAGGATCAGTGGCCCGGAGGCTTTTGAGATCGCATCCGGAGTATACCGTTCCAAGGGTGGAAAAAAATCTCTGAAAAACGTCCCAAGCCACACCATTCATTATGGATATATTTATGATAACGAAGAAATGGTAGACGAAGTGCTGGTCATGGCCATGCGCGGACCACGGACATACACAGGAGAAGATACCATAGAAATCGACTGCCACGGCGGCGTTTTAGCCATGAAAAAGGTACTTGAAACTGTGCTGAAAAACGGAGCCATTATTGCCGATCCGGGAGAATTTACCAAGCGTGCATTTCTCAATGGAAGGATCGATCTTTCCCAGGCGGAGGCCGTTATGGATGTGATACAGTCCAAAAACGAGTACTCATTAAAGAATTCTGTAGGACAATTAAAAGGTTCGGTCCGAAAAACAGTACAGAAGATTAAAGAAAAACTACTGTACCATATAGCGTACATTGAATCGGCATTAGACGATCCGGAGCACTATGATCTGACAGGATATTCGGAAGAATTAGAACAGATCGTGGCAGAAGAAAAAGAAAAAATACAGAACCTGTTAAAAACAGCCGGAGACGGAAAGATCATACAGGAAGGTATCCGGACCGTGATCCTGGGCAAGCCGAACGCAGGGAAATCTTCTCTGCTGAACCTGCTTCTGGGAGAAGACAGAGCCATCGTGACCGATATCGCAGGAACCACCAGAGACGTACTGGAAGAGTATATCAACCTGCATGGGATCACATTAAAGATCGCTGACACAGCCGGAATCCGCCAGACAGAAGATATCGTAGAGAAAATCGGCGTATCCAAAGCCAAAGAAATGGCAGCAGACGCAGACCTGATCCTCTATGTCGTAGATTCCTCCGTGCCGTTGGATGAAAACGACGAAGAAATCATAAAAATTTTGCAAGAGAAAAAGACAATTGTCCTCTACAGCAAGACAGACCTTGAATCTGCTATAGATATAGAGGATTTAAAGAGCAGAATAAACCAGCCGGTGATCCCAATCTCCGCAAAAGAAGAAACCGGGATCACAGATCTGGAAGAAAAAATCCGGGAAATGTTCTTCAGTGGGGAGATTGACTTCAATGATGAAGTCTACATCACCAATGAACGCCACAGACAGGAGCTTTTAAAAGCACAGGAAAGTCTTTCTCTGGTAGAAAATAGCATAGAAAGCGGAATGCCGGAGGATTTTTATTCCATAGACCTGACAGATGCATACGAAAGTCTGGGACGGATTCTGGGAGAATCACTTGGGGAAGACCTTGTTAATGAGATATTTTCTAAATTTTGTATGGGAAAATAATAAGCGCATAGGCTGCGGAGGCCCCGGCCATATATGCCGCATAGATTGCGGAGATCTGGCCGTATGTGCCGCATAGATTGCGGAAATCTGGCCGTATAACCGCATGTATTGCGAAAGCTCGGCTGTGTATGCCATATGGACTGCGGAATCCCGCAGAGGGTAGAATCACATTGGAATGTGAGAAAACCGCAAAGGGGCGCAAGGCCGCGCCCCTCTGCACACCCCTGGGCCTTTTTTTATATAGTGCGGCGGTTGAGGAATGCTGAAAGATACTAACTTATGTCTGTATGCTTCTGTATCGACAATTCAACACTGAGCCGAAATATATCAAACGGAAGCAGGAATAACCCCGCAGATGTGCATCGCACATCGAGAACCTCGTTACAGTTCCATCACAACAATCGGCACAACGTTCCACATCCAACACCGAAGCATACAGACAAAGTCAACACCGCACCCCACACCACAACCCAAGAACTCAAAACTCCCTCGGCACAACGTTCCGCATCCAACACCGAAGCATACAGACAAAAGTCAACACCGCACCCCACACCACAACCCAAGAACTCAAAACTACCCTCGGCACAACGTTCCACATCCAACACCGAAGCATACAGACAAAAGTCAACACCGCACCCCACACCACAACCCAAGAACTCAAAACTCCCTCGGCACAACGTTCCACAATCCAAATACCGAAAGCAATACAGACAAAAGTCAACACCGTATACACACACCACAACCCAAGAAACTCTTAAAAAAAAAAGCCCCGAAGGGGTGTGCAAGAAGGGGCCGTAGGCTTTAACGGACCCCTTTAGCGGTTTTTACCACAAGCTTACCCAAAAGCAAAAAAAACCAGGCCCTACTGCCAAG
>ENA-OQKR01000845-OQKR01000845.1-human-gut-metagenome-genome-assembly--contig:-NODE-845-length-11105-cov-3.504008_pt1 | contig 11105 bp, 12 predicted proteins | sample MGYA00242803_ERZ504806 | MGnify/ENA primary metagenome ERZ504806 (study PRJEB26092, sample SAMD00036399) | human gut metagenome | host: Homo sapiens | study: EMG produced TPA metagenomics assembly of...
ATTTCGGTTTGCCCAACCTTATCTCTTTATTGGTCCATTCCTTTCGGTTCTCTATGCCCTGGCCTTCGTAGGCCGAAAGCAAGGTGATATATTCTTTCAGTATATCGGCGGCTTGGGCTTGTTTGTTCATGCGCATCAATAATAGTATTTTTTGTTATATATGTCCAGATTGGGGCTTGTTCCTGCCATCTCCTGGGCTTTATCAAGCATGGCGAGGCAGCGGTTGTTCACTTCTTCCGTATTAGACAGTGCCATTTCCGCTTTTACCAGGATGATGTAGTCATTGTCTGTGGCTAGTCTGTTGTCAATGTTCTTGCGTATCAGCCGGGCAGTTTCCTTATAGCGCTTGTTGGCGTAGTTCATACTTGCGTTGAAAGAAACGACATCGCTGGTGGTCCGTAGGTAGGGGCGGGCACTCAGGCTATGGGATTCACCGGCCTTTTCTATACGCTTTTGCAGGTTGCCGATGCTGCCGTAGCGAGGAATGTCCTTGTTGCGTTGGTGCAGGTTGTAATACCCTATAATTTTACCGAGGGCCGATGCGATTCCGTCGGGATTATATCCCTTGAATGCCAGAAGTTGGCGCGCAAGGCGGTCTGAAGAGATTTCCTGGGAAGTTTTGTATTTCATCCCCAACCGGTCCGTTGCCGGAATGCTCAAAAGGGAAGCGATGGCTCCGATATCTGCCACCAGACTGACGGCATAAGCATCTTCATTATCGTCCCAGTAGGCCACATCGAGGGCTGCACTGGCGGTAGTGGCAAAGACATCTGCCCAAAAAGCTGCACGCTTGGCACGCCGCTCGGCACGGTAAATGTTGTTTACCTGATGGTCGAGGACGAAATGTCCCAGCTCACATGCGATGACGGCGGCCAGTTCGTCTTCGGAATCAAGAGTGCAGAGGAGGCCCGTACTGATAACCATGGAGCCGTTGGGAAGCATGAAGGCATCTGGTTCGGGCGACTGGATGATACGTATGTTCAGACTCTCCCCGCGATTGCTGTCAATGGTGGTGGCGTTCAACTTGGAGAACACTCCCTGCACGTACGAAACGATGTAATCTTCCTGATAGGCTATCTCATTCAGTTTGTCGAGATACTCCAGGCACTCTTCGTCGATTTCCTGGCGCAGTTTGTGCTTGTAGCCGCGGTCGCTGAAATATTCGTAAAGATGGTTTTCAAGTATATCTGCTGCCAGAATTCCCGGCGGTTTGCGGAGCGGATATGGCAATGTGCCCCATCTCATTCAAAGGAATGGTCTCTTGTATGCCGTTCATTTCGACAGCATAGCAAATGTTGTTGCTGCTTTCACCGGGATTCTTCATTTTGACAACCCGGCGGATAATGACCGGTGTACCGGCGGGAGATTGCCGGTACTCTTTTGTCAATTCTCCTTTGACAGCGATGTTTCCGCTTAAATCTTTGTACTTTTTGGGCTTGGCAAATCCTGCCGTTGCGACAAGGATTGTCAGGATGAATAGGGTGGCGAGTCGTTTCATGATTAGTATATGTTTTTCGGTTTTGATGATACAAAAATAGGGAAGTGTTTTTCTCCTTTCTCGTTTTTTTCCCTATTCTGTGATAGGAGATTCCCTATTTATCGGTCCTGCAGTGGGAGGCGGAAACAAAAAAGGGAACCTTTCAGTGAAAGACTCCCTTTTTTCAGTTTGCTTGAAACTGATTATTTCTTACGGTTACCGTAACGGCTCATGAACTTATCAACACGACCGGCAGTGTCAACCAGCTTAGACTTACCTGTGTAGAACGGGTGAGAAGTGCTGGAGATTTCCAGCTTTACCAGCGGATAAGTTTCACCTTCGAATTCGATAGTCTCTTTCGTGTTGCAAGTGGAACGAGACAAGAATACATCACCATTTGACATATCTTTAAATACTACCGGACGGTAATTTTCAGGATGAATACCTTTTTTCATTTTGATATTTTCTTTTAAAAATTTATATTCTGTTACTATTTTGGTAATAAATAGTGTAATGGTCTTCTTTTCAGAGCGCAAAGATAGTGCAAGTTGGAGACTCTACAAAATAAATTCAGATTTATTTTTATTTAGTAGGTTTATCGCATTTTATTTCTGATTTTTGCAGGACTTAATCTTGTGAATTTATGAGGAAACTACTTGTCTTATGCTCTTTCTGGCTGTGCGTGGCAACGCTGGGGGCACAAAATGCGGAACGGAAACTGTATAGTGTTGCGTTCTACAATCTTGAGAACTTGTTTGATACGATTCATGATGCAGGTAAGAATGACTATGAGTTCCTGCCCGACGGCAGTTACCAATGGACGGCAAAGAAGTATGAGTCCAAGCTGCAGAACCTTTCCAAAGTGTTGGGTTCCCTTTCGCGTGATTTAGTGCCGGAAGGTCCGGCATTCATCGGTGTGGCAGAGGCGGAGAACAGCCGGGTGCTGGAAGACCTCGTGAAGCAGCCGGCCATTTCCAATTATGAGTTCGTGCATTATGAAGGACCGGACAGACCGGGGTATACGACTGTGCCTTGCTGTACGACCCGAAGCAGTTTAGCGTTACCCACTCAAAGTTGGTGCTTTCTACTCCTTTTGAGGGGGATACGCTGCACTTGACGCGCGGCTTCCTGATTGTGGACGGGCAACTGGCGGGAGAGCGTGTCTGCGTGATAGTGAACCACTGGCCCTCCCGTGGGGCAAAGTCACCGGTGCGTGTGCATGCAGCCAGGCAGGTAAAGGCCTTGAAGGACTCTCTGATGCGTAGCGACAAGAAGCTGAAACTCATCGTGATGGGGGATATGAATGACGACCCGATGGATGAAAGCATGAAGGTGCTGGGTGCACGCAAATATCCGAAGCAGGTGAAGAAAGGCGAATTCTACAATCCCTGGTGGGAGACACTGGAAGACAAGGGAGTGGGGACATTGCTCTATCGGGGCAAGTGGAACTTGTTTGACCAGATTGTCATTTCGAAACCGTTGCTGAAGGCTAAGAAAGGGTTGCGCTATGATCACAATGAAGTTTTCATCCGCGATTATCTGATTCAGCAGGATGGCAAATACAAAGGTTCCCCCTTGCGTACGCATGGAGGCAGGACTTGGCTGAACGGTTACAGTGACCATTTGCCGACCATCATCTATCTGAAAAATTAGTATTACATAATAATGTGTAAACAGATGCCGGAGAGCAAACATGTTCTCCGGCTTTTTTGTTGATAGAAGTATAGATGGCAAAAGTATGGCTGGCAGAGATAAATGCAAAGAGTTTGTAATATAGAGATTACAATAATCTGTTAAATGAAGCCAATAGCTTTAAAATAGAATGGATTTGGTAGGATGAGCCGGATATTTTATTCCTCTCAAGTTCTTTACTTTAAAGGATAATGATTACTTTTGCGTAGAATTTTAATTCACTAACAATAAAATTTAAACAAAATGGTTAATTACAAAGATTTAGGACTGGTAAACACAAGAGAGATGTTTGCTAAGGCTATCAAAGGTGGATATGCTATTCCGGCATTCAACTTCAACAATATGGAACAGATGCAGGCTATCATCAAGGCTGCAGTTGAAACAAAGTCTCCGGTTATTCTTCAGGTATCTAAGGGTGCCCGTCAGTATGCCAACGCTACTCTGTTGCGTTACATGGCTCAGGGTGCTGTTGAGTACGCTAAGGAATTGGGTTGCAAACATCCTGAAATTGTTCTTCACCTCGACCACGGAGATACATTCGAAACTTGCAAGAGCTGTATCGACTCTGGTTTCTCTTCAGTAATGATTGACGGTTCACACCTTCCGTACGAAGAAAACGTTGCACTGACTAAGAAGGTAGTTGATTATGCTCATCAGTTCGACGTAACTGTAGAAGGCGAACTCGGTGTATTGGCCGGTGTAGAAGATGAAGTTTCTGCAGAACACCATACATATACTAATCCTGAAGAAGTTATTGACTTCGCTACCCGTACAGGTTGCGATTCACTGGCTATCTCAATCGGTACTTCTCACGGTGCATACAAGTTCAAACCCGACAATGCCACGTTGACCCTGCTACCGGTCGTCTGGTTCCTCCTCCTTTGGAATTTGCCGTTCTGGATGCTGTAATGGAGAAACTTCCGGGATTCCCCATCGTTCTTCACGGTTCTTCTTCAGTTCCTCAGGAAGAAGTTGATACTATCAACAAGTATGGTGGTAAGCTGGAAGCTGCTATCGGTATCCCCGAAGAGCAGTTGCGTAAGGCTGCCAAGTCTGCTGTTTGCAAAATCAACATCGACTCTGACTCACGTCTGGCTATGACAGCTGCTATCCGCAAGACATTTGCTGAAAAACCGGCAGAATTCGACCCGCGTAAGTATCTGGGTCCGGCTCGTGACAATATGGAAAAACTGTACAAGCATAAAATCATCAACGTGCTTGGTTCAGAGAACAAATTGGCTCAACTGGACTAATCGAAAGATAATCCGAATATAGCGTCAGCCCTTGCAATATTGATGTTGCAAGGGCTGACTTGTTGTATATAGGCCGGTGTTGTGGGATGGTTAAGTTTGCCGGTTATTTCAGAAGCGGATGTTTCAACGTGTACAACAGTCTGTTTCCTTTAACAAAACAGTCTGTTTCCCTTAACTGAACAGTTTGTTTCAATAAAGAGAACACTTCGTTCCAATATGCAAAAACACTTCGTTCCAATACGTAAGAACACTTTGTTTCTACATATCTGAACACTTTGTTTCTCTATACTGGAACAAAGTGTTCACTGTTATGAACTAACAGATTAGCTATATTTGAGGCCGGTGAAAGGCATATCCCCGTGACACCTGTTCCATACTAAAAATCCCTTGCAGATGGCTGGCAGGAGAAGTGTCTGCCAGCTATCTGCAAGGGAGATTTGCAAGAATGAGCTCTCTGTGTGGAGTACGCGTTATAATTCTATCACTAATGATTCTCTGGGGCCCATCTTCAGCTCTTCACCGAAGGTGATGGCCTTGCCGCTAAGAATATCTTTTCCCTGCTTGCTGTTTTTCAGGATTTCCTTGTAGAATTTCAAAGGAACGGTGGTCTCTGCATCTGTACCGTTCAGCATCACGAATATCGTCTTGCCTTCGTACTGGCGTGCGTAGGCATAAACACCATTCTGTACCATGAACTGCACCATGCTGCCTTTGGCAATCACATCGTTTCCTTTGCGCCAGTTCAGGATGGTCTTGTAGAAGTCGTAGCACTCGTTCTGTATTTTGGTACGTCCGGCTGGGGTCAGTGCGTTTGTTGCGTCACCGGTCCATCCACCGGGGAAGTCCTTGCGGACATAGCCGTCGCTCTTGCTCTTCACGCCATTCATCATAACTTCCGTTCCGTAGTAGAGTTGCGGAATGCGGCGGGTGGTAAGCAGCAGGGTAGAGGCTTGCTTCAGCATCGGAAGGTTGTCGCCTTCGCCCAGGAAGCGGTCGGTGTCGTGGTTTTCGATGAATGCCAGTACGGAAGCGGGGTTGGGGTAGAGGAAGTCGTATACGAAGTTATTGTATATGCGGTCCAGTCCCTTGAACCAAGTTTCGGTCTGTTCATTCTTGGCGGTGTTTATCTTGTCGAAGAAGCTGAAGTCCATAACGGTCTTGAGGTTACTGTTCTTGGGGGCTGATAGCTTGGAATCCTTCTGCCACCAGGCGGTGTAGGCGGGTTCGGTAACCCAGGTCTCGCCCACGGTGTTGTAGTTGGGATATTCTTCGTTGAGCTCTTTCATCCAGTTGCTCATGGCATCATAGTCGGCATACGGGTAAGTGTCCATGCGGATGCCGTCGATGTTGGCGAATTCAATCCACCAGAAACTGTTCTGTACCAGGTAGCGGTAAACGTGAGGGTTCTTCTGGTTGAGGTCGGGCATGGAAGGTACGAACCAGCCGTCGTTCATCTGGTCGGCATCGTACTGGGAAGTATAAGGGTCTACGTGTGGGGTCAGTTTGAAGGAGGTCTGCACGAAGTTGTTTTCGTGGTCGGGGTTGTTGAACCAATCTTTGGAGGGCATGTCCTTAATCCATACATGCTCTACGCCGCAGTGGTTGAAAATCATGTCCATTACGATTTTGATGCCGCGTGCATGGGCTTTTTCAATCAGTTGCTTGTATTCTTCGTTGGTACCGAAGCGCGGGTCTACCTTGTAGTAGTCTGTGGTGGCATAGCCGTGATAGGAACCGCCGGTCATGTTGTTTTCCAGTACCGGAGTAAACCAGAGGGCTGTGACGCCGAGGTCGGAGAAGTAGTCCAGGTGTTGTTCGATGCCGGCAAGGTCACCGCCGTGGCGTGCATTGGGGTCATTGCGGTCTATCTTGTACTCGGCCATGCCCGCAATCTGGTCATTGTCCGGATTGCCATTGGCAAAGCGGTCGGGCATCAGCAGGTACAGTGCGTCGGAGGCGTCGAAACCTTTATGTTCGCAACCTTTCTTGTTGCGTGCCTTCAGTTCATATTCCTTTACGAGTTTCTTTTTTCCTTCAGTGAAGGTGAGGTTGAATTTGCCGGGTTTTACATCCTTGTCCAGTTTCAGATAGACCAGGAGGTAGTTGTTGCTTTCCAGCTTGACGGTGCTGCTCAATGAGACGCCAGGATAATTGACGGATACTGCCGCGTTGCCGATGCCTTCGCCATAGACCATCAGCTGGAGTTCCGGGTTCTGCATGCCGGTGTACCAAAACGGAGGGTCGATTTTGTTCACATTCATAGCTGCATACGTACTGAGGGAGAGTAAGAGTGTTCCCAAGATTAAGAATACTTTTTTCATGATAGTAACTTTACGGTTAATTTTTGCGCTAATTTAAAACAAATAACGGAGAAAGTTAATCTTTCTCCGTTACTGTACTTTATTATATTATGCAAACGTTTTCATTGGGCTATTTGATGGGGGTTACGCTGGCGGTATCGACCTTTCCCTTGAAGAAGTCCTCTTTCTTGCGCTTTTCTCTGATGTCCTTCAGCCAGTTTTCGGCGGCATTGTATCGGTTGTCTTCTCCGATGATGGGAACTCCGTCCGCATCTACTTCCTGCACTTTGTCCTTGCTGTTTTTCGGACGGGTTTTCAGGTAGGCCGTCAGATATCTCTCTGCTTTGGACACATCTTTCAGATAGTAATAATAGATAAAGGCTGCGTCGTAGAGCAGTTTGTGTTTCTGCCGGTCGTATTTTTCGTATTGCGTCAGAAGGGTATTCGCCTGGTCGGTGTATTGAAATGCCATCTTGTAGCAGTCCGCAAGCCCCACATATAGGCGGGACATGACACTGTCGCTGGGCATGGCGAGGCTTACGGCAGTTTCCAGATAAGTCACTCCATCCTCTTTCCATGATGTCTTGGAGCAGGCGCGTCCCAGATAATAGAGAACGTTGATGTTGGTATTGTCATCTTTAAGAGCCCTTTCCAGCAGGTCGTGTGCTGGGTAGAAGTCTTCGAGGGCATAATAGCTGATTCCGGCGTAGAAGCAGGTTTGGAAAGAACTGTCTTTTTCCTGTAACAGTTGTTCATATCTTTCTATTGCTTTGGGGTAATCTTTGTTCAGGCAATAGGCTTGGGCATTGATGCGGTTCACAAGGACGTTGGTGGAGTCTATGGAACGGTATTTCTCCGTTATGTTTATGGCGTCTTCATACTGGTGGCCTGCTACATAGATGTTGCCGAGTTTGGCAGCAGACAGGTAATCATTGGGATATCTTTTCTGTATGTCCAGGTAGGCATCTATCACATGCATGATTTCTGTGTTGTCATAGACTTGCCCCATACTTTCGGCTCTAAGGTGTAGTACATAGGCGGAACTGTCCCTTTCTGCCAGCAGGTTGCTTTCCTTTAGAGACTCACGGTATCTCTTCATGTTCATCAGCAGACTGATATACTGGATGCGTGCGTATTTATTGTCCGGATTTATGTGGAGCGCATTTTGGTAGTAATCCAGTTGCCTCGCTATATTTGGCAAGTGATTTGCAGCATTCGGCAGCTTCAATGTATGCCCGGGGATTGAGAGAATCCTGAGCTACGACTTCCTGAAATACGCTCAGAGCTTCAAGGTTATTGCCCAGCCCTTTCAGCGCTTTCCCTTTTTGGTAGAGTAGGGGGACGGTCGGGGTTTCTTGATCGATCAGCATCAAGGCTGTTTCATAATCGTAGTTGGCCATCGCCTCTTGAATGGGATTTGTGGTCTGTGCCGCCAGAAGCGAACAGCATGCACTGAAACATAAGGAGATAAAAAGCTTTCGCATACAGTATATCATTTATATGAGGTTAAACTGACTGCAAGTTACTAAAAAGAATGTATTTACGAAATAATCGTAATCTGTTTTAGATAGATTAACGAAAAAGCCCCTCCAAAAATGATGGAGGGGCTTTAAAATAGTTCGGAATTCAATCCGGATAACGGAATGAATAAATGTATTACATTAAGAATCCCAGCAGGATACCTGCTGCTACAGCGGAACCGATTACACCGGCAACGTTCGGGCCCATGGCATGCATCAGCAGATAGTTGGTAGGATCGTATTCCAGACCTACTACTTGGGAGATACGTGCAGAGTCGGGTACGGCAGATACACCGGCATTACCGATCAACGGATTAATCTTGTTGCCTTTCTTCAGGAAGAGGTTGAAAATCTTCACGAAGATGACACCGGATGCTGTGGCAATGACAAATGATAAGGCGCCCAGACCGAATATCTTGATTGAATCAAGGGTTAAGAACTCGGATGCTTGCGTAGAAGCACCTACTGTCAAACCAAGCAGAATAGTAATGGTATCAATCAGCGGACCACTGGCTGTGTTTGCCAGACGACGTGTAACTCCACTTTCTTTCAGTAAATTACCGAAGAACAGCATACCCAGCAAAGGCAGACCGGATGGTACAAGGAATGTGGTTAGTAACAAACCGATAATCGGGAACATTACTTTTTCCGTATGTGAAACCACACGGGGAGGTTTCATACGGATAAGACGTTCATTTTTACTGGTCAGCCAACGCATAATAGGCGGCTGTATCACCGGTACTAATGCCATATATGAATAGGCTGATACCGCAATGGCACCCATTAAGTTAGGAGCCAGTTTGGAAGAGAGGAAGATGGCAGTCGGACCATCGGCACCACCAATGATACCGATTGCACCAGCCTGCATCGGGTCAAATCCTATGGCAAGGGCAATCATATAAGCACCGAATATACCGAATTGGGCTGCTGCACCAACCAACATTAATTTGGGGTTCGATATCAAAGCAGAGAAATCCGTCATGGCACCGATACCCAGGAATATGAGTGGCGGGTACCAACCGGAGGTTACTCCCTGGTACAGAATATTAAGTACGGAACCTTCTTCATAGATACCGACTTTTAATCCGGCTTCCATATTGAAAGGTATATTACCAATCAGCATACCGAAACCGATAGGAATTAATAGCATCGGCTCAAATTCCTTGGCTACAGCCAAGTATATGAAAAACAAACCTACCAGAAGCATTACCACATGTCCTACCGTTGCATTGGCAAAACCTGTATAAGTCCAGAAGTCGGCAAGGTTGTTTCCTAAAAATGTGATAAATTCTCCCATATTATTCAATAATTACGAGGTCAGTACCTTCGAGAACAGAGTCCCCTTTGTTTACATTGATGGCTGTAATCTTACCGTCTTTATCAGCATTGATATTGTTTTCCATCTTCATGGCTTCCAAAATGATGATAACTTGTCCCTTCTTTACTGTATCGCCGACATTTACTTTGATATCGAGGATTACACCGGGAAGCGGAGATTTTACACCTGACTTGCCGGTAGAAGCAGCGGCCGGTTTTACTACCGGAGTAGCAGGAGCAGCAGGAGCGGATGTGGCTGCCGGACGTGCTACCGGTTTAACAACTACCTTCGGTGCTTTTTCCATTTCAACTTTGTAGGGAGTACCGTTCACTTCTACATGAGCGATGTTGTCTTCAATATCTCCAATGGCAACTTTATATACGTTACCGTTAATTTTATATTTATATTCTTTCATCGTTTTATTTTATTATGGGTGACTTACTTTTTGTGAGGAGTCTCACGCAACGTATAAATCTTTGAACTCCACGGTGAGTAACTGCGTTTTACACGGGTAATGGTAAGTATCGTGTCTTCCACATCGTGTACATCGCTTTGGAATTCGTGCATGGCCATTGAAATGGCAGCAAAAACTTCTCCCGGAGCCTGCCCCAGTTGTTTCTCTTTTGCTTCTTGTTTATCAGTAATACCTTTAGCTTTCATGGCATTGCGTTTGCTGAGGTTAACTGATATTTTACCTATAATCTTGAAGGAGATGTAGAGTAATATCAGCCCGCAGAATACAACGCTCATGGCAGAAATAGCCATACCGATACCTACGCTGTCATGCTCTTCGAATTTTTCCATTTTGGCATTGCTGTCGATAGTCTTGTTGTTGGTACTCGGAGTGACATATTTATCTTCGCTTCCACCCTTTACTTCCCATTGGTCGGCTGCATCACTGACACGGGCATAGGATTGGTTGGCTTTTAAAGTACCGGCAGGCACTATGACTTGATCAAGCAATTTCTTGCCGGAATCATACAACCCAATCCAGTTGGCATTTGTGGCATCCAGTTTGAAGTTCGTATGGAATGTACCACGTCTTGGTTCTCCATCAGCCCAGAAAAGTGCATGCTGACGTGGTTTTATGAGTGTCAGAACGTCACCTTTGGGAATGAAATAACTGGCAGTATCACCCGGCTGGCTGCTGAATTTCAGATAGCAACCTGCAAGGTCGGCGCTGCCGTATGATCTGTTGAATATTTCAATCCATGCGCTGTGCACACCGTAGTCATCCTGATAGTTGCTCTCGTTGTTGACCAGCACTTCATTCAGCAGCAGTTTGTTGTTCGATTTCTGTTCTTTGCAAGAAGAGCAAAAGCCCAACACCAGCATCAATGAAAGGATATTCCGATTTTTGTTTATTCATAATCGTTCTTGTTTTAGTGTGAAAAGCTTTGATTACAAGGGAATATTACCATGCTTCTTAGCCGGTTAGTCAATTTCTGGTTTGCTAACTGTTGCAGGGTCACGAATGATGCGGAAACGTGTGTTACGCGTTCGATAACATCATCAATGTAGCCATATTTAGCTGCATTATAAGGA
>ENA-OQKR01000846-OQKR01000846.1-human-gut-metagenome-genome-assembly--contig:-NODE-846-length-11103-cov-2.988247_pt1 | contig 11103 bp, 7 predicted proteins | sample MGYA00242803_ERZ504806 | MGnify/ENA primary metagenome ERZ504806 (study PRJEB26092, sample SAMD00036399) | human gut metagenome | host: Homo sapiens | study: EMG produced TPA metagenomics assembly of...
CCGACAAATTTCATCTGTCGCACAAAGACAACTCATCAGCATCGAGCTCTCTGCCATGGAGTCTACAGTCCTGAACGCATAAGCTATTCCTATACATTCAACAGCAATACATGGGTGAATTTACAGTCCGGTGTCAACAGGATATCATTCAGCGAACTGACACCGGGTATCTATCACTTCCAGGTAAAGGCAAGGGACTATAATTCCTATTCCGAATAAAAAAACTGACCATTATCATTTCTCCACCCTGGTATGTCTCATGGTGGGCAAAAACCATATATTGTCTGACAGCAGTCATCATCACATTTTCATCATAGTGCAAATACGCCAACGGTATCGTGCACGTCAGGAAATGTTGGAACATATACATGCCGAACAGCTGAATGAAGCCAAGTTACAGTTCTTCATCAACATTTCTCACGAGATACGCACCCCGATGTTTCTCATAATAAGCCCATTGCAAAAGCTAATGGCTACGGACTACGATACAGAGCGCCAGCAGAGTTACAATATCATCTACCGTAACGCCGAACGTCTTCTGCGCCTTGTCAACCAACTTATGGATATCCGGAAAATAGATAAAGGGCAAATGCAACTCAAATTCCAGGAAACGGATATCGTGAGTTTCATACAGGATTTGCACTATACATTTGCCTACCAAGCCAATACCAAACATATCAAGCTGGACTTTCATTCCGAAGTGAAAGAACTGAAAGCGTGGATAGACCCGAAGAACTTCGATAAGGTTATCTTGAATATACTCTCCAACGCATTCAAATTCACACCGGAAAATGGTAACATACAAATCCGCTTATGCACCGGCAATGATCCAAATGCCGCTGAGAAAGCGTTAAGCCGTTATTTCGAAATCAGTATAGAAGATGACGGGATCGGCATCAATGAAACCGAATTAGAACGTATCTTCGACCGCTTTTATCAGATACGCAACAGTCAAAACAACTCAAACATAGGTACAGGTATCGGATTGCATCTCATCCGTTCACTGGTAGAGCTGCATCATGGCAGCATCACCGTTGAAAACAACCAAGGAACTCCCGGATGCCGTTTCATCGTCCGCCTTCCCTTAGGAAAGGAACACCTCAAACCAGAAGAAATAGACAACTCAGCAGTTAAGCAGGATTCAGTACACATAACTACGGCGCTACCCACAACACCGCTGATAGAAACATCCCCGAAAACACACTCAAAATCCAAGTATCGTGTACTAATCGTAGAAGATGATGATGAAATCCGCCGTTACATCTGCCAAGAATTGGGGCGTGATTTTCACATGCAAGAGTGCCGTAACGGCAAAGAAGCATTTACATATATTCTCAAAAAAACTCCCGATTTAATTATCAGTGACATTATGATGCCTGAAATGGACGGCATGACTCTCTGTTCAAAAGTGAAACAGAACATCAATACCAACCACATTCCAGTTATCCTGCTTACAGCCAAAAGCCGTGAAGAAGATAATCTGGAAGGACTCAGTATAGGGGCTGATGCCTACATAACAAAACCTTTCAGCATTGAAATACTCCGGCAAAGCACTTTTAACCTGATCAAGAGCCGAGAAAGATTGAGAAACAATTTCCAGGGCAACCAGACACAAAAAGAACGGATGCAGGAATTAGAGATAGAATCACCGGATGAACGCCTATTAGACCGCATTATGAAAGTTATCAATGACAATATAGCTAACCCGGAACTGAATGTCGAAATGGTAGCCGAAACCGTAGGCATCAGCCGTGTTCATCTGCACCGTAAACTGAAAGAACTGACCAACCAGTCCACTCGCGACTTGATACGCAATCTCCGGCTAAAACAAGCAGCAACCCTGTTGGCTAAGAAACGGCAAAGTATCAATGAAGTTACAGCCTTGACAGGTTTCACCAACGTTGCCTATTTCTCAACTGCCTTCAAAGAGTTATACGGAATGACACCTACTGCCTACATGGAGCAAAATGCGGCATCGGCATCTTCCGACACTGAGTGATACAAATAAAAGATGAATATGCCAAAACTCCATTTTGAGGAAATAAACTTTAACTTGAAATTAGAATATCCTAAAAAGCTAAAAAAAAGGGTCGTAATCATTACTCTCAAAACAGAGTTTGATACGACCCTTTTAGAGGTTATAGTTACAATCTGTAACTTTTCAGAGTACTCATTTTAGCTTTGACAAAAGCTCTTCATCTGTCTAAAGGTTTCGTTTAAAAGTATCTTCATTTATCTCTTTGACAAGGAGACTCATTCATAAATAAAAAGTTTTCCGGTATCCGCCAAAATCCACCACAATCTTTTCAAATACAATTCCCGGATCCAAAGGCTTCAAGGTTAAGGTCTGCAACCCATCCTGCGATATCGGTAATTCCAGTTTCACCTGACTTTCAACCACTCTTCGGGCAACTGTGGGATATAAAGTTGTGTACACATTCTCCGGTTCTTCATTCAAATTGGCATTAAAATTAATTGTTTCTACATTACCTCCGTTAAAGCCTACTTCATATTTATGCCCTTTTATATCGTGAAATGCCAGTGTTGATTTCACCACAATATGGACAGTCACTTCGGTAACACCTTTGGGAATTTCCATTTTATAAGAAAGGGAAGCACCGGCAACATCTTTCGTATAAGGCATCAACGCCATACCGCTCAATGTACGTCCCATATAAGGAATAACCGTCCATTGTGCCCCGACAACGTCCTTCTTCTCAAAATAGTGTTCGGCTTCCATTGCCACCACACCGTCCCTGGATTTGAAAACATATCCTCCCATAGCTTTTTCCGGCTCCTCGATGCGATATACCTCCGGCTGCTTATCTGCCGGAAAATTATCATTCCACGAAGTATAACCGATATGCTTCTGTATCATCATGTTCTTCCATTTACCTCCCGACATCACATTGTTATAGTCATCGCACAAGTCCTTGTCACGCTTAAAAGACTGTTCAACCTTGTCGGCCCAATAATTTGCCTGCGGATTATTCTCCTTGTAAAGCTTATGGTTCATAGCTTGCGCATAGTACATTTCATACAAATTGGCCATTGCCTGCACAGGGAAAAGAATCAGTTGCTTATACGCATCCTTATATTCCTGTTGGAGTGTCATATATTGGCGCAATGCTTCCGCTTCGAGCTTAATAAACTCATCAGAAACCTGCTTCCACTCTCCGGTCTCCAGATTATAAGTCTTGCGGTCAAGCATTTCAGCAGTAACCCTACCGGCATATTTGCTATATAAGTTCAAAATGCGCATAGCTTCGTCCGCTTGCTCTTCACCAAATTGCTGGGCGCAGAATTGACGTGGATGATCCAACAAGTTATCAACCGCATAGCGTTTAGGATTCCAAGCCATGTCGAGGAATAAAGTGATAGGATATTCCATCGGTTTCAAATCGCCGACATTAAGTACCCATAACTTGTCAACTCCATAATCGTAAGTCAACTGCAATTGTTCCCACATATTCTGGATTGGAGTCACATTAAGCCATTTTGCGTTTCGGGGAGCTCCCACATAGTCCACATGATAATAGATTCCCCAGCCTCCGGGATGTTTTCTTTCTTCCGCATTTGGCAAACGACGTACATTTCCCCAATTGTCATCACTCAACAGCATAATCACATCGTCGGGTACTCTGAGCCCCATATCATAAAAACGTTGCACTTCCTTATATAGAGCCCATACCTGCGGACGTTTTTCCGGAGCTTTTCCCGTCACTTCCTTAATGATGCGCCGTTGGTTCTTGAAAATCTTTTCCATTAAACGCATATTCTCTTTATCACGTGATACATATTTATCATCCTCTCCTTCTTTTCCACCCATAGGTGTATCGCCATCCCCCCGCATACCGATAGTTATCAAATCCTCCGTATCAACGGCACGTTCAATACCTTCACGAAAAAAGCGGTCAATTACTTTTTGGTTGGAAGCATAATCCCACGCACCATACTCTTTACGTTTTCTCGCCCACTCCTGATGATTACGCGCCATAGGTTCATGATGGGATGTACCCATAATAACTCCCATGTCATTGGCAGTCTTGCTGTTTTCCGGATCATCCGCATAGAAACTCCATCCCCACATCGCAGGCCACATAAAATTACCACGCAGACGCAAAATAAGTTCAAACACACGTGCATAGAAGCGATGGTCACCATAGTTCGTGCCATAAGTATGTTTCACCCAACCTGTCAAACAAGGAGCCTCATCATTCAAGAAAATACCACGATACTTCACTGCCGGTTCGCCTGCCGTATAGCTTCCACGAACGATAGACAAATTCTGTTGAGGAACTACCGGTACATCAGCCCAGTCATACCAAGGAGAGACACCGATCTGTTCTGAAAGCTCATATATTCCATAAATTGTTCCACGCTTGTCACTTCCTGCAATGACCAATGCTTCTTCCACCCCCTTTAAAGGAGCCGGCACTACCGTCATCAAATATTTTTCATTCTTACCATTCAGCAATGAAGCATCTATCTTCTTTGCTTTCACCAGTTCTTTTATATAATGACTTTTAAGAGTTCCCACTATAACCACACGCTTTACACCAGGTTCAAACAGCAAATCAGCAGCTTTACCGGTTACCCGTTCAAAATCGTTCTGAAGATTCTTTGCTGCTATCATTACACCAGTATCTTCCTGCTCATCTATCAATATGGCATTGGGCGTCCCGTTTTCCACAAGCGTAAAGCGGTCGGAAGCCAACTGGCTAAAGGTTATCCCCCTATTATCTATGGCCCCTGCATCCAAACATAAAGCGAAGAGTAGTAATGTCCCTAAACTTTTTTTTCTTTTCATAATGTGATTTTTTTATTTATCGTATTTAAAATAATCTATATCTATATAACCTTCCAAAGACTTCGTCGCATAATTGAATATGGCGAACTTACTCCCCATAAAGAACCGGGTATAATCAAAAACCATCTTACAAGGTTCCCCTATCTGCTTCCACTCTTCATTGTCATAGCTATAATAGAAAGTAGCCTCATCTTTTTTGTTTGCAAAGTCACCGTCAATGCGAAGATAAACAAAATCTTTCTTACAAGTTATACGTTCTTTCTCTTCTATCTTCACATCGGTAACTTTTTTTTCCTTATCCGACAGACTGACAGACTGGACAGACATCACAAGATGTTTCTTTCCGTTCTCCTTTACTACGGCAAGCACTCCGGACAAACCGTTAAAAGCCGTAAATCCTGCCACATCACCATCCTTCATCTTTGACACATCCATTGCTACCATTCCGCTACATTTTGGAGCACTCATACGTTGGGTCAAAGTATTAGGAGCCAAAAACAGATTGTCCACCACCCGTCCTGTTTTCAGACGCAAGAAACCGGAACGTTCGGTCAGCGACCAGCAATCATCCAGCGGGTTATGGTTCCACTGCCAGTTAAGGCTCAACCTGGTATTACTAAAGTCATCACTCCCCATAATGCTGCCTTTACATTCATCCGGGAAAGTTTTCATAACCATAGAATCGGGTACACGTCCCTCGGCATCACCTAACACAGGCCAACCATCTACCCAGTGGCAAGGCATCAAAGTCGGCACACGTCCTATACCTCCCCGGTCCTGAAAAATAAACCCGTACCAGTTTCCATCCGGTGAATCCACGATACAACCTTGTCCCACGCCACCATATCCTTGAAACTCCGTTTCAAGAATAACCTTTTTCTCATATGGACCGGTAATTTTGTCAGCCCGATAACATACCTCACGACGTAATCTTCCGGGAATGCTCCAATCCATAGAAATCATCAGCAAATAATACTTGCCATTATGTTTGAATGCCTGGCTACCTTCCAACAAACCTTGCTCATCGGCATCCCGTTCAAATATTTTCATGTCTATCCCTCCAGATTCCACATCGCTAAAATCGCTCTTAAGCTGACGCAATTGCCCAGTGCCATAAAACAGATAGACTTTACCATCATCGTCAAACAGCAAAGAAGCATCATGATGATGAGGCGGACGAGAAACCAAAGTCCACTCACCTGCCGGATCTTCAGCCGTATAAATGTAACCGCGATAAGGCTCATCATTAGGTGAGAACCACACATAAAACCGCCCGTCATGATAACGGATGCTTGATGCCCACTGTCCACGACCGTATACAGTCCCCTCTTTCAAATCATAACGGGGCAAATCGGTTAATTTTTGGAATACATAACTAATAGTCTCCCAATGCACCAGATCTCTTGAACGCATTACGGGACACCCCGGCATCAGGTGCATAGTAGTACTCACTAAATAGTAGTAATCTCCGACCCTTATCATTGAAGGATCAGGTACATCCGCATTAATCACCGGATTGTTAAAAGTTTCCTGCTGCTGTGCACTTACTCCCAATGAAAGGATTAGCAAAACTAAAGGAACAGTTATTTTCTTTAAATTCATAAGTAATTATTTATGCTTATAGTACTTTATCAATTCAGTGTAGTCCTTTCAAACATGTACTCCTTACCAGGCTCTGTCATTATATCATATTCATAAACTTTATAAAGTACAGGCAATTGAAGTGCATTCAGTTTCTCCGATTTCAAAGGTGCTGCAATCTCAGCCGGCGCATATAGCATATTCGGACAATCACCCTCTGCCGGTTTCAAGCCATCACCCTTCAAAGGAACATAACTGCGAATACGTAACACACCACCAATACGTGAATGTACCTTAGCCTTAAGCAGTTGCGCTCCTTCCCATTGCATGTCAACAACAAAACCGCCACGAGCTACCAAAGCACTGATACTTCCTTCATTCCACTCCTCCGGCAAAGCAGGAAGCAATTGTACTGCCCCATCATGGCTTTGCAGCAACATTTCAGCCACACCTGCCGTATAGCCGAAATTACCGTCTATCTGGAAAGGAGGGTGTGCATCAAACAAATTGGGATAGGTACGGCCTTCAGGAAATTCCCGCATTTTGTCGTCGCCCGGAAGAATACGAAGCATGTTCTTTATAATTTTATAAGCATGATTACCATCGAGCATACGTGCCCAGAAATTTATTTTCCAACCGATACTCCAACCTGTCGCTGCGTCACCCCGCTGCAAAAGTGTGTTTTTAGCAGCTTGGAAAAGCTCGGGATGAAGCCGCGGTGATATCTGATTGCTTGGATACAAACCATAGAGGTGTGAAATATGCCGATGATCATCACGAGGATTATCGGCATCTATCAGCCATTCCTGAATCTGATTATGACGTCCTATCTGCATAGGCGGCAACTGCTTAAAAGCAACGGCCAAGGAATCTTGATATGCTTGGGATTCACCTAATATACGAGCTGCGAGCATTGTATTATAAAGCGCATCAAAAGCTATCTGATTGTCCATAGTACATCCTGCAGTAATGGAAGAACCGGCATATCCATGTTCAGGCGATACGGAAGGAGCCGTTACTAACCAACCGTTCTGAGGATGTTTCACCAAATGGCTTAAATAGAAATCTGCCGCACCTTTCATTACAGGATAATAGCGACGTAAAAACTCTTTGTCACCAGTGAAAAGATAATGTTGCCATAAGTGTTGTGTCAGCCAAGCTCCTCCATTTGGCCACATTCCGAAATAGGCAGCATCTATCGGACCACAAGCACGCCACAAATCCGTATTGTGATGAGCCACCCAGCCACGTGCTCCATAAACAGTTTCAGCAGTTTTCTTGCCATTTACACTCAAGTCGCTCACCATATCAAAAAGCGGTTGGTGGTTTTCCGACAAGTTTGTTACTTCGGCAGGCCAGTAATTCATTTCCGTATTAATATTAATCGTATATTTACTATCCCAAGGAGCATATACGCTATTGCACCACAAACCTTGCAGATTGGCGGGCTGTCCACCGGGTTGCGAAGAAGAAATAAGCAAATAACGGCCATACTGAAACATCAATGCTATAAGGTTCAGGTCTTTTCCTTCACCAAAAGCTACAACCCGTTTATCAGTCTCCAACGTAGATGTTTCGGTAGAAGGTATGGAAAACGTCACACGATCGAACTGCTCCTTATAGGCAGCTATATGATTGGCAAGAGCTTGCTCATACGGAACTTTTACTGCACGTTTCAGAATGGAAGAAGCAAGTTTCGAAGCATTACCGCCCACATCATGATAGTTTACGAAGTTTGTCGCAGCAGATATGTAAAGAGTAGCCACGGTAGCTTGGTCTACAACCACAGACTTATTCGACTTTCCAGACTTTCCATTATGTCTCACCAATACCCTGCATTCAGCATTTAATGCTGCAGGAATTCCTTCCTGCTCCATACCTTCACATTTCACTACCAGCTCATTCCCTTTAGCCATTACCACATGTTTCAAAGGCGAGTTATAACTCAAATCGAAGTTCAACGCCTTCGGCTTATCAGCCTCCATGCGCACAACAATTACATTATCGGCGAACGATGAAAAGACTGTACGTGTATATGTCACCCCATCTACCATATATCGAGTAACAGCTACGGCATTTTCTATATCCAGTTCACGATAGTAGTTTTCAACATTCTTATGTTCCGGTTGGTTAATTAACAAACTGCCCATAGTGAGAAAACGCATACCATGCTGTCCTGTGAAAAAAATTCTCATCTATCAACTTTTGCGCTTCCGACAGACGGTTAGCGAACACAAGCTCACGTGTTTTAGCCAAAACCTCTTTTCCTTCGGATTGTCATTGCGATAAGGACCGCCTGCCCAAAAAGTTTCTTCATTAAGCTGAATTTCTTCCTTATCTGTACCACCGTAAACCATAGCGCCCAAACGAGAGTTCCCCACCGGTAACGCTTCTACCCAGCGACGTGCCGGTGCCGAGTACCATAATTTCATTCGGGTTGCTTCCTGCTTGTTTATCATTGCCTTATATCCCAACAACTGCAACATTGTTTCAGCATAACGTGCACCCAACATACGATATCCGCGAGCGGTGAAATGCAGATTGTCCCCTGCTGCCGGACAACCGGCAGATGAAATAACATGCGCCGTTGAGATTACTTGTGGCAGTGTATCTATAATGTCATTCATACTTGCACAGATACCCTTTTGGTCAGCATGTACCACTTCTCCGACCAAAAGAGGCACTTCCTCCGCTTTCAGGTTTAAATCTGACAATAAGTTCTCATAAACGCCTTTTAGTTTTCTGGCCATTCTTTGTCACCTGTATTTGATTCACCCTGATGCACCAGAATACCTTTAATCACCCCGTCCTTCTGTGCCTTCTTTGCCAAATCTACGAGCCAAGCATACGGATTATTATCATAAGACTTCACGATATTTTTCAGCCAATCCGGTTGAGTAGCAATGTGCTCTGCACAGCTCTCTTTATCGAACAACTCAATACGACATCCCCCGATAGCCACATTGATAACACCCACTTTGACATTCGAAGGCAAATTATCAACCATAGTACGTCCAAAATAATCACATGGGGTCAATCCCGTATGGCAACGAGACAACGGCGGAAGAGCCTTATACCACTCTCCTTTTACCCTTCCGCGCTCAGGACAATCAACAGCAGACATCATCAAAAAACGTTCACTTATACCTATACTATCCTGCGGTTCCACACGTGCATTGCCTTCCATATTAGACTGCCCGAAAGCCAAATAAATATGAAAATCCTTATCTTGCGCATGCATAGTTAAGCAGCTCCCTAAAAAAAGGTATACCAGTAATAAATCAATCACTCTATTTTTCATTTCTATTTTTCAATTTTACAGTAATTAATGTCCTTGAGGAAATATAATCCGATAGTTCCCGCTCAAATGCATAAAAGCAAACAAACGAAGTAATCCGTCATAATAAGCATCAAAATATCCATCATCGTAAGGCACGTGTTTGGCATTCCATAAACGATCGACAAATTCCCGGCTCTTATCATGTGTGCAAACCAATGAAACCGCAGCCGTAGTAGCAACCAATCCCAAAGAATGTCTCAGTTTCTTATACCCTCCGGCACCCAGCAGTTCTGTCACCGTTGTACCATCTACATTGTATTGATCTACAAAGCTATCTATACCTTGGGAATAAAAAAAGTTCTGTATCTTATTTCCATATTCTTGCTGCCATTTTCTGTCCGCACATGCCCATGAATAATCCAATGCTATATTCATAGGTACACGCCATGAATCAAAACGAAAAGCATCTCCTATAACCCGTTTACTGCCAAGCAATGTGCCATCATAGTTATTATAATCAGGATTAAGCCCTGTTACAGGGTGAATACTTTTATGCAAATATTCACGACTTTTCCGGGCACATACCCGCCAAAATTCACTTCTACCATCTTCTGCCCACCTGGCCCATACCTCATAAAATGCTGGAATATGATAGGAAGGATCCGTAAATCTTCCTCCAAAAGGATCCGGCGTAAATGTTATCAACTGATGTTCCAAATTAATCAAAGGGGCAACACGCTCCATACCAATTTTCTGCATCGAGCAATTCAATATATTTTGAGCCTCGGCAAGATAATTAATCCCTGTTGAATTCCCCCAACGATTAGAAGCAAAAATAAGTGATGTTACATAATAAAGTTCTCCATCAGACGCCGGTCCCTGAGCATTACGCGTGCCGTCCGTCTGACAACTCCATGCAAAATAACCTTTTAGCAGTCCCTCCTGATGCTGCATATATTTCTTGCTCCACCTCCATAAACGATCGAAAATATCTTTCCTATCGAACTGAACGGCAATCATTAATCCATAAGACATTCCCTCTGTACGTACATCATGATTTTTTATGTCACTGATATAAGCCATCGAGTCCCCCACTTCAAAATAGACCTTATCCGGTCCATAAAAAACACTTTCAAATACCGATTTCAACTTTTTATCAATGTCCTTTTGCTTATAGCCCAATTCCGCAAAGAGATTACGATAGCGTCTCGTTGCAAAAGCACCTTTGGTATAAGGCAACCTCTCTTCGCCTAAACGTTCTATCTCATTTGCCCAAGGCATCCATTTCAAATAGTCCATATCCTCAGGGCTAGCCTCGATAGAGTCTTGCGGAGGTAGAGCACTGAATTTCCTAGGGGGCGTCAAAGCTTACCGAAGAATATCAAACTCCGAATGCCGTGTAGATGCTTATCGGGAGTCAGACTATACGAGA
>ENA-OQKR01000847-OQKR01000847.1-human-gut-metagenome-genome-assembly--contig:-NODE-847-length-11102-cov-2.697312_pt1 | contig 11102 bp, 9 predicted proteins | sample MGYA00242803_ERZ504806 | MGnify/ENA primary metagenome ERZ504806 (study PRJEB26092, sample SAMD00036399) | human gut metagenome | host: Homo sapiens | study: EMG produced TPA metagenomics assembly of...
CCGACCCTTTTTTCACTTCTTCTGCCACCTGTTTGATCACCTGCAACCCCTGGCGCAGATCGTTTACGGCTTAACGAGATAGCTTTCATACAGGCAAATACCTGTTTTTAAGAACGGTACATTTGCTACTTCTTTTTTCATCACCACAGAGAACGGACGCGGGCAGACTTCAATGATCGCCAGCACATCGTACAGCCCCTGATGGTTGGGAAAAACATAAATCCATCCTGCTTCGGAATATTCTCCACTCCATACGCATCGATGGTGATGCGACCGCCGATGTTGGCACGGCGGTCGATCATTTTTAATACCTGATATCTTTCTTCTTCGGTGTACTTTTCTACATGGACTGCCGTATAGCACAGTTTAAACCAGCCATACGGGACAAACCAGAGATTGCGTAACACCATTAACAGAATTCGTTTCATTCTTCAGACTCCGTATGTTCCTATTCTGTCTCTTCCTGTTCGTTTGCCTCTGTATTTTCTTCCGGTTTTTCTTCTTTTTCCCGTACTTTTGCGATACTTGCCACAGAAACTTTCTCATCCAGGTTCATCAGTTTGACACCGGATGTGATTCTTCCCAGGATCGAGATATCGGAGCAGGCGATTCGGATGATGATTCCCTCGGTTGTGATCATCATCACTTCGTTGTCATCATTAACCGCTTTGACACCTACGACATTACCGGTCTTTTCGGTGATCTTATAGCATTTTACCCCTTTTCCGCCACGGTTCTGTACGGAGAATTCGCTCATGGAGGTACGTTTACCCATACCTTTTTCCGATGCGATCAGAAAGGTAATCCCCCTGAGAGCACAGCTGCACCTGCCGATGATTTCATCCCCGTCGCTGAGGTTGATACCACGAACACCCATGGATACTCTTCCGGTGCTTCGTACATCCGTATCTTTGAAGCGGATACACTGACCGTATTTCGTTACCAGAATGATATCTTTTTTGTTATCTGTGAATTTTACTTCGATCAGTTCATCATCATCTTTCAGAGAGATCGCCGCAAGACCGGTCTTTCTGACATTTGCATAATCCTGGATCGGTGTTTTCTTCACGATACCGCTCTTGGTTGCCATAAACAGATACTGACCCTGGCTGTAATCTTTCAGGGACAGGACCGCTGTGATCTTCTCACCTGCCTGTAACTGCAGCAGGTTGATGATCGCCGTACCGCGGGCAGTTCTTCCAGCTTCCGGAATCTCATACGCCTTCAGGCGGTTATACTTTACCCATATTCGTAAAGAACATCAGATAATGGTGGGTCGTTGTCATCAGCAGTTCATCGATATAATCGTCCTCGATGGTCTGCATACCCTTGATGCCCTTGCCGCCACGGTTCTGGCTGCGGAAATTATCTACGGTCATTCGTTTGATATAACCTAATTTTGTCATGGTGATGACGGTATTTTCATTCGGGATCATATCCTCCATGGAAATATCGAACTCGTCAAATCCGATGGCTGTCTTTCTCTCGTCGCCGTATTTTTCACTGATGGCAAGGATCTCCTCACGGATCACGCGAAGCAGCAGATTTCTGTCTGCCAGGATGGCTTCCAGTCTGCGAATACGATCCATCAGTTCTTTGTATTCTGCTTCCAGCTTCTCTCTTTCCAGACCGGTCAGTGTACGCAGACGCATATCTACGATTGCCTGTGCCTGTGCATCGGAAAGTGTAAAGCGTTCCATCAATCTTGCTTTTGCCACCTGGGTGTTTTCCGAACCACGGATGATACGGATGACTTCATCGATGTTATCGAGTGCTTTTAAGAGTCCTTCCAGGATATGGGCACGTTCTCTTGCTTTGTTCAGATCGTACTGGGTTCTTCTGGTCACAACATCTTCCTGATGTGCCAGGTAATGTTTCAGGATCTCCATCAGGTTCATGACTTTCGGCTGGTTGTTGACCAGTGCCAGCATAATCACGCCGAAGGTATCCTGTAACTGGGTATGTTTATACAGTTTATTCAACAGCACGTTTGCATTGACATCTCTTCGCAGTTCAATGCAGATACGCATACCCTCTCTGCTCGAGTGGTCGTTTAACGCCGTGATACCGTCGATTTTCTTCTCTTTTACCAGATCTGCGATCTTTTCGATCAGTCTGGCTTTGTTGACCAGATACGGAAGTTCCGTGACAATGATCTGGCTCTTTCCGTTTGGCAGTGTCTCGATATTCGTCACCGCACGGACACGGATCTTGCCGCGGCCTGTCCGGTACGCTTCCTCGATTCCTCTGGTTCCAAGGATCGTTGCTCCGGTCGGGAAGTCCGGTCCCTTGACGATCTTTAAGATTTCTTCAATCTCGGTATCCCGGTTCTCTTCCACGATATTGTCAATGATCTTCACCACTGCTGCAATGATCTCTTTTAAGTTATGCGGCGGAATATTCGTCGCCATACCTACCGCTATACCGGAAGTACCGTTTACCAGAAGGTTCGGGTAACGTGCCGGAAGTACGGTCGGCTCTTTTTCTGTCTCATCAAAGTTTGGTGAAAAGTCTACGGTGTTTTTATTGATGTCTGCAAGCATCTCCATGGAAATCTTGCTCAGCCGCGCCTCGGTATATCGCATGGCAGCCGCACCGTCACCATCCACGGAACCGAAGTTTCCGTGACCGTCAACCAGCGGATAACGGGTGGACCACTCCTGCGCCATATTTACCAGAGCACCATAGATAGAACTGTCACCGTGCGGGTGGTATTTACCCATGGTATCACCGACGATACGGGCACATTTTCTGTGTGGTTTGTCCGGACCGTTGTTCAGCTCGATCATAGAGAACAGCACTCTTCGCTGTACCGGCTTTAATCCATCTCTGACATCCGGCAGCGCACGGGATGCGATGACACTCATGGCATAATCGATATACGATTCTTCCATTGTCTTTTTCAGGTCCACCTCGTGGACCTTGTCAAAAAAATATTGTCTTCCATCTTTTTCTCCTATTGTTATCTTTTGGATTAAATATCAAGATTTTTAACTTTTAATGCATTTTCCTCTATGAACTCACGACGCGGTTCTACTTTATCTCCCATCAGAGTGGTAAAGGTAAGGTCAAGTTCGGATGAAGTCTCATCGTCCATGGTCACACGAAGAAGGACTCTTCGCTCCGGATCCATGGTGGTCTCCCACAGCTGATCCGCATCCATCTCACCCAGACCTTTGTATCGCTGGATCTTGTTGTTACCGTCTCTTCCGATCTCGGTCAGGATGTTGTCCAGTTCCTTATCGTCGTATGCATACCAGATTTTCTTGTTCTTCTCGATCTTATAAAGCGGCGGCTGCGCCAGATACACATATCCCTGTTTGATCAGTTCTGGCATGAAACGATACAGGAACGTCAGCATCAGGGTGGCGATATGCGCGCCGTCGACATCGGCATCAGTCATGATGATGATCTTGTGATACCGCAGTTTGGAAATATCAAAATCCTCATGGATACCGGTACCAAACGCAGTGATCATGGCTTTGATCTCCGCATTGCCGTAGATTCGATCCAGACGGGCTTTCTCCACGTTCAGGATCTTTCCACGAAGCGGCAGAATTGCCTGGGTTGCACGGCTTCTCGCGGTCTTTGCGGAACCGCCGGCGGAATCTCCCTCTACGATGTAGATCTCGCAGTTTTTCGGATCCTTATCGGTACAGTCTGCCAGTTTTCCAGGCAGGGATAATCCTTCCAGGGCAGATTTTCTTCTGGTCAGATCGCGGGCTTTTCTCGCCGCATCTCTGGCACGCTGTGCCAGTACGGATTTCTCCACGATGGTTTTTGCCACGGACGGATTCTGCTCCAGAAAAATCTCCAGTGTCCGGCTTACCACCGCATCGACCGCACCTCTTGCCTCGCTGTTACCCAGCTTCTGCTTCGTCTGTCCTTCAAACTGCGGCTCCTCGATCTTTACACTGATGATCGCGGTCAGACCTTCACGGATATCTTCTCCTGCCAGTTTTTCATTCTCTTTTAACAGTTTATTTTTCTTCGCATAATCGTTAAAGGTCTTGGTCAGAGCATTACGGAAGCCGACCACATGGGTTCCACCTTCCGGTGTCGTGATATTGTTGACGAATCCATACGTTGTCTCGTTGTAAGAATCGTTATGCTGCATCGCCACTTCCACAGCAACGCCGTCTTTCATTCCCTCACAGTAGATGATCTCCGGGTACAGCGCCTCCTTGCTGCGGTTTAAGTAGGTGACAAATTCTTTGATTCCACCTTCGTAATGGAACTCTTTGACCAGTTCTTTTTCCCCGCGCTCATCCGTCAGACGGATCTTCAGACCTTTTGTCAGGAACGCCATCTCACGGAATCTCTGTTTCAGGGTATCAAAATCAAATATGGTTTCTTCAAAGATCTCTTTATCCGGCAGGAACGATACCATGGTTCCTGTTTTTTCCGGATCACAGTCTCCAATGACCTTTAATTTATAAATGGTTTTTCCCCGTTCATATCTCTGACGGTAGACCTTGCCTTCATGGTAAATCGTAACTTCCAGCCACTCAGAAAGTGCATTTACTACAGATGCACCTACACCGTGAAGACCTCCGGATACCTTGTAGCCTCCACCGCCAAACTTTCCTCCTGCATGAAGGATGGTGAATACAACTTCCACGGCCGGAATCCCCGCTTTGTGGTTGATTCCCACAGGGATACCCCTTCCGTTATCTATGACGGTAATGGAATTATCTTCCTGAATTTTGACATCGATTACATCACAAAATCCCGCAAGTGCCTCATCCACTGCATTATCTACGATCTCGTAGACCAGATGGTGAAGTCCGCGGATGGATGTACTTCCGATGTACATACCAGGTCTTTTTCTGACCGCTTCCAAACCTTCCAATATCTGGATTTGATCTGCTCCGTATTCTGTACTCATCCTTATCCTCCTAAATTTTTATTTAAAAATCAATTTTCCCTTCGGTCACCCGGAACACCCTGTCAATCGAAAAATTATTCTCGATCAGTTCATCCAGACCGGTACATGTGATCACCGTCTGGATATTGTGGATGCTCTGCAACAGATAATTTTGCCGGTTACTGTCAAGTTCCGACAATACATCATCCAGAAGCAGCACCGGATGATCCTTCGTCACCTTTTCTACCAGGTAGATTTCCGACATTTTCAAAGAAAGAGCTGCCGTGCGCTGCTGTCCCTGGGACCCATACTTTCGAATATCGATCCCGTTGGTCTGTACACAAAAATCGTCTCTGTGAGGACCTACGGACGTCACACGGAAACGAAGATCTTTTTCTCTCGCACTCTGCAGTTTTTCTTCAAATACTTCCTCTTCCACATCCGGTTCATACAACAGCCGGATCTCTTCTTTCTGCCCGGTCAGGTTGCTGTGGATCTGCCGGATGATCTCTCCGAGTTCTTCCATAAACCGCTTTCTCAGAGAAATGATCTTCTTCCCGTAAGAAACCAGCTGCATATCCCACACATCCAGTGTCTCCGTCAGTCCAGGCTGAAAACCGATGTCTTTTAACAGCTTATTGCGCTGATTTAACACCTTATTATAACTCGTCAGCTCCTGTAAGTAAACTTTATTTAACTGACAAAGTTCCAAATCCATAAATCTTCTTCTCTCGGAAGGTCCGTTTTTGATGATATTCAGGTCTTCCGGAGAAAATGCCACCAGATTCACGATACCGAAAAGCTCTGCTGCCTTCCGGATCGGAATCCCGTCGATGGCGATGCCTTTGGCTTTATTTTTTTTCAGATGCATATCGATCTTATGAGATACGCCATCCTTTTTTACCATCATCCGGATATGCGACTCGTCCTGATCAAACCGGATCATCTCCTTATCCTTGCTTCCCCGGTGCGATTTTGTGGTTCCGCAAAGATAGATGGCCTCGAGAACGTTCGTCTTTCCCTGGGCATTGTCTCCGTAGAGAATATTTGTACCCGGATCCAGAACGTGGACAGATCCTCATAGTTTCGAAAATTTTTCAATTCCAACGATTCAATGTACATACTTTTTATTTTTCAATCCGCAGTTCCTGTCCGTCAAAAGAAACCACATCTCCGTCGTACAATTTACGTCCCCGTCTTATGTCAACCTCGTTGTTTACCTTTACTAAACCATCCTGGATCACCAGTTTGGCTTCCACGCCGTCTTCCACCAGGTTCGCTGCTTTCAGCGCCTGACCGAGCTTGATATACTCGTCTCTCAGTTTAATTATTTCCATTTTTTCTCACTTTCTTACCGTGCGGTATTAAAATTTACCGGAAGAATCAGGTAAATATAGGATTCTTCTTCGTTTTTGATGAAACAAGGAGCCTTTGGATTGACCAGATAAATAGAAATTTCTTCATCGTCGATGACTTTCAGTGCGTCGATTAGAAACTTCGGGTTGAATCCGATCATAATATCTTTTCCTTCTTTATCGATATCGATCTCTTCATTCATGGAACCCATCTGGGAATTGATGTTCAGCTGCATACCGGTATCATCGATTGTAATAATAATCGGTTTTTTGTCACCTTCTTTTACAAAAAGTGTGGCACGGTCGATACACTCGAGGAATTCCCGCTTGTTGATCTTCACTTTTGTCTCATAATCACTCGAGAGCATCTGGTCGATCCGGAAATATTCGCCTTCGATCAGCCGGGAAACGACTACGGTATCATCAAATTCAAAAACAATATGGTTTTCGGTAAAGAAAATCTTCACCTGATCTTCTACTTCACCCGAAAGGATCTTGCTGATTTCATTCAGTGTCTTTCCAGGAACGACAACCTTTCTTGCAGGGTAATTATCTTTCAGTTCGATCTTACGGATCGCGATTCGATGACCGTCGAGTGAAACTACTTTCAGCATATTGTCCTTGATCTCAAAGAGTTCACCGGTCATCAGCTTGTTATTTTCGTTTGCTGCAATTGAGAATATTGTCTGACGAATCACTTCTTTTAATGTAAATTGTGAGATTTCAATACCTTCTGTACGTTCAATAACTGGCAAATAAGCAAAATCATCTCCGGATTTTCCAGGAATTGTGAACTTTGCTTTCTCACAGGTGATCGTAGTATTCAGGTTTGCATCGGTCTGGATGGTTACATCACTGTCCGGAAGTTTACGGATAATATCAGAAAACAGTTTTGCATCCAGGGCAGCGATACCTTTTTCTTCTATAATACCTTTCACTTTTGTCTCGATACCCAGTTCCATATCATTAGAAGTGAAGGTGATTTCTGCTGCGGAAGCATCGATCAGGATACATTCTAGGATCGGCATGGTTGTTTTAGACGAGACAGCTTTCAGTGAAATGTTGACGCTCTTTAATAATTCGTTTTTGGCACAGATTAATTTCATAATGTGAATAACTTCCTTCCTTGAACCTGAGGGCTCATGTATAAAAAAATAATAAGAAATCCGTAGTATTCGTAGTAGGGGCTGTGAAAATGTGTAAAAGTGGTGCAAGCCCCGAAAATATAAGGATTTTTCTATGGGATAACTGTGTGCATCCTGTAGAAGGTGCCTGTGTACGGTTTGTGGATGGAAAAATAAGGTTCCGGTTGTCCACAGATTATACACAGCGAATTCACAGACGGAATGTGGATAACTAAAAACTGCTAGAGCAAGCCCCTAATTACCCGGCTGAAGTTTTTTCTTCAGAATCTCGATCGCTTTCTGTGTGGTCTGTGAAGTTTTTAATTCCTGTTCGATCTTGTCGCAGCCATGCATAATGGTAGTGTGATCACGGTTTCCCATACACTGACCGATGGATTTTAACGGAATATTGGCAAGTTCCCGACAAAGATACATGGCAATCTGGCGAGGATAAACGACTTTACTGTTTCGTTTAGTGCCGATGATGTCCTCCGGTGTGATATCATAGTGCTCTGCAACGGTGTTGATGATATATTCCGGTGTGATGATCTTCTTATCGTTCGGGGAAATGATATCTTTCAGTACCGTTTCTGCCAGTTCCATCGTAACTTCCCGTTTTTCAAGGTTCGCGTAGGCGATAATTTTGTTTAAAGATCCTTCCAGCTCACGGATATTGGACTTAATGTTTTTCGCGATATATTCGATGATGGAATCATCCAGGTTGTAGCCGTCCATTTCTTCTTTTTTCCGGAGGATCGCAACACGCGTCTCGTAGTCAGGAGAGGAGATGTCAGCTAAAAGTCCCCATTCAAAACGGGAACGGATACGGTCTTCGAGGATCTCCATATCTTTCGGCGGTTTATCACTGGAGATAATGATCTGTTTTTTGGCTCCGTGAAGAGCGTTGAAAGTATGGAAAAATTCTTCCTGTGTAGATTCTTTTCCGATGATAAACTGGATATCGTCGATCAGTAAAACATCGATGTTCCGGTACTTTTCGCGGAATTTTGTCATCGCAGTGTTGTTTCCGTTTCGGATCGCCTCAATCAGTTCGTTGGTAAATTCTTCACTGGTGGTGTACAGAATCTTGGTGGAAGGGTTTCTTTCTAATATAAAGTGTGCAACGGAATGCATCAGATGGGTCTTTCCAAGACCAACGCCTCCATATAAAAAGAGGGGATTGTAGATTTCTCCCGGAGATTCTGCCACGGCGAGGGATGCCGCGTGGGCAAATTTGTTGTTGCTTCCGACGACAAACGTATCGAAGGTGTATTTCGGATTCAGGTTTGCCATTTCCATGCTGGTATTATAATTAGTAGAAACGGGGACTTCTTTTTCTACATTTTGTACATCTTCCGGCAGGACGAATCTGATATCATAGTCGGACCCGGTCAGTTCTGAAATCGCAACTTTCAGTGGGAGGGCGTACTTTTTGCTGATATAATTCAGTCCAACCTGCTGGGAAGGAACCAGTATGGTAACTACCTGGTCATCGATGCTGTGAATGGTCAGCGGTTTTAACCAGGTTTTGAAAGAGACGTCCGATAATTCGTGTTCCGTCTTTACTGTTTCCAATATTTCGTCCCATTTTTCGTAAATAATGTTCATGATTTCCTCCATAAGTGCAAGGCAGCTGATAGAACGAGCTACTTTCTCTACCATATCTTATAATAAAATGTGGATTTTAGCAACGACAAAATGTGGATAAGTCGATAAAAAAACGGAGGTAAAATACTTGTCCCGTGGATAAATAAAAAGGCAGCAGGAGTTATACACATCGAAAAATGCGGAAAAACAGGGAATTATGGGAATTGTCCAAAATGTATACACATCATATACACCACTTATCCACAAGTTATCCACATCCGGTGGATAACTTACGTAAACCATGTGTACAGGCTGTGCAAAGATGTGCGTAACCGAAAAGGGGGGATTCGGTCTGCTATCGGGAGCACGGAAATCGGCGGAGCGCGGATGATCCCGGGAGCCGGATTTTAAGAAAAAATGAAAAAAATCAGGAAAAACCGCGATTTGACTTGACTTGCCATTTATTTATGAATATAATTGAAACGATGTTTTCTGACATACATGAAAAGACGATTATAACCGAATAACGGATATTAAAGGAGGTGCCTTAGATATGAAAATGACATTTCAGCCGAAAAAAAGATCCAGAGCTAAAGTTCACGGATTCAGAGCAAGAATGAGCACAAAAGGTGGCAGAAAAGTTCTGGCTGCCAGAAGATTAAAAGGAAGAAAAAGCTTATCAGCATAAGACATAAGACCGCATACATTGTGGTCTTTTCTTCTATCTAAAAGATTTTAAAAAATTTTTCTTTAAAGGTAAGGAATTTCTATGAAATATAAAGATGCAGAGAGCTTAAAAAAGAACAGAGATTTTCAGCTGGTATATAAAACAGGAACATCTTATGTAAATAAGTATTTAGTCATGTATGCGAAAGAGAATCAGCTGGGGAAAAACAGAATCGGAATCTCCGTCAGTAAAAAAGTGGGCAACAGTGTAGTGCGCCACCGGCTCTGCAGACTGGTAAGAGAAAGTTACCGGCTGCATGAGGATGTATTTCGTAGAGGGTTTGATATTGTTGTGGTAGCCCGCGTGAGTGCAAAAGAGAGAACGTTTCGTGAGATTGAGAGTGCATTCCTACACCTTGGCAGGTTACATCACCTTGTAGAGAAGGAAGAACATGAAAGCAATATTGATTAAAGGAATCAGATTCTACCAGAAATATATTTCCCCTTTAAAGAGTACCAAGTGTCCCTATTTTCCGTCCTGTTCGCAGTACGGACTGGAGGCAATTGAAAAATACGGAGCGTTTAAGGGCTCTCTTTTAGCCATATGGAGGATCTTACGGTGTAACCCGTTCTCCAAAGGCGGAGTGGATCCGGTTCCGTAGACTGATGTAATGGGAATTACATTTAAGGAGGAAACATAATTGAATATCGTAATGACGAAGGTTTCGATGCCTATTATCGGATGGGTAAGTGAGATTCTGGGATGGATGATCAATGTGATCTACAGCGGTCTGGAACTGATCGGTATCACAAACATCGGTCTGTCCATTATTTTATTTACACTGGTTGTATATCTTCTGATGACTCCGTTGCAGATCAAACAGCAGAAATTCTCCAAATTGAACGCTGTGATGCAGCCGGAGATCCAGAAAATCCAGAAGAAATACAATGGTAAAAAAGACCAGGATTCTATGATGAAGCAGAATGAGGAGATCAGTGCTGTATATCAGAAATATGGTGTATCTCCAACAGGAAGCTGCGTACAGCTGTTGGTTCAGATGCCGGTTCTGCTGGCTCTGTACCAGGTAATCTACCATATTCCGGGATATATCACCGGAGTAAGAAACGTATTTACCGGACTGACCGCAAAGATCATGTCTGTCGATGGATTTGGCAGTATCATCAGCCAGTTCTTAACCGACAACAAGATAACAATGACCGGAATCTCAGCCAATACAGAATTTACCAAGACAACAACGATTGATTTTCTGTACAAACTGTCCCCGTCACAGATGGAAAAATTCTCACAAATCAGCGATTTCAGCGGATTTTCCGATCTGTTCGATAAAGTAGCGCAGCAGACCAGCCATATGAATACGTTCCTGAACCTGAATATCTCAGATACCCCGCTGGCTATTATCAAAAGCGGTATGGCACAGGGCGGAGCAGCAGGATACCTTCTGGTATTTTCCGCTGCCATGGTTCCGATCCTTGCATGGCTGA
>ENA-OQKR01000849-OQKR01000849.1-human-gut-metagenome-genome-assembly--contig:-NODE-849-length-11095-cov-4.779176_pt1 | contig 11095 bp, 10 predicted proteins | sample MGYA00242803_ERZ504806 | MGnify/ENA primary metagenome ERZ504806 (study PRJEB26092, sample SAMD00036399) | human gut metagenome | host: Homo sapiens | study: EMG produced TPA metagenomics assembly of...
AAGGCAACCTGCTGACGCAGGCGGCTGGAGCTACCAAGCTCACAATATCCTGGCTCGGGCACAGCCAAAGTCAGAATGTGTTCACGATTATTTCTTCAAGAGTGGTCTTGACAAGGGGGCCATTATATACTTTCAAGAAATTTTGAAATATTCTCAATGCTTTCATTTTTTGATCATAAACTTGCCGGTAATGATACTATGTTAATTTATCTCTTTCGCGTAACCTTTGTTGCAATATACACATGCACCATTCACCCATTTGTGAGACATTTCAATCGTCTCAACTTCATAAATGCTTACTTCTCCACAAATTAAACATTGTTTGTAATTATATACATGACGTGTCGCACATTTATCCCAGTCATCATATATACCAGGCATTTCATCTTCATATCCATAGTACTGGGGAGAACCCCAACTATGAGTATGAGCGGCAAATACAGTCATTGGAGCAGCTACAATTCCAGCTACTACTGAAAGTGCTAAAATAGATTTTCTTAAATTCATAAGTTCCTCCCTTTCCTTAAAAATACATAGCTCTTTGTTACATTGTCATTTTAACATAATAATTGGTAAAATGCAATAATTTATTTTCTATTTACGAGAAAATACTGTGCATATTATCTTATTTAGGAATAGTTAAGGCGGCTACCTAAATCTTTTTATTACTTTACCGCACATGAGCATTTATTTGAGGGCATGGATGCAGAAACCCTGCGGGATGATTTACTGCGGATGGAAGTTCTGCGATACCGGAGGCTGCCTTACCGTCAAGAAAATACAACTGGCAATCTGGTATAAGGAGGGCAAACATGAATCAGATTAGAATCCAGGGTGTTTGCACCTGCGTCCCACAATTTTCCTATGAAAAAGACAGGAGAGGGAGATCAGTTCCAACATGCCGGTACATCTTGGCCGTGCAGCGACCGAAAAGTTCTTATTCCGATTACATGTACTGTGTCGCCTTTGGAGAACGGGCAATGATAACATTTCAGAGAATAAAAAAAGGAACGACAGTGTTTGTCCAGGGACATCTTCATACAGAGGAAGGCCGGGATGCCAACAATCAAAAAGTATATTTCGTTACTGTGACAGTAGATTATCAGCAAATAATTGAAAAACAAGAATTTAATGGACTGGAATTGTGTACTGGATTGCCCCAGTTTCCGGTTCTGAAACAGGAAGAAAAAGGAGGAAAATAGAGAATGCCGATTCAGTATATTATCCCGATTATAGCGATGGTAGGATGTGTTATTGCATTTTTAATTGGAAGATTTCACAAACATGATGATGATGACGATTAAAAAATGTCGTGTGAAGGATTGACACGAAAGAACAAACGAAAATAAGGCCTGCACCAAAATTTGGTGCGGGCTATTTTTAGATCAAAAAGAGGTAAAAGATATGAAAAAGCCAATCGAAGTAAAAAAGAAACTGAAAAAAGTCACGGAATATACGGCTTGCTTTGCGTTTTTGATGTTCCTGCAGGGAGTAGGTGCGCCAATGGTTTTTGCAGATGCAACGGCCGCAATAAATGCGAAATTTGAAATTTTATGGAATCTGATCAGCGCTGTGGTACAATCTGTGGGTGGTGTTATTTTATTATGGCACGCATTTGAATTTGGAGCTTCCATGCAGGCACAGGAAGGCGGAGGTGCTATTACAAGATCTTTAAAAGGGATTGGCGGTGCGTTAGTTATGCTGGTTGCTCCGGTAATTACAACTGCTCTGAAGGGATAATGAAAGGAGGAATATCCTCTTTTCTTATGGAGAAATATGATAAATGAGATATTAGATTTTTTCAAAACGGTTTTTGCGGGAAGTGGTTTCTTTTCCCTTGGGTGCAATGTTTGGAATTCATTAATTGCATATGCGTTTGATATGCTGCAAACGAGTCCACAAAGTTTGGCAGGTGGTGAACTTTGGGATGAAGCATACCGGATTTTCCAGGCACTACAGATTCTAGGTGCGACACTTGTAAGTGTTTTCTTTATGGTTAATTTTTTCAAAGAAACAACGGATATTAAACACGGAATGACCATGGAAGCAAGCATCCAGTTTTTTATCAAGCTGGCACTTGTGGATGCTGTTTTTTTAAATCTCACGAATATACTCGTTTTTTTGATTGAAATTGAACAAGCATTTTTTGGTATTATTGTTCCGGAAGATGCCGCTTCACTGGTTATAAGAGTAGGGGATGACTGGGAAATGAGTGGATCCGGACTTATTTTTGGAAATCTGTTTGGCATTGTGTTTTTCTTTATCTGCCTGGGTGGCGCAGTTCTTACATTATGGACGGTTTATAGGGTTTTCCTTAAATTGTTTTTTTATATGGCTGTTGCACCACTTGCACTTTCCACTTATGCAGGCCCACATGAAATTGGACATACTGGATCAAGCTGGGTCCGTACATTTCTTTGTGCATTGTTTGAAATGACAGGAATCATGCTAATGATGCGACTTGGAACAATTTTAATAAATGCCGGTGGGCTGTTCCCTACTGCATCAGAAGATATATTGGGCGGAATGTTGGGATCACAAGGATGGGAAGGACTTCAAGCTATTCTTGGTATCCTTATTATAACGGGATCAGTATCTGATACGGATGCGATGATTCGAAGAGCATTTGGATTTTAATAGTAGGAAGGACATAGCTTATGGTAAACATGAATGAAGATTTTGGTGCATATAAGGATAGCATCTGGAAAGGACTTACAGCAAGAGAGTTAGGTGTGATGGCCGTTTCTGCTGTCTCCTGTGGTATTATCATTATCTTGTTGTATTTTATACTTGGATGGAACTTATATATATCATTTTTGATTGGAACTGCTGTTGCTGCAGCTATCATTTTCAGTCAGGTATGGAAGTCACGTAGCGGGCTTTCTGCAATAGAGTTTTACCGGGCAAGAAAATACAGAAAGTCCACAGCCAAACTTGTTTGGAAAAGTGACGAATATAACCAGGCAAGAAAAAATTATTTGAAAAAAGAAAAATAATGATCGGGAAAAATCCCGACTTTTTTATATACTTGGAAAGGATGGAACAGAATGGGATTTTTTTTCGAATGAGGAATTTATCCGATATAAAAAATGTACACAGCCAGTTTACCAGACACCGGCCAGTATTCAACAAATGCTGGATATTGCAGGTGTACACGAAAATGGAATATTTGAAATAGAACCGAATAACGGGGCAGGGAAAAAGCGGAGAAAATTTGATCGTGTGTATTCTTTTTCAGACTTAAACTATGTGGATCAGGACAAGCAGCAAAAAGACGGCATCCTGTTTCAACTACGGAAATTTCTAAATTCCATGGACACAGATTTCAAGATCACAATACAGTGTGAACCACGGGACGTAACAAATTTCCAGAAATCTCTGTTGCAGGATGAAAATAAAAGTGAGTATCCAGAGCTGGCCCGCTACAATAACGAAATGATTAAAAAATCTCTTGAAAAGGGACAGGAAAACGTTCGAAAACAGCGTTATTTGACTGTGAGTGCAAATTGCCGGTCAATAGAAGAAGCGGAAGGATGGTTTGATACATTCGAGCATACAGCACTTCCAATCTTTCATGCAATGGGTTCGGAATTGGTTCCTTTAAACGCTGTGCAGCGGTTTCAGAAAATCAGAAATTACTTTTTCACAGATGATGGAGAGGAAAGTTTTATTCTCCCGTTTCAGGATATGGTACAGGCCGGAAGAGATTTTCGCAATTCAATCCTTCCACATTCTGTGCGGAATCACAAAAGCTACATGGAATTTGATGAAGAGTGTATGCGGATTCTTTTTGCTGCGGTTCTGCCAACCAGATTGAATGAAGAAAAGTTGATTTTTGAACTGACAGATTTTCCGTTTTATACCTGCCTTACCATAGATACGGCATATATCCCACGGGAAGTGTTACGTGGAAAAATCAGCAACACGAATTTCTACAATGAAAATGCGATCGGGCAGGAAGTACAGGCCAATGCAAGTATGGGTAACTTCTATAGTGAGCCGTCCTATGCAAAGAAAAAGAAGCAGGCCAATCTGAAAAAATATATGGATCAGATCGAGGAAGATGATGAAAATGGCTTCTATGTAGGAATCCTGTTGGCAGTGCGTGGAGCAAATAAAGAGGAACTGGATGCAAACACGGCAGAAGTCAGACGCCGCTGCCGGAAACATTCTATACAGATTGTTCCTTACTACGATCAGCAAATTCAGGCACTGAATACGTTGCTTCCGATCGGAGCGAGGCGTGTAAATAATATGCGTTCCGTCCTGACAAGTTCTTATCTGGCATTCCAGCCATTCTATTCCTGGGATCTGATCCAGCCTGGCGGAACATGGTATGGTATAAATAAAAAAACCAGAAATCCGATCATTGGAAACCGAAAGACATTGAAAAACAGTAATGGTGTTATTTTTGGCCACACTGGTTCTGGAAAGTCCATGCTGCTGAAAATTACGGAAATCGGACAAACATTGATTAACAGTACAGATGATATTTTCCTGATTGATCCGCAGAATGAAATGAAGGGAATCACCCAGAGATTCTGCGGTCAGTATTTTGATCTTTCTGATCCGGATCTGCGCCTGAACCCTCTTGAGATTCCGGAATCTTTGCTGCAAAAGAATGCAAAGGGCCGTGAAGAATATATCCTTTCCCAGCTGCAGTATATGGAAGCATTTCTGTACAGTATCATGACCGGTATACGTCCAAACGGTATCCATAAATCGTTGATTTACCGGTGCGTTGAGGAATTATATCAGAATACGTTTTCAAAAAAGAAACCGGTATCCCCGGTGCTTTCTGATTTGGAAGCAATTTTCCAGAAACAGCGGGAACCGGAAGCGCGTGATTTGTATGGATCACTGGAGGCTTATACAAAGCATAGCTTTTTGACATTGGAAGGACAAAGTACACTGTCTACCAGCAGCCGGTTTGTTGCATTTGGAATGAAAAATATCCCTGAATTGATGTGGGAACCGCTGATGATAACAATCATGCATGTTTTAACGCAGCGTTTTTCCTACAACGTTGAACAGCAAAGGGCAACGCATTTTATCGTTGACGAGGCTCAATATGTCTGCCGTCATGAAACGAGCTGCAATGAGCTGGAAAAGGCGTATCTGACGTACCGTAAACTTGGTGGTATCTGTACGATCTGTCTGCAGAACGTTTCAGCAGCAACGGCCAACCGGAAAATTATGGAGATTGTATCAAACTCCGATTTCAAGGTGCTGCTTGATCAAGCCGGTGATGATCGGAATGAATTGCTGCAGATTATGGAGTTATCACAGAAAGAGTTTGAAGCGCTTTCTGATCCGACACCGGGCCAGAGTTTGATTGTCTGGGGCGGGCATATTTTGCAGTGTGATTCGACGATTAGCCGGGACAATCCGCTGTATCATTTCTACAGTACAAACTTCCATGAAGCCGCTGCCGAAAATCGGAACGTATTTTACAGCCAGGAAGCGGATCAAGATGAACATGAAGATGATCTGGAATCCGTGTCAAAGATTAACACGGATGAAAACAGAGACTCGGTGTCAATATTTGACACTGATCCAGACAAAGAGTCTGTTGAGCTTTTAAATGGCGAAGTAGAAGAGCCAATCAGTGAAGAAGAGCTGTTCATGTACCATAAAGTACAAGAAGCTGACGAATGTGATGAATGGCTGGATTGCTATGGTGCCGGAATTTTATGCGGTGTTTCCAATAAACAGGCAGAAGAGATACTGGAATCTCTTGTGAAAAAAGGATATATCGAAAAGATCCAAGGTTGTTACCGTATGCCGGAAAACTAAAGGAAGGATAATGAATGACACCAAAAGACAAGCACACGGAAGTTGCATGGCAGGCAAAACAGCGGGAAGTTAAAACAGGATCTGCGGAACAGACGGTACACAGTGCTGCTTCTGCAATCTACACTGCGTCAGAGATACGATCTGTTATAAGCCACTCTGAAACGCAGGAAATAACAGGAAACCATATTACGCGGGAACAACAGCTGCAAAATATGCGTCTGGCGACGCAGAAATATTTGCAGCCGGAAAATCAAGTAAATACACAAAGTATCTTGCCGGAAAACACTGGACATACGGAACAGGCTGCTGTACAACCGGAAATCCTGTGGTATAAGAATGAATCAAATTATGTACCGGAACAGCCTGTATATAATGGCTCCAGTGAAAAATATGAGGCGAAAGCTGCACAGTTCCATGCACCTGTTTCAGAGACGTATAAAATACCAGAAAAACCGGACAGACAAGTTGCCCGGGAACAGCAGTTGAAAAGTATACGACTGGCAACACAGAAATATGTGCAAACAGAAGCGGGACGTTCCCATGCAGAAGAGAAGCAACAAACAACCCATTTTATTTTAAAAAGTACAGGTTCAGAACGGGAAGATAATATTGAGGCTGCATCAGAGAATCGGATTCAGGAAAATCACGGTAAAAAATATGCTGCAGCCAAGATGAGAGCTTCCATCCCGAATACTGAACAGCTGGAAATGTCGGAAAATAATGACATAAAAGAGAAAAACGACAAAGTATGCGTCTGGCCATGTGGAAATATCTGCGGCGGCAAGATACAGAAAACACACAGGGCATTGGAATAGAGGAGAAGCGAAACGGAAATCCGTTGTCTGGAAAACCGACACTTTTTCAACAAGAAGAGGAAGAAAGTAATACGGATGAGAGAGAAAAAAAGAAGGATTTCAGCCGGAAATATACGATTGACAGGATACAATCATCCACAGTACAAGATTCTAAAGGGGAAGAATTATCATCCAACCAGAGTAAAACTTTCAGACAGCAGCATCAAAGTTTGAATACTGCATCCATGCTGCATGGTATGACAGCAGCGAATGTAGAAAAAGAGGTTGAAGATGATGAGCCGGATTCCCAGAATGATTTAAAAAAATCAAAAACACTTATATATCTGGCAAAATTAAAAAAGAATCGAAAAAAAGAAAAAATCAACGAGTAAAAATACTTCGGAAGATAGTGAAATTTCAGAAGAATCTTCAACAGAAGAGGAAAAGGAAACTCTTGGTGAAGATGAGGAGAAAACGTCCAATCAGAAGAAGGAAATAAAAAATAAGGAACATACAGAAAAAACATCTGAAAAAAATCCGGCAGAAGATAAAGATAGGCAGGAAATAAAACCGTCCCAGGCGGTAGAGGAATGGAATAAAGAAATGGATCATGCTGAGGAAGAGGACTCAGAGGATGATTCCGGAAGTAAAAAACGGAAAGCCAAAAAGAAAAATCGGAAAGAAAGTGATACAGAAAAATCAGGAAAGAATGAAAAAGATTCTAATGACCGCAAAAGAAAAAAGGATGAAAAAAGTTCTCGTAAAGAGGGAAAAATTAGAGCATCCTTAAAATGGTTTCGGAGAACAAAGAACTTCCATACAACCGTTCAATCCCTCCGGTTATCCGGGAACGAAGAAGAGATAAAAAAAAGGGCTGATTATCAACAGCGGATGCTACTTCGGCATGGAGTCATTAATACGGCGAAAATATCCGCAGGCATCATTAAAATTATAGCATCCAATGTTTTATTGCTGCTGCCTATTATTTCGCTTTTTCTTCTTTTGAGTCTTCTGTTTCTTGGGGTAAAGGCTGAACGTCAAAGTGCTTCTTCCGCTTATGATGGAGCCTGTTATCTGGCGGCAAAATATGAATCCGGCGGAAACCCGGATCAGGTTGGTGGCGATGGCGGAAATGCATGTGGTGAATTTCAGTTCGACAATCGTTATGAGCTTGGGCCGTTTGTTCGGTGGTGCTATGAAAAAGATCCAACTACTTATGGTCCGTTTGAACCATATCTTGGCATGACCACAGAACTTAAAAATAACGCCGGATTTTATGGGGCATGGCATTCGATCTGCGCAGAACATAAGATTGCATTTGAGGCAGCCCAGTGCGAATACGTCTATACACAAACACTGCAGCCACTTCTTACATCACTGACAGAATATTATGGTTTCAATTTTACAAACGCGTCTGATGCTTTGAAAGGCTGCGTTCTTTCTTTTGGCAACAGAGATGGAAAATATGTTGTAAGCCTGAAAAGATATTTTGATGGAACAACATCTGCATCAACGGACCGGGAAATTATTGAAAGGGCATATGATGCCATGATCGCCCGCAGACCGAACGTATCCAGGTGGAGCTATGAGAAAGCGGATTGCCTGGCGCAGCTTGATGGGACGCTTGACATTTATGCACCATCCGAAAATGGTGCCGGTGGGATTGACTGGTCCTGGAAAAAAAGCATAGGTGCCGGAGAGTCCGGAAATGCTGCCGTGCAGGCAGCTCTGAATGCTGTAGGAAGTGGTTATTCCCAAAGCAGAAGAGATGATCCGGGATGGTATGATTGTTCTTCCCTGGTTTACCGGAGTTATGCTGCAGCTGGTATTACTTATCTGAATGGAATGGATGCAGCAAGCGAAGCAGAATGCCTGGTAAACAAAGGAATGACTGTCAGCTATAGTGAACTGCAGCCGGGAGACTTGATCTTTTATTCTTATTCGGCCAACGGAAAATACAGGAATATATCCCATGTTGCCATATATCTTGGAAATGGTGAAATGGTTCATGCTGCAGATGAATCCAGAGGGGTATGTAAACAGGCAATGTCACAATCAAATCTTTCGCCGCAATTATATTGTCGGCCACAATAGTAGAAGGAAAATAAGATGGATAAATATGAATACATAGTGAATCTTGCAGAAAAAACAGCTAAAAGGGTTTCACAGAACCGGGAATCCTGGATGAAGTTCCTGACCTCCGCTGCACGGATTTATAAATATCCGTTTAAAGAACAGCTTCTGATTTATGCACAGAATCCGGATGCAACAGCGTGTGCTTCCATCGAGATATGGAATAAACGTATGAACTGCTGGGTAAATAAAGGATCTTCAGGAATTGCACTTCCGGATGATACTGCAACATACGGTCATAAGCTTAAATATGTATTTGATGTTTCGAATGTTCATGCTGTAGAGCCAAATGGACGTTATCCGAAGGCGTGGAAACTGCGGGAAGAACATAAAAGTGATGTATTAGCATAAGACTCGAACAAATATATGGCAGTACAGACAGCACAAAACCCTTTGAAGAAAGAATTATTGAAATTTCAGACCAGCTCGCGGCGGATGCCTATACAGAACTTCAAATTGACTATCCGGATTTACAGGATAGGATAGGATTTGATAAACTGAGCGAACAGGACTTTGCTCTTTGCTTGAAAAAACTTATATCGGAAAGTGTTTCTTTTACAATTTTATCGGCCTGTGGAATAGAAATTTCCGATCATGAATTTTCATTTGATTATATCAATCAGTTTGTTTCTATTAAAACATTGTCAGTATTAGGAACAAAAATTAATGATTCTGCCAGAGGTGTTCTTGCAGAAATCGGAAAAACAGTACGCATTTATGATAAACTTCGCGAGAAAGAACAGGAAAAAGAAATCTCCAAAAAAGAACTTGCAAATGCACCACAACCGCGATATAATGCTTTAAAGCGTGAAAGTTTGCAAGAGGGTAATTCCAAAGATAAAGATAATATTGAAGGAGGAAAACAAAATGGACCTGGAATACGAACAGATGGGAGATTATCTGATTCCGAAACTGAAAGCAAATCCGGAACCGGAGGGAATGGTAACGAAATACGGACTTCTGAGGGACAAATTTCTGAGGGAGAGATACGATGGGGCGAGAACAGCAATGTTTCTGGAAGGAACGCTGAAAGCACATCTTCTCGAGATTCAGGAACAGGCAAGAGAGAGGATGGAAGTCCTGACATCCCAGATGGCGGAGAAAGAAGGAGTAAACGAACAGCTCAAAGCACAGGATCAGATGCTTTGGGTGAAGAAGATGAACAGCATCCAGAGCCGGGCGGAGGAAGTCGTACTGAAAGAACTGATTTACAGCCGACCAATTTTGTAAAACCAGAGGAATCATACACACAATTAAGTCTGTTTCCATCAGCAGAGGAACAGAGAGGATCAATTACAGCAGCGGAAGCAAGTAAAAAATATACTATGCCCGCTGCTTTCTATTTGCCGGAAACCGATCTTGAAGTAATCATCCGAAGTGGTGGCGGGCAAAAAGATAGCCGGAAACGGATTTACGCCAAATATACCGAAGGAAAAAGTACCGATGAAATAATTGCTTTCCTGAAAAAAGAATATAGTCAGGTCGGCAAAGGTTTTGAATTACACGGTCATCCAATATCTGTATGGTTTGATGAAAACGGAATGACTGCCGGTTATGGTATGCAGGCAGCGGAATCTGTAGTTACAACATTAAGCTGGGATCAAATCGAAAAGTACATTCACGCCATGATTACGTATGGCTTGTATATGGATGCGAACGAGGCAGCACTCGTAGACAAAACAGAGATGGAGAGGGTATCTTATCAGATCGGCTATTTTCTCCGTGATTGGATAGATGATGTACCGGAAGAACTTAACAGTATAGAAAAAATAGAAACTCTTCTTTCTACGCATGAAGGAAGAGAACAGCTGGAAAGCTTTTTGGAAGATGTCGATGCACGGATTTCCTATGGAGAATTAAAGCCGAAAACTGTGAAATCTCCAGGATATCTATTATCCGAAATCGCGGATCTTGACAGGGAGAGAATTCATTTTCCACTTCATGATACGGTAGATGTCAGACAGGAAGATTTCATCACACAGGACGAAATCGACTATGCCCTTTGCATTGGAAGTGGTTTTGCAGATGGAAAATTTCGAATCTACGAATATTTCATGGACCTGCATAACCAGAAAGAAAATGCAGACTTTCTGAAAAAGAATATGGGATTGGTGGCCAATCCGGTGCGTTACCTGGCAATAGTAGTTCCAACAGTGAACATGATGCGTAAAGGTATTCTCCTGGAGAAAGGAAGCCTTTTAAATCCATATACAAAAGTCCTTTTAAATTGGAATGTCGTAGAAGAAAGAATCTGCGAGCTGATTTATGCAGACAAATACTTTTCACCTACAGGAAAAAGTAAGAGTATAAGAATTATAAAAAAGAACAGGAAAAAAGGCAAAAGAAGCCGAAATTACCCGGCTGAATAACGG